>Ga0163159_1002723_pt1 | contig 14091 bp, 10 predicted proteins | sample BioMet9_FD_108702 | JGI IMG/M metagenome (GOLD analysis project Ga0163159, IMG submission 108702) | Microbial communities from bioreactor (seeded with sewage sludge) at Lawrence Berkeley National Lab, California, USA - Biofuel... | ecosystem: Engineered > Bioreactor > Anaerobic > Unclassified ... | reverse complement strand
CTGCGCGGGTCTATGCCGAGAGGATTGCCCTGCTGGACTGAGTTGTCGAGCATGGCGGCAAGCAGATTGTGCGCTGACGTAATTGCATGGAAGTCGCCTGTAAAATGGATATTGATATCTTCCATTGGGACAACTTGACTGTAACCGCCGCCGCCGGCGCCGCCCTTGATACCGAACACAGGGCCGAGCGAAGGTTCGCGCAGCGCCAGCGTCGTCTTTTTGCCAAGTTTTGTCAGTGCCTGGGCCAGTCCAACTGTTGTAGTCGTCTTGCCCTCTCCTGCCGGAGTCGGCGTAATGGCCGTAACAAGGATAAGTTTGCCGTCCCGGCGGTTTTTTACCTTGTCCCAAAGTTCAAACGAAACTTTGGCCTTGTATTTTCCATAAAGCTCAAGGTCGTCCTCTGGAATGTCGAGTTTCCCGGCAACTGTTGTTATTGGCTCCATCTTTGTCTGCTGCGCGATCTGAATGTCGCTCAGGTATTCCATTGGTCATCTCTCCAGTATCTTTAAAATTGTTGATCTAGCCAAGCAGATGGGTCTCGATTATCTGGTTCATATCGAAATTACGTACGCGCAGGCAGTAATGAATAACTTCCTCGAGGGCTGCAAGCGGTACGGGACCGACCAGTTCTGCCTCGGCGATGCCTACTCCGTAGCTGTCCGCCAATGATTTGATGAGATCGTATACTACGGGAATGGGAGTTTCCTGGAAGTTGGTGAGATTCATGGAAACCTGTACCATACCTCTGTCCTCCAACGCCAGCCCGATTGCGCGGCAGTAGCGGAGTCCGCCGGAGGAGAACCGCATTCTTTTGGCTATGGCTTTGGCGACAGACAAATCATTGGTGCGGAGGTTGACGTTGTAAGCGACCAGCGGGAATCTGACTCCTGTTACGGTAGCGCCGGATTTCGGCACGAAGGCAAAAGGTCCCTCATCTGGGCGCCACGCCTCATCCTTCATCTTTTCCGGCAGTGCCTCGTACTGCCCCTTGCGTATGTCAACGAGGTTCTGGCGAGATGGTTTCGTGGCGGCATCCTCGTAGTAGAAAACCGGAACGCCAAGGCCTCCGAGGAATTTGCCGTAACGATGTGCAATATCCAGAGCCTCTTCCTTTTCAACGTTGCGGACTGGCACGAAAGGAACGACGTCTACCGCTCCCTGGCGGGGATGGCTGCCGTGATGCTGAGTCATGTCGATTTCCTCGATCGCTGTCTTCGTGATGTTCATTGCTCCCGCAAGCACGTCCTCAGGTTCGCCGATCCAGGTATAGACCGAGCGGTTGTGATCTGCGTCTGAATCGATATCCATAATCGTGATGTTGGGCGTCGAGGTCAGAGCGTCCGTGATCTTTTTTATTTTAGCCGCGTCCCTGCCTTCGCTTACGTTAAGTTCGCAAAGAAGAATCTTTTTAGCCATGATTTATCTTCCTTTCTGTTTTCTCTATCTGACTGAATCTTTGAGCTCTTTGGCGCGGCAGGCGAATTCGGCGTTTTTATCAGGTGACTTGATCAGCGACAAATTTGCCTCGATATTCAGCGCTGTATCGACGACCGCCATTCTCGCGAGCATAATTCCGGCTTCCATATCTGACGTGGCGGCAGAATTGAAGCGATCCTTCATTTCTTCGCACAGTTCAAGAATGTGAAGTGCCATATGACCGTTTTCAAGGGGGACCGAGGCCGCTTGGACCGCCGCGGCCTCAATAGCCGCACGGCGTGCAACCTTTTCTTCTTCGCTGGCTTTTGGCAGACCGAAAGCGGCCTTGATGCCAAGGAACGACTGTGTGTCTGCCACGGCGCCGTCTTTTAGTTTGGCCGAGCACCTCTCAAGTTCATCGGCAATTTCTAAGTATCTTCCGTCAGCAAGCCCAAAATTTTTACCAACTGACAGTCGCGCGACCATGCCAACGAGTCCAGCCGCCATCGCGGCCGAGACCGCCGACGCGGAGCCGCCGCCCACCGTGGTATCTCTGGTATCCAGTATCTTTTCTATCACATCATAAAAGGTCATTATTTACCCGCTTTCTGACATATTTCACCATTTTTAACAGTAACTACGCCGTGTCGTACGACCATTTCAACGGGATTTTGGCCGTACCTGTAGGCGATGTCTTCGTAAGTGGGAATATTCAGGACGAGGATGTCTGCCTGTTTACCGACTTCAAGAGAGCCGATCTTGTCCTGTCTTCTGAGGGCACAGGCACTTCCGTAAGTAGCCGCGCGAATTGCACGCGCAGGAGACATGTGATGCTGGCGGCAGGCGAGTGTGATTATGAACGGCATTGACGTGCACCAGCAGCCTGGGCAGCAGTTTGTCGCCATGCCGAGCTCCAGCCCAACTTCGAACATCGGTCGGGGATCAAAGAACTTCGGATGATTTACAGCAAAGTCTATGCCAGGCAAGACAACGCCGGGAACACCTGCGTCTGCAAGTTTTCCGAGAGTTTCTCTTGGTGTGTAGTTCAGGTGGTCTGCCGAATACATATGCATCTCGGCAGCAAGGTCCTCGCCGCCTACGTACGAGTAAGCTCCTGCGTGTATCTTGGGCTCCATTCCGCATGCCCTGGCGGCTTCCAAGATCCTGCGGCAGTCGTCTTTCTCGTAATGGCCTTCATCACACCAGATATCGCAGGCTTCTGCGAGGCCGCTCCTGCCGACTTCAGGGATCATGTCTTCTATAAGTGTTTTGACATAGGCGTCCTTTTCCATCTCGGGCGCCCAGCCATGGGCCCCGAGAAAAGTCGATGAGATATCGACGGGAAGCCGTTGGGAAAGCATTTTATTAACCTGAAGCTGCTTCATTTCGCCGGTAAGATTCAGGCTGTATCCGCTTTTGCTCTCGAGCGTAGTTGTGCCGCAGGCAATCATTTCAGAAACGCGGCGCGCACTCTGACTGTAAAGTTCTTCTACAGGCAGATTGCGCGTGGAAGAAAGCGTGACCATAATGCCCATGGGCACGCCGCGTTTTTTCAATTCTTCCAGGTCGTCTGTTTCAAGGCGCGCGCAGTATTCTTCCACGCGCGTGCCGCCGAAGACAACGTGAGTATGGCAGTCGACGAACCCTGGCATCGCGACCTTACCGGCCGCGTCAATCCGTTTTGTCTTGCCGTCAACGTATGGGGCAACGTCGCATTTTGTGCCAACAGCTATTATTTTCCCGGCACTGACGGCAATATATCCGTTATTTACTAGGCCTATGCTGTCCTTGGCATTGCCGCTGCATGTCAGCAATTGATCTGCATTTTCGATTATGAGATCAGCTTTCTGATTATCCATGACATATCCCTCCTTTTACAAGCAAAGCGAGGATGCCGCAATTGGCAGCTTCCCCGCTTTGATGCTCATTTACTGATGTTCCCTGTTGGCAGAGAATACAGCGAATTTATGCTTAGAGCTTGTCGCTTCCGTCAGGGCCGAAGGTGACTTTGTCAGCAGGCTGCCACCAGAGAGGAACCTTAATTCCTTCCGTGGTGAGGGGGCCTTTGCCATTGGCGACATCCTTGGCAGACTGATAACCAGCCTGAGCGTGACGGATGACGCCGATGCCGGAGTCAACTGTCATAGCAACCGCGAGTCTGATATCAGCGTCCTCGGTGCCGTCAGCGATCTGCGTGACGCCGGTCTGCTGGCATTCGCCCATGGAGTAGTTGGCCTGGATGGCTATAAGGTCGCACATGCCGCAGGCGTTGAGCAGCCCGTTTAGCATTGGCCAGTCGGAGATAAGGTCGCCACCGTCCGGCATTCTTTCAGATTCGAAAGTCGGGTTGACTATGGAGCCGGAGTCTAGGTTGTCACGTGAGAAAGCAACAGGTCCTTTGATCTCTCCCTTTTTGATAAGGTCGTTGACCGCAAGGGCGAATTTCTTTCTCTGTCCAAAACCCATATAGCAAATACGGGCAGGAAGTCCCTCGATCGGAAGGTGCTTGCTGGCGAGCGGGATCCATCTTCCTACGATCGGATCGTCGCCAAAGAGCTTCATCGCCAGTTCGTCTGTCTTCTTAAGATCTTCAGGATCGCCGGAGATGCAGGTCCAGCGGAAGGGACCGCGGCCTTCGCAGAAGAGCGGGCGAATATAATCGGCAATAAATGCAGGCAGTCTCATTGCATCTTTCTCTGGGAAGCCGGCATCGCGGCATTCCTTGCGGAGGCTGTTGCCGTACTCAAACACAGGCACGCCGCTGTCGAGGTACTTGAGCATGGCTGCCAGTTCGCGCTTCATTGTGGCACGGGAGAGTTCCAGGTACTTCGCCTCATTTTCGTTGCGGAGTGTTCTTGCTTCGTCAGGCGTATAGCCGGAAGGAATATAGGAAACAGGGTCGTGGGCCGGCGTCATGGAGGTGATGACGTCCGGACGGAGACCAAGTTCAAATGCCTTCTCATACATATCGGCAGCGTTGCCGACGACGCCGAATGAACGCGGCGTTTTAGATGCCAGGCAGGCCTTGGCCTTTTTGATGGCGTCTTCCAGGGAGTCGCAGATTTCGTCGAGATAATCTTTTTCAATGCGGCGTTTCAGGATCTCCACGTTAGCGTCGACAACTATCGCAACGCCGCCGTGCATCTTCATGGCCCAGGTCTGATTGCCTCCCATGCCGCCGGCGCCGGCCGTGAGAAGCAGCCTGTTTTCCATGCTGCCGTTGTAGTGCTTAATGCCTACGGCTGCGAGCGTCTCAAACGTGCCTTCAATAACGCCCTGAGTGCCGATATATTCCCATGGAGCAGCTGTGTACTGAGCGAAGATCGTGAGGTTCTTGGCTTCGAGATCGTAGAACGTCGGCCAGGTGGCGCGCATGATGTTTGTTGTGGCCATTACCACGACCGGAGCGTACTTATGCGTCTTGAATACTGCGACCGGCATGCCTGACTGCACGACCAGCGTTTCATCATCCTCGAGTTCCTTGAGGCTCTTTACTATTGCATGATAGGATTCCCAGTTGCGAGCACATTTGCCGTTGCCGCCGTAAATGATGAGCTTCTCCGGATATTCAGCATTTTCCATGTTGTTTTCGAGCATACGAAGAATTGTTTCCTGTCTCCACCCTTTGCATCTAAGAGTGTTGCCGCGCTGGGCTTTGACATGGTACAGTATCTGAGCATTGCCTGCCATAGAAATAGCATCTCCTTTGTATTATTATGTGCTGGCTGCACACCTTTCTTGCTAAGCAACCCCATGATATCCAGAGCGTATCAAGGCATCGTAAATGTTCTAAGATGATTTGCCAAGGAATTGCAAAGAGCACAGAAGCATATTTGATAACAAATTGATGAAGGTGCGTATTCTGCTGCCTGAATGGCAGGGGATTTTTTACGTCCTGTCAACAATGTCCCTTCACATCCGGTGTAAAATGCTGTACAAAAACAAGTGCATCACAAATATATCTTGCAACTTAGGTAAACTGCCTATAAACTAATTACAGGCGGTGAGGCTGGTAATGATGATCAAGAGCCGCGTGAATATTCTGCTTTCAGCAATTCTGGCAATTTTACTGACTGTGCTGTGCTTTGTCTCCGTCTCCTGTGCGGCAGGGAGGAGCGGCGGGCCGCTGCGCGTAGGCTGGTATCTGGTGCCTGGCGTGCAGACCTACGACGTCCAGCATGGCGATTCCGGTTCCCGCATGGTTTATGGTGGCTATAACTATGAATACCTGCAGCGTATTTCCGAGTTCACCGGCTGGAAGTACGTCTTTGTCATGAGTTCTTTCAAAAATTGCTGCGAAATGCTGGCTAAGGGCGAGATCGATCTGCTGGGCGACGTCGCCAAGATCGGCGACCGCGACAGACTTTTCATCTTCCCCGACAACGAATGCGGCAGCAGCGGTCTGAGTCTGGTGACTCTGGATGGCAACGACAAATATGAGTTCAACGGTTTTTCCGGTTTCAACGGGATGAAGATCGGCGCGCTGGCCGGCAGCAACATGGTCAAAATATTGCCGCTGCTCAGTCGGAAAAAGAATTTCACGCCGGTCGTCAAAACCTTTCCCACCAACACGGCTGTAAGGCTTGCGCTGAAAAACGGCGAGGTAGATGCCATCATGGTGAGCAGCCTTGCCTCCATGAAAGGGTTAAAGATCCTGGCACGCACGGAATCGCAGAAATTCTATTTCGCTGTTTCGCCGAAGAGGCCGGAGCTGGTTCGCCAGCTGGACGACGCAATTTCGCTGATAAAGTACTACCAGCCCGATTATGACAACAGTCTGGCGACAAAATACTGTTCCGACCGTCTGCGCGACAGAGCCTCGTTTACCAGGGACGAGCGGGAGTATATCGCCCGCCGCATCGCTGCCGGCACTCCCGTGCTTGTCTCCTACGACCCCGCCTAGGTGCCTGCCGAATACAGGGATCCGCGGACAGGGCAGATGTCGGGCATTATGGCCCAGGTCTTCGAACGTCTGTCCGCGATCACGGGGCTCCGTTTTAAATTTGTCACCGCCGGCAGCTATGCGGACGCTACCAGAAGGTATGACGGCAAGGCGGAGATCGGTTCCACGCTTAGCACTGATTATGAATGGGCAGAACAGCACGGAGCCTGGATCACGCAGCCCGTGTTTTCTGTGCCCATCTTTGTGCTGTTCCAGCCGGACCGTGCCGATTACAACATTGTGGCGCTGCCGCGCGGCTATCACCTGGCCAAGGCTGTGCTCGCCAGATGCCGCGAGGAGGAAGAACGCAGGAAGGTTCGCCTCAAATATGTTTATTTCGACACGATGGAGCAGTGCATGAACGCAGTCAAGAAGCGCCAGGCGGGGCGCACCTACATCAATTTCTACGAGCTCAACTATTATTCATCCCGGCGCAGGTTCGACGGACTTGGCGTACAGGGCGTGCCAGGTTTCAGCGAGCCGACCAGCATCGCCGTTTACAAAAGCGCCGATCCGATGCTGTTCCACGTTATCAGCAGAGCTCTGCGCAGCATCCCGGCGGCCGTTGTCAACGACATCATCATCAATACCGCCAACGAGCCGGCGCCTCTGACGATGGGCACTATTTTCTACGCTCATCCCCTGGCAGGTTCAGCGGCCGTTTCGGCGGTCGTCATACTTTTATTTCTGACCGCCTTCTTCTATTACAGCAGCAGGAAGAACGAACGCCAGCGCAGACTGCTGGAAGCAGCCAGCAACGCCAAGAGCGAATTCCTCTCGCGCATGAGCCACGATATTCGCACTCCCATGAACGCCGTCGTGGGGCTCACGGAGATCGCCATGAGGGAGAACCGGGACGCGCGCATCAGCGAATATCTGGGCAAGATACGCTATTCAAGCAGATTTTTGCTGGATCTAATCAACAACATCCTGGACCTCTCCAAGATCGAGAGCGGCTCTTTTGAACTGCGTCCCGAACCTTACCCGCTGAAAGAATTCGCGGCCGTTGTGGACAGTTCCGTGGGCGAACAGGCGCGGGCCAAGGGGCTGCGCTTCAGCTGCAAAATGCCGTCCGACGTCGGCTGCGTGGTAGTGGACAAACTGCGTTTCAATCAGGTCTTCATCAATCTGCTTGGCAACGCGGTCAAGTTTACGCCAGCTGGCGGCGAGGTGAAGCTGGAACTGGCGGCCTCCGCGGTCAAAGACGGCAGCGTTGTGCTCAGGGGCGTAGTCAGCGACACAGGCGTCGGCGTCAGCCCTGACTTCATTTCGCATCTGTTTGCCCCCTTTGAACAGGAGGACGAATCTCATACGGGTGTCATTCAGGGCACCGGCCTTGGGCTCGCCATCGTCAAAAAAATCATCGACGCCGTAGGCGGCAAGATCTCCGTGCAGAGCGAAAAGGGCAGGGGCACGGTCTTTGTCGTGGAAGCGAAAGTGACTGTCTGCGCGGAACAGCCGGACAGCGAAGAGCCTGGCGCAGGCAAGACCGGCAGCAGCCTGAAGGGGAAACGCGTGCTGGTGGCGGAGGACAACGAAATAAACCAGGAAGTGGTCTGCACCCTGCTCAGAAACGAGGGCGCAGAATGCGATGTGGCTTCCGACGGTAGCAAGGCCCTGTCTATATTCACCGCCTCGCCTGAAAATTACTACGACGCGGTGCTTATGGATATGAGGATGCCGGTTATGGACGGCATGGAGGCGACCAGGCGGCTGCGCTCCCTCTCAAGGGCCGATGCAGGTTCCGTGCCGGTGATAGCGCTGACGGCAGACGCATATTCGGAGACGAAGGACAAAATTATGCAGTGCGGCATGACCGCTTATCTGGCCAAGCCGGTTTACCCGGAGGACCTCTGCAAAACGCTGGAAAAGGTTATAGAACAACGGCCGCGGCATGATTGACGGAGCCCTATTGTCTGCGTGCGAATCCCTTATTTGATAATTTCAGTCTGCTCTCCGTATCGTTTTGACAGGACCTGGGCCAAGGCCGCGTAGAGTTTTTCCGGATCGACCGGTTTTGAAACGTGTCCGTTCATCCCGGCTTTGAGGCATTTTTTGACGTCCTCGTCATAAGCGTCTGCTGTCATGGCGATGACAGGCACCGACGCGGCGTCGCTTCTGTCCATGGCGCGGATGATGCCGACTGCTTCGTACCCATTCATGACCGGCATGCGAAGGTCCATCAGGATGGCGTCATATTCCCCCTCGCGGGATCCGGCGAAAATATTGACGCCCTCTTTGCCGTCGCAGGCAGGCGTGGCGGTCATGCCTCTGGCTTCAAGCAGAGCCTTGTCTATCTCCATATTCAGCGCGTTGTCCTCGCAGACCAGGACCTTTCTGCCTTCGAGGCTGGCGCCCTTCTTCGCGGGGATCGTTTGTTCTGTTTTTGGCGCAGCGGTTGTTTCGTCAAAATGGAGCCGCAGAGTGAAGGTAGTGCCGCTTCCCAGTTTGCTGCTGACGTCGATCTGCCCGCCCATCATGTCCACGAGCCGTTTGACGATGGAGAGCCCCAGCCCTGTGCCGGTGGATTCCGTCTTTTTCCTCTGCTCCTGCACGAATGGTTCGTAGATGTGGGGCAGGAATTCATCCGAGATGCCGATGCCGTTGTCGCGCACCACGGCCAGCAGTTCCAGTCCCGTGTGCCCGTTGGAAACGCCGGCAGCGGAGAATTCCACCGTGCCGCCCGCCGGCGTGTATTTGACTGCGTTGGAAAGCAGGTTGAGGAAGATCTTCTGCGTGTTGAGCCGGTCGGCTAAGATGGTTGTCTTACTGACGCCGGCGATGTCGGCCCTGAAGGAGATATTTTTCTTTTCGGCGGCGGCGCGGATCGGTATCATGATCGATTCGAACAATTCGTCGGCCTGGATCGGTTCCGGATCGAGCCTCAATTTGCCGCTGCTGATCTTGGAGATCGTTAGCGTATCGTTGATAAGGTCGAGCAGCAGGTTGCCGGAAATTTCTATCTTCGAGATGTAGTCTTCCGCTTTGGGCGGCAGGGATTCCCTGCGCGCAAGCTGTGCGAAGCCGATGACTGCGTTGAGAGGCGTTCTCATATCGTGGCTGATAGTGGAGAAGAAACGGTTCTTCTCGTCGTTGCTCTTCTCGAGCGCGGATAGGCGGGCCTCCTTGCGCACATTTTCCTCGTTGATGGCGGCCAGCATCGCTTTTTCACGCTGGCGCCGCACGAGCAGCACCACGGCAGCCACCAGGAAGAGCGCCACCAGCAGCATGACCGCCGCGAAGCCGGCCACCCAGAGGATGGGCAGCTTGTCTATGAGGCCCTCTACGGTATTCTCCTGCAATGTGTCGGTGGTTATGACGCTCTCGATCGCGGAACCGGAGGCGTTGATGCCCTTGTTGAGGATGGAGCGCAGAGCGTCCTTGTCAGCGGGCATCAGACAGCAGGCGCCCCAGTTCAGCACCGAGAGGTTGGAGGTGCGGTACTCGGAGGAGCGGTGCTGGTTCAGCAGCCAGGTGGCGGCCGGCAGCTCGCAGATAATCGCGTCCACCGAACCGGAGGCCAGAGCCGAGTAACAGCCGGACATGTCCGCATAGCTAACGAGACGCACGCCGCTGAGTTTCTCTCTGATGAAAGATTCGTTGCGCTTCAGCACGGCCGCTGATTTGACGGTCCGGTCTCCGACGCGGGTAATTTGCGCCATGTTCATGGAGTAATAATTTTTCGTCTGCACCATGCCGGCTTTTTCAGCTGTGAAAATATCGCTGCGGAACATGCCCAGCAGGTCTGCGCGCCCATCTTTGACGGCAGCCAGGGCCTCTTCCGGCGAATCATACGCCTGGAACCTGAATTTCAGCCCCGTGATCGCCGCAAGCTTGCGGTAGAAGTCCGGCAGGATGCCGATCAGCGGGCTGTCTCCTTTTCCCTCCGCGTAGGAGAACGGCGGATCTTTGCGCAGCATGGCCACGGTGGTGATGGCGTGCGAGGCCAGGTATTCGTTCTCGCTCTTTGAGAAAGCCACGATGTCCTTCTCTATCGAACCGAAATATTTATTGTACAGATACTGGTCGTAAGTGGGGTTGTCGATGAGAATGAACTCCATCGCCAGGTCGGCCTGAGCCTTGATGGCTGCGCTCTTGGGGGAGAAGGCGATGTAATACGGCCGCGGCGCGAAGCGCAGCACCGTGCGGTAGCCGTTGATGACGTTGCCGCCCACCACCAAGGCGTCAAGCTTTTTATCGTCAAGGGCCCTGAAGGCGTCCGCGAACGACGGGAAATCCTCCGTCTGAAGCTTCAGCCCGTAACGCGCGCACCAGTCGTCGAAGTATTTGTTGACGTTGACGTCGCGCACGCGGCCGAACTTCATGCCGGCAAAGGCTTCCGTGTCTCCGTAGGCGGCGCGCCCGTCGTTCTTGCGCACCACGATGGAGTTATAATCGCTGCCTATCTCCTTGGCTGAAAACAGCAGCGACTTTTCGCGTTCCGACGTGCGGCTCAGCCCCAGTGCCAAATCAATGCGCCCGGCCAGCAGCGCGTCCATCAGGTCGGCCCAGTTTCTGAAATCGGAGAAGACAAGCTTCCAATTGGCGTACTGGGCAATATTGTAAAGGTATTCGGCCTCGTAGCCTCGGTAGCTGCCGTCCTTATCCTTGTAAAGATAATCTCCGTCCCTGAAGTATCCCACACGCACGGTATTTCCGGCCGCCGGCGGAATTTGGCCTGCCGCGGAGGTGCCGCAGAGGACCGCGCACAAAGACAGCATGATTATTAGAACGAGAACAGACTTGCCTTGCCTCTTCATAGCCCTACCTCCGGAAATGCGCTTGTCAAATGGTTGCTATATTATAATATAAATTTGACCGCAAAATAGATATTTTAGCAAGTCAAAAACCTTTTCAGCGCTGTTTTGCCGCGATATTAAAAGTGCGCGTCGGCCGCCGGCCGATATAGCATATATTGGCAAATCTATTGCGAATTAGCTGATATCCAATATAAAATTAATCTGATAACGAAACATGCCTTAACATGATGCAAAACCAGCGCAATACCCATTAGATTGTAAAGCCACACTGATATTTACATTCAGCAGACTGGAAGATATAATTCCAGACTGTTGCCGCCTTTAAGCGGCCGCTAATATAAAAGCAAGGGGATATCTGCAATGAAATTTTTGGAAAAGCTCAGCAACCTGGTCGGCAAGTACATGGCCTTCATAGTCCTCGTCGTGGCGGCGATAGCGCTCTTCTCGCCTCAGACGCTCATCTGGATCAAAACGAAGTGGGTCACCACCCTGCTCATGATCGTCATGTTCGGCATGGGCCTCACGCTCACGCCGCACGACTTTGCAGTCGTCTTCACGCGCCCGAAGGACATCGTGATCGGCTTCTTCGCGCAGTTCACTATCATGCCGCTGCTTGCCTTCGCGCTCTGCAAGATCTTCGCGCTGCCGCCAGACCTTGCGGCCGGCGTGGTGCTGGTCGGCACCTGCCCCGGCGGCACCGCTTCCAACGTGATGACCTACCTCGGTAAAGGCGACGTGGCGCTCTCCGTCGGCATGACCTGCTGCTCGACCATCTTCGCGCCTTTTGTGACGCCTGCTCTCACATACCTGATCCTGCATCAGACCGTTGAGGTCAACATGATGGCCATGTTCATGTCCATCGTCAAAGTTGTCATCCTGCCCATCGCGCTCGGCTTCATCATCAACCACTTCTTCAGCGAGACCACGCAGAAGGCCGTCAAGGTGCTGCCGCTCGTCTCCGTCGTGGCTATTGTGATGATAGTGGCCGCCGTCGTGGCAGCCAACTCCGAAAAGATCATCACCACCGGCTTCATCGTCTTCGTGGTCGTGATCCTCCACAACGTGCTGGGCTACGTGCTTGGCTACATCCTCGCCAAACTTGTTGGCGCTCCTCTGTCGAAGAAGAAGGCCATCGCCATCGAAGTAGGCATGCAGAACTCCGGCCTGGCCGTGAGCCTCGCCGCCACCTCGTTCCAGAGCCTCGCCATGGCCACCGTCCCCGGCGCCATCTTCAGCGTCTGGCACAACATTTCGGGCGCAATCTTAGCGAATGTCTTCGCGACCATGAGCGACCCGCAGGAAGAAGCGGCCAAAAAAGCATAAGCCGCTGCAAATCATCGAAAAAGGGGAGGCCGGGCAGAATGCCCGGCCTTTTTCGTCTGCGTTTATCGGCAAAACACGATAGCGTCTGTTCCCGTTCTCTGGTAAGAATAGTGTGCAAACCCAATTAAAGGAGGATCGCCATGAAAATCAGCAAGACAATTTCAGCCGCTCTGATCCTCTGCGCCGCCGCGCTCTGTCTGTATGCAGGCATTCTTCCTGCTTTCGCGGCAGCGCAGGCGCCGGTAGTGTCTCCGGTCACCGGTGAAGCAAAGTGTGTTCCGGCACAGCCGGTTGGGGCATCGGGGCCGCGCAGGAACTACACGGCCTGGGGCGCACGCTTTCGCGCCGTGGTCAGCGGAGACACGCTCGAGCTTGAGGGCGACGGCGTCAAAGAGGGCTGCTTCCGCGTCAAGAGGGTCAAGGTCAAAAACGGCACGGATTTCCGCTGCCGCATAGACGGCCGGCAGGTCACACTGTCGCTGCGCAGACAGAACTGCCGCGACTCGCAGGGCCGCAGATACGAAATATCTTCAACGCTGCATTACGGCAGCAGGATCTTCAGGGGCTGCGCTTTGCCGGGCGCCTATGGGATCGCGGACACATAAAAAAGGCCTGACAATAGTTCGAAGCAGAAGGTCGCGGACCAGCGTCTGCCGTTTTGTAAAAACAGCTATCTCCTTATGTAAACAGGAAACCTGGATTATCATCGCGAAAGCGGCGATAATCCAGGTGAATCGCGAGGGCCGGACGCTGGCCATACGCCCTGCGGATGAGGGCCTTTGATACTTTATCGGTTATACTTCCACATTTCCAAATTTGCGTTGTGCTTCCTATCCCTTTGCCACTCCAGCGAACTTCTTCCAGAGTCCGGTTTTGTAGTAGAGCGTATCCAGCGCGAACATCAGGAACCAGCTTGCCACATACGTGTACCAGATGCCGGACGGAGTGGGCCAGAACTTCAGGAACAGGTCGATCGTCAGGATCCGGAACGCGAACTGCGTAGCCAGGGCCAGCACCAGCGGAAATAGCGTGTCTCCGGAACCGCGGAAGAACGCCTGCCAGACTACGGCCAGAGAGTAGACCGAGTAGCAGGGGATCGTGACCCACATGCAGACGCGGCCGGCCGCCAGCGTGCCAGGGTCGGACGAGAAGAGCCGCAGCAGCGGCTCGCCGCAGACCAGCACCAGCGCGCAGAGCAGACACGACATCGCGAACATCATTATGAAACCGGCTCTGAGGCCGGACCGGAGCCGCAGCCGTTCGCCGGCGCCGGTGTTCTGCCCAGTGTAGGTCATCACGGCTGTGCCGAGGCAGTTCACCGGCAGCAGCAGAAAACCCTCCAGTTTGCCCACGATGCTGCGTCCTGCGATCACAGTGACGCCGAAACTGTTGATCCTGTTTTGCAGCACCATAATGGAAATTATCATCAGAGCGTCCTGCAAACCGGTCGGAAAGCCGACTTTGATAATGCGCCTCAGCATCTCCCAGCGGAACGCCCGCGGCGGAAAATGCAGAGCCACTACGCTGCCGCCGCGATTCAGCCACAGCACGCAGCCAAGAAAAGATAAAGTCTGAGCCGCCACCGTGGCCGCAGCCAGCCCTGCCACGCCCAGATGGAAAACTGCCACAAAAAGCAGGTCCAGAGCCACG
>Ga0163159_1002719_pt1 | contig 14111 bp, 10 predicted proteins | sample BioMet9_FD_108702 | JGI IMG/M metagenome (GOLD analysis project Ga0163159, IMG submission 108702) | Microbial communities from bioreactor (seeded with sewage sludge) at Lawrence Berkeley National Lab, California, USA - Biofuel... | ecosystem: Engineered > Bioreactor > Anaerobic > Unclassified ... | reverse complement strand
GCCTGCGTCGCACCTCGCAAGAGGTGCGTGAATTGAAACCTTTAGATAGCGCCGGCGACACGGCCGGCTCAAGTCGCACCTCGCAAGAGGTGCGTGAATTGAAACAACCGTACTCTCGGCGGGGTAGACTACGGCTGCAGTCGCACCTCGCAAGAGGTGCGTGAATTGAAACGATGTCGCGCGCCGCAAACATCTATCTGTTATAACGTCGCACCTCGCAAGAGGTGCGTGAATTGAAACGTTAAGATCTTTATTATCTGCCGGAAACGCGGAGGTCGCACCTCGCAAGAGGTGCGTGAATTGAAACTGTTACGGGAACCACAGAAACTAATAAATTAGCATGTCGCACCTCGCAAGAGGTGCGTGAATTGAAACCGAAAGAACAGCCCGAGCTGCTCGCGGAAGCAGTAGTCGCACCTCGCAAGAGGTGCGTGAATTGAAACATGGACAACATTTACGCAGATATATACTACTTCTAGTCGCACCTCGCAAGAGGTGCGTGAATTGAAACTTTTTTATTTTTTATATCGGATAATCTGTCTGCGGGTCGCACCTCGCAAGAGGTGCGTGAATTGAAACGCGCCTAATTTCGATATAAATTATGGAAAAGTTTCGTCGCACCTCGCAAGAGGTGCGTGAATTGAAACTTAATTTTGCGATTATCGACGGCAGTTCATCATTTGTCGCACCTCGCAAGAGGTGCGTGAATTGAAACCGGGGTATGGCATAAAAAAGCGGATATGCTTTTTTCGTCGCACCTCGCAAGAGGTGCGTGAATTGAAACTGAATAATCGGTGGCCGTCATAAATATATTATATACGTCGCACCTCGCAAGAGGTGCGTGAATTGAAACTGGGCATTGATAAGCACATCACCTATATCTGAGAAGTCGCACCTCGCAAGAGGTGCGTGAATTGAAACGTTATATCGGTGGATGATGAAGAGAAGGTCCAGGTGTCGCACCTCGCAAGAGGTGCGTGAATTGAAACCGACGTAGCAGAAGTAAAAAATATATGTAAGGCGTCGCACCTCGCAAGAGGTGCGTGAATTGAAACCATCTATTACAGAAGTATAAGTTGCGATGTTATGTCGCACCTCGCAAGAGGTGCGTGAATTGAAACATCAATATTATCTTGTAAAACGCTTAAAACTTCGGTCGCACCTCGCAAGAGGTGCGTGAATTGAAACTTCTTCCGGGATTGATGGAGCATTAGAATCTAATAAGTCGCACCTCGCAAGAGGTGCGTGAATTGAAACCACATTAGATCCCATATCAGAATAGTTTTTAGAAGGTCGCACCTCGCAAGAGGTGCGTGAATTGAAACATTTGACGGCGGCGGATTTTTAGCCCCGTTGAAGTCGCACCTCGCAAGAGGTGCGTGAATTGAAACATTCATAGCTTGCGATTATACTTTTTTATTTATTGTCGCACCTCGCAAGAGGTGCGTGAATTGAAACGTAGTGACAGTAAAGGAGAAATTGCTTATCATACGTCGCACCTCGCAAGAGGTGCGTGAATTGAAACAATAATAATAATAACTTATATCCTAAAGTACAGGAAGTCGCACCTCGCAAGAGGTGCGTGAATTGAAACCTTTATATTCTGCCATAAACGGAGATTGTAAAGACGTCGCACCTCGCAAGAGGTGCGTGAATTGAAACACGGTTATTATCTGTAAGGATGGAAAAGTTATAAAAGTCGCACCTCGCAAGAGGTGCGTGAATTGAAACTCCGTCATTCCCTACAGATATTGGAGGATCTTTCAGTCGCACCTCGCAAGAGGTGCGTGAATTGAAACCTCCTAGTTTGTCTTTCGCTGAAAAAATATTTATGGTCGCACCTCGCAAGAGGTGCGTGAATTGAAACGGAGTACAATTCGCTTTCCCAAAATGTGATCTGCAGTCGCACCTCGCAAGAGGTGCGTGAATTGAAACAGGAGATCGGTATTGGAATAAGAAGCGGAAGAGCGTCGCACCTCGCAAGAGGTGCGTGAATTGAAACTCTGTTTCGAATATTGCTATTTCGTACAGAGCGAAAGTCGCACCTCGCAAGAGGTGCGTGAATTGAAACCCTATCGTCGAGCTTGCTATGCTGCCTAGTATGTCGTCGCACCTCGCAAGAGGTGCGTGAATTGAAACTTCTGATTTCCATCTCTGTTGTGTAAGCCCATGGGGTCGCACCTCGCAAGAGGTGCGTGAATTGAAACCTTTTATTAACTATACGTCTTCATTAAAGCTCATCGTCGCACCTCGCAAGAGGTGCGTGAATTGAAACTATTAAATTAGGAACAAAGAATTTTCTAACTGAAGTCGCACCTCGCAAGAGGTGCGTGAATTGAAACCGGCGAGGCCTTAAGCGTAAATATCGGTACTTTATGTCGCACCTCGCAAGAGGTGCGTGAATTGAAACCTTTTTATCGGCGGAAAATACCGGCTTTTTTGCTCGTCGCACCTCGCAAGAGGTGCGTGAATTGAAACCCTCATAGTCTGACTACCTCGGGATTTACATATAAGTCGCACCTCGCAAGAGGTGCGTGAATTGAAACTCGACGGGACATTATTTAAAATCCGCGCAACTAGTCGCACCTCGCAAGAGGTGCGTGAATTGAAACAAAAATTCAATGAACTTTTGATATTGAACCATTGGTCGCACCTCGCAAGAGGTGCGTGAATTGAAACTTGTAAAATTGGATACGAATGGAAGCAACCCCGTGTCGCACCTCGCAAGAGGTGCGTGAATTGAAACATACTTAAATATTATTCTTTTTCCGTCATTTCCTAGTCGCACCTCGCAAGAGGTGCGTGAATTGAAACTTTGTGGATACTGCCCAGGAGCCCGCCCCAGGCTCGTCGCACCTCGCAAGAGGTGCGTGAATTGAAACTGAATCGGAGGACGGGGCCGATGACGTCCCGGCAGTCGCACCTCGCAAGAGGTGCGTGAATTGAAACCGGAACAGCGCTGGACCATTGTCAGCAGGCTGAAGTCGCACCTCGCAAGAGGTGCGTGAATTGAAACATATGAATAAGTAGCTATATTGTCACTCATTGAAGTCGCACCTCGCAAGAGGTGCGTGAATTGAAACAGTTTATTCAGTGGTATCGTCCGAGACCAAGAGCAGTCGCACCTCGCAAGAGGTGCGTGAATTGAAACATCCGTTAATTCCGAAGTCCCAAGACAGTTTGTTAGTCGCACCTCGCAAGAGGTGCGTGAATTGAAACACGATATCATCTATCGCCATATCAGCGTGCCAGTGTCGCACCTCGCAAGAGGTGCGTGAATTGAAACATATTACCCTTTAAAACGTCTGACGGTTTAATGACGTCGCACCTCGCAAGAGGTGCGTGAATTGAAACATCTTCGTTTTGTTTGTTTTGTAAATTTTTTATTTGTCGCACCTCGCAAGAGGTGCGTGAATTGAAACACTATATCCGAAAACAGTATATTGCGGGACTTGGTCGCACCTCGCAAGAGGTGCGTGAATTGAAACTATCACAAAGAGAAAGATCTTCTAGGATATCATTCGTCGCACCTCGCAAGAGGTGCGTGAATTGAAACGGTAACACAGCCCGTAACAGACCCCCCCCTTGTAACGTCGCACCTCGCAAGAGGTGCGTGAATTGAAACTTCTCCTAGTAAGAGAAATCCTCTTGATCCGATACGGTCGCACCTCGCAAGAGGTGCGTGAATTGAAACAGTCCTGAAAAAGCGATCCTGAATAAGTCGGCGGGTCGCACCTCGCAAGAGGTGCGTGAATTGAAACTGAGGTCAAGAAAAAAATTAGTGAAGTTTTAGATGTCGCACCTCGCAAGAGGTGCGTGAATTGAAACCCCGATTCTGCGGGATAACGGGAAAGAAATAGACGTCGCACCTCGCAAGAGGTGCGTGAATTGAAACCCCGTCGTCATTTAAGACTTTCAGTGTGCCGTCGTCGCACCTCGCAAGAGGTGCGTGAATTGAAACTTCGTCATATATATATCCTTATTAAAAGTCCGAGGTCGCACCTCGCAAGAGGTGCGTGAATTGAAACTTTTACATATCTAAAGACTAAACTATAATTATGGACGTCGCACCTCGCAAGAGGTGCGTGAATTGAAACTATGGCCTGCATGACTTTTGCAACGTCGACAGTCTGTCGCACCTCGCAAGAGGTGCGTGAATTGAAACTTGCGCAGCCAGTCAGCGCGCTCGTTGGCAGACAGTCGCACCTCGCAAGAGGTGCGTGAATTGAAACTTATTGTGCTGGGCATGCTTTGGCCCGTCTGGATGTCGCACCTCGCAAGAGGTGCGTGAATTGAAACATCAAATTTGTGCCAATTTGTTCGCCGAGGGTCATGTCGCACCTCGCAAGAGGTGCGTGAATTGAAACAAAACTGACGACAGCGCCGCGGTCGTGTCGGGAGTCGCACCTCGCAAGAGGTGCGTGAATTGAAACAAGGCGGTTGGTGTCCGCTCGTCGAGGATTTATTGGTCGCACCTCGCAAGAGGTGCGTGAATTGAAACCCCGAATGTAATCGTATGCTTTTTGAATAACCAAAGTCGCACCTCGCAAGAGGTGCGTGAATTGAAACATAACTTTGCCGTTTAAAACGCTCTATATTGGCGTCGCACCTCGCAAGAGGTGCGTGAATTGAAACAAAATACGGAATCGTCGTCGTACGGCAGTTAGGATGTCGCACCTCGCAAGAGGTGCGTGAATTGAAACTAACCGCGGCGGAAATGTCCGACGTGCCGGAAAAGTCGCACCTCGCAAGAGGTGCGTGAATTGAAACTGTTTCCGTCGTGTCAATATTATCAGTGTTTAATAGTCGCACCTCGCAAGAGGTGCGTGAATTGAAACCGCGAAAGTCGAAAATACTGACAATTGGTATTGGTCGCACCTCGCAAGAGGTGCGTGAATTGAAACCGCGGTCTCGCCGATAACGTGCTTTCCCACGTCGGTCGCACCTCGCAAGAGGTGCGTGAATTGAAACGATTGAGCCGTACTTTTCGAGAGTTGGTCTAATTGTCGCACCTCGCAAGAGGTGCGTGAATTGAAACTTCCATTGCGTCGGATATTTCGGTTTCCGTCGAGGTCGCACCTCGCAAGAGGTGCGTGAATTGAAACTCTATCGCCGACAAAGTGCAGGACCCGGACATAAGTCGCACCTCGCAAGAGGTGCGTGAATTGAAACGACGCCGTGATTAAGTCTCTGCTGCCGTACGGCGGGTCGCACCTCGCAAGAGGTGCGTGAATTGAAACGCCGAGGGTCATTTTTTGCGCAAAATAGGGGCTCGTCGCACCTCGCAAGAGGTGCGTGAATTGAAACCGGCGAACACCCCCATTTTTGTAACGCGCCTCAAGTCGCACCTCGCAAGAGGTGCGTGAATTGAAACGCTGTGGCCGTTATTCCGCCGAGGGTGAGGGTTGCGTCGCACCTCGCAAGAGGTGCGTGAATTGAAACCGGCCTTGAAAACGAAGTGCACTATATCTTAGAACGTCGCACCTCGCAAGAGGTGCGTGAATTGAAACAAATCTCCTTGTTATATTAACTTAACAAAACTGTCGTCGCACCTCGCAAGAGGTGCGTGAATTGAAACCCGTCGGAAATTACGTTGTCTACGACTTTCTGATGTCGCACCTCGCAAGAGGTGCGTGAATTGAAACTTATGCCGCTAAAATGTTCTGACGGCACAACCGCCGGTCGCACCTCGCAAGAGGTGCGTGAATTGAAACTTTGGCCTTAGCAGCGTCTGTCGTCGTGCTGGCCGGTCGCACCTCGCAAGAGGTGCGTGAATTGAAACTTTACCTTACGAGCTTATCCGTAATTGCGAGACCGTCGCACCTCGCAAGAGGTGCGTGAATTGAAACCCCCGCGCGTGTCCAAAGTAACATCTTTCGTCGAGTCGCACCTCGCAAGAGGTGCGTGAATTGAAACATCATCAGAAAGTTTAGGGAACATCTCATCCAAGTCGCACCTCGCAAGAGGTGCGTGAATTGAAACATAACTTACCCCTTAAAACTCCAGAGGCGGGCTCGTCGCACCTCGCAAGAGGTGCGTGAATTGAAACCGAACCACCACTCCGCCCGACGACATCACGACGGAAGTCGCACCTCGCAAGAGGTGCGTGAATTGAAACTGAGGTATTCTACCGGGTCTGCGCAAATTTCACCGGTCGCACCTCGCAAGAGGTGCGTGAATTGAAACCTCATCATTAACCGGTATCGGAATCACTCCGTTAGTCGCACCTCGCAAGAGGTGCGTGAATTGAAACATTAATCCGCTCGTCAGTGGTGGTTATCGAGTGCCGTCGCACCTCGCAAGAGGTGCGTGAATTGAAACACGCACAGGCGCAAAAAAGATAAGTGCAGACGTACGTCGCACCTCGCAAGAGGTGCGTGAATTGAAACTTTCTGAACAAGCGGGGATAGGAACTCGCACTCGCGTCGCACCTCGCAAGAGGTGCGTGAATTGAAACAACACGTTCATATCTTTCTTAATTGACTGATTAGGTCGCACCTCGCAAGAGGTGCGTGAATTGAAACTATCCGGTTAACAAGTACGGTAATTTGTTGTTTGTCGCACCTCGCAAGAGGTGCGTGAATTGAAACTACGGCGGAGACTGTAACCACGTGGTCTATGGGGGGTCGCACCTCGCAAGAGGTGCGTGAATTGAAACCCGCAGACCCCGTTTAAGCAAGCCCTAAACTCTTGTCGCACCTCGCAAGAGGTGCGTGAATTGAAACGCCCAGGCTGAGACCTTATACGTCACCGAACAAAAGTCGCACCTCGCAAGAGGTGCGTGAATTGAAACTGACGCTGCCACGCCGGCACTCCACGCCCCGACGCGTCGCACCTCGCAAGAGGTGCGTGAATTGAAACTCCAGCTCGCTTTCTAGCCAGTCTTCTCCTTCGTTCGTCGCACCTCGCAAGAGGTGCGTGAATTGAAACACTGGCCCCCGACGCAATTTTTAAATTTAGGGCAAGTCGCACCTCGCAAGAGGTGCGTGAATTGAAACTGACGATGTGAGTATAGGGGCGTGTGTAGATGTGGTCGCACCTCGCAAGAGGTGCGTGAATTGAAACAGATATCTGTATTTTCCAGTCATGCTGACAGGTCGGTCGCACCTCGCAAGAGGTGCGTGAATTGAAACTCCGACGGCAAGCGTGTTCCATGTGGCCTGCTGCAGTCGCACCTCGCAAGAGGTGCGTGAATTGAAACACACAAGTATGTTCTTTTTTTTTACGTCAGCCGCCGAGTCGCACCTCGCAAGAGGTGCGTGAATTGAAACACAGCAAAAAAGACATAGACCAGGACCGCGCGACGTCGCACCTCGCAAGAGGTGCGTGAATTGAAACGTACTGTGATTTCCTTCTCCGGATGCAGCGGGTCGTCGCACCTCGCAAGAGGTGCGTGAATTGAAACAGCGTCGGCTCGATCGCGTTCCGGAATGAGGAAAAAGTCGCACCTCGCAAGAGGTGCGTGAATTGAAACCCCGGAGAAAGCGCGCCGGTTTTCTGTCTCTATAGGTCGCACCTCGCAAGAGGTGCGTGAATTGAAACTGTGACGGCCTCGACGGAGCAGCCCGAAAATCGAACGTCGCACCTCGCAAGAGGTGCGTGAATTGAAACTGCCCGTTTTAATATAATGATAGGCGCAGCGGGAAGTCGCACCTCGCAAGAGGTGCGTGAATTGAAACCGCGATAACGCGTCAGTCCTCACTAACTGGACCAGTCGCACCTCGCAAGAGGTGCGTGAATTGAAACGTCATTGCCGGTTAGCGTAAGAGAGTTGGTTTCCGTCGCACCTCGCAAGAGGTGCGTGAATTGAAACCGTCTCAGGTGCTCTTACGTTTTGGTCGCGGAAAGTCGCACCTCGCAAGAGGTGCGTGAATTGAAACTCTGTTGTACACTGGCTGGTTACCGATGTGCGCAAAGTCGCACCTCGCAAGAGGTGCGTGAATTGAAACTCAAATTCGCTATCTAGCTTCGGTATAGCAAGGTTGTCGCACCTCGCAAGAGGTGCGTGAATTGAAACACTGTTTTTTATAAAGCAGGATATTTTAATAAAACGTCGCACCTCGCAAGAGGTGCGTGAATTGAAACGTTACTCCTGTTGTCGCTGGTGCGGTTATGTGTGGTAGTCGCACCTCGCAAGAGGTGCGTGAATTGAAACAAGTCCGGCAATCTGTTTATCACGCTCTCCGACGGTCGCACCTCGCAAGAGGTGCGTGAATTGAAACCTGTTAGTTTGGTCGTGTCTGTTGCTCCTGGTGCGTCGCACCTCGCAAGAGGTGCGTGAATTGAAACATAAATCATAGCCCGGAGCAACAACCGGGCTATTGTCGCACCTCGCAAGAGGTGCGTGAATTGAAACAAAACCATACAAAAAAAATGACATAGGAGATATGTCGCACCTCGCAAGAGGTGCGTGAATTGAAACCGATTGCGCAGATACGCGTTACCCTCAATCATGGGTCGCACCTCGCAAGAGGTGCGTGGATTGAAACATAGTATATACGAATACCAGACGTGGAAAAAACAGGTCGCACCTCGCAAGAGGTGCGTGGATTGAAACTGTTTTGTGTACTCAAAAATTTGATTTGTCGGATGTCGCACCTCGCAAGAGGTGCGTGGATTGAAACACCGGCAAGGTCACTTCTATCAGCCCGCTAAAAATGTCGCACCTCGCAAGAGGTGCGTGGATTGAAACATGCGTTCGTCAGTGGTGGTTATCGAGTGCCATATGTCGCACCTCGCAAGAGGTGCGTGGATTGAAACTCGCTATGGACATGGGCGGCAGCCATTGAAGCTAAGTCGCACCTCGCAAGAGGTGCGTGGATTGAAACATACAATTACGTCGGGTGTCGTCGGGGACCAGCAAGTCGCACCTCGCAAGAGGTGCGTGGATTGAAACGTCATTTTTATTTGTTATATTATCCTTTAAATTTGTCGCACCTCGCAAGAGGTGCGTGGATTGAAACGAAATTATCGAGCAGCTGCTTCATCATGATTTAGTGTCGCACCTCGCAAGAGGTGCGTGGATTGAAACCCCACGACGTGCGGCATGCCGTACTTTTCCGTAAAGTCGCACCTCGCAAGAGGTGCGTGGATTGAAACCTACAAAAGCCGTCATATCCTCTTTAGATTTTTCCGTCGCACCTCGCAAGAGGTGCGTGGATTGAAACGAAGTTAACACCTATCTAGGGACAGTTTTAAAAGACGTCGCACCTCGCAAGAGGTGCGTGGATTGAAACGATCCTGCCCATTACGTCCGCCAAAAAAATAGCGCGTCGCACCTCGCAAGAGGTGCGTGGATTGAAACCGACGGAGTTTCCGGTGCTTCAATAGGCTCGGCGGTCGCACCTCGCAAGAGGTGCGTGGATTGAAACGAGACACTCCGGACAGCGCAGACACCCGGACTTGTCGCACCTCGCAAGAGGTGCGTGGATTGAAACCCGCTTGTTTACGACGAGGAGGGCGGCGCGGTAGGTCGCACCTCGTAAGAGGTGCGTGAATTGAAACGGAAATGTGTAAAATTATTTAAAATTGATAAGCCTAGTCGCACCTTGCAAGAGGTGCGTGAATTGAAACCCTTAAAAAATTTATCACGCCGGGCCTACCCTGTAGTCGCACCTCGCAAGAGGTGCGTGAATTGAAACGACTTTGCAAAATAAAACAAATTTGGTAACGCAAGCGTCGCACCTCGCAAGAGGTGCGTGAATTGAAACCCCTTCGATTCGGTTGGCATCTTCGATACTGGGATGTCGCACCTCGCAAGAGGTGCGTGAATTGAAACGCTGCTTAGTAAACTCTTCAGATCTTCTTTTTCGTCGCACCTCGCAAGAGGTGCGTGAATTGAAACTAATTTTGCACAGATTAAATTAAAAATGTCAAGGAGTCGCACCTCGCAAGAGGTGCGTGAATTGTGATTCTTCTAAGATGTTTATAAAACTTTAATTTAATGAAGCCTAGAGATATAAAGCATATTTTAAAGGATATCCTGAAAAAAGACATCATAAAAAACGAATGGAAATAAAAAAGGGCCGTCTGAAAGACGGCCCTGTAGTCCGCAGGAGACTGCCGTTCCTCCTGTAGCCCTGAAACTCTTGAGCACGGTCGGCAGGCAAATTCACCGCGTCAACAGACTACACTTTTAGTATATCATGTAAATTGGCAAAAATCAAGGGTAGCAAAATATAAAGTTACAAATAAAGGTTGACTATATAGAGGCCGTAAAGGTCTTACAGTAGTTATGCAGGAAAACGCAGAATCTGTGGGAGTTTATGCGCGAGACGGTGGCAATACTGAAGGGTCCCGTTTTGATGTCGTCGGCCAAAATGGGCGACCAGCTTAAGTGTAAAAAATGCGGCATGACGCTCGTCCGGTGGGATATCATTGAAGATCAATGCAGAGCCAATAATTAAGCATGAGTGTATAGCCTGTTTTCGAGAGTTTTTTACAAACAGAATAAAAATATACACGCTAAGGCGGTAAACAGCATTACCGATCTTATCGAACAGGCTGTTTTTATAGAGGAAATTCCCGGAAATCCGGAAAAATACAAATACGATAAGGCATACAGATTTTATGTGCCGGTGCGCGCAGGAGACAAAGTATATCCCGTAAGGATAGTAGCGCTGCATCAGAAAAATAATGCGGTTAAGCTCGAGGCGGACGTTTACGACGTGATATTAGAACAGCCTGTGCCCAGCGTCATCTCCAGCGAAGCTGGCAGCGCCGAGAGGCAACAGGCTGCAACTATCAGTATAGCAGACTTATTACGCAATGTCAAGGATGCCGGCGGGAAGGCTTATACCGATCCGAACATCTATTCCCAGAAAGGTGTCAATGAGAATAATACAAAAGAATGGAACGCTATTTACGCGGACAAAAAGCAAGCCTTTGAATTTATCCGTCCGAAAGGGCTACAATTGCCCAAAGGGGATAAACTCAAAGGCTCTAATAATAGTATAGACGCAAAAGAAGATATTGTCAAGGAGTCCTGGAATAACGATATCTGTTTCCGGACGACCGTCGGGAACAGAGCGGATATAGACCTTTTTACGTCAGGAATGCGCAAGTCTCGAGACGGTAGGCAAGGAAAAGCGCTGAGGGCTTGTGATGCTTACCGAAGAAAACAAATGCCACATAGAAGTCGCGGCTCCGGATCGTTTATATCTACTGATTATAATCTTTGATGAATTTAGAAATTACATTTCTAACAGGATAATAAAACTCAATTCAATTGATTATGCTTTTTGCATGATATGCAAAGAAATTCTTATCTATACGCTTTGAACAGCGAAGTGATATCTCTTGTCGTTTTTGCTTAAACAATCTGATATAATGTATTTCTGTCTAAGGTGAATAAGCCTGGCGCTAAGTTTTTTGCTCTTGGATAAGAGAAAACCGTTTGGGATATCTAATATTTATGATTCATAATATTTCTAATGTGTATGACGGTAAGCGAAATAATATTCCGGTTATCGGCGCCGGAATAAAAACCTGGCTGAAAATAGCGGCTTCTTTTTATGTTACGGCTGAATGTGTTGCAATAGATATCTAACGAGCCCGTTTGAGTTTGTTTTTTTTATTATGAATACGAGAGAACTTTTAAATAAACTTAACAGCAGCGGAGTTTTGTGTAAAAACGAATTTATTTATTTGTTGGAAAATCTTAGCGGGGTGGAAATAGATTATCTGTTTTTTCTTGCGCGCGAGAAAAGAAAGAAAATTTACGGACTGGACGTATATATGCGCGGGCTTATTGAATTCACTAATTACTGCACTAATGATTGTCTTTATTGCGGGATCAGGAAAAGCAATAATAAAGCCGACAGGTACAGACTTTCTGAGAAGCGGATCCTAGATTGCTGCGAGAAAGGATACGCATTAGGTTTTCGCACTTTTGTTCTTCAGGGCGGGGAAGATCCGTATTATAACGATCTCAGAATGGCAGGCATCATAAAAAAAATAAGGACTGAATTTCGTGATTGCGCTTTGACGCTTTCCTTAGGCGAGAAAAAAAGAGAGACCTATAAGCTTTATCGTGAATGCGGCGCTGACCGTTATCTTTTGCGGCATGAGACCGCGGACGCTGAGCATTATGCGAAATTGCATGAGAACGGACGGTCTCTTGAAAATCGCGTCCGGTGTCTTTATGATTTAAAAGAACTGGGTTTTCAGGTCGGTTGCGGGTTTATGGTGGGGTCGCCTTTCCAGACTATAGAGTGTATCGCTGAAGATCTGCTTTTTATCAGAGAATTAAATCCGCAAATGGTGGGGATCGGTCCGTTTATTCCGCATCACGACACTCCGTTTTCATGTTTTCCAAAAGGACCGCTAGAGCTCACTCTTATACTTCTTGCCGTAATAAGGCTTATGCTACCGGCTGCGCTTCTGCCCGCTACGACGGCTCTTGGTACGATTGACCCTACCGGCCGGGAAAAAGGAATTCTTGCGGGAACTAATGTAGTCATGCCGAATCTTTCGCCGTCGGATGTGCGAGGAAAATATCTTTTGTACGATAATAAGATATGCACCAGGGACGAAGCGGCCGAATGCAGGATGTGTATGAAAAGACGAATAGAAAGCACCGGTTTTCGTCTTGTCGTAAGCAGAGGGGATTATATGGATAGTAAAAAATGAACGTGAGCGTAAAAATTGAAACTGTTGGGAGAAAATTATAAAAAGAAGTTTCCGCCGCGATATGAGAACAGCCAGTGTCCGCGCGCAATTCCAGCAAGGCTGGCAGCGCTGAGGGACAACGGGCCGTCACACTGAACAGCCTGCGCCCATGCACATTTCCAGCAAAGCTGGCAGCGCATAGAGGCAACAGGCTGCGATTATCAGTATAACAGACTTATTAAGCGGTGTCAAGTATCACGGAGAAAATAAGTTATATTCCGTGTGGAAATACACCGCGGACACAATAAATATAAACGGAGCGGAAAGGTCTGTTATAACAGCGCCGGTATGCGCATAGTCTAAACGGAAGAAGAGTTAAGGAATTTTATAACTGGTTCGGAGACAGTAAGGGCGTAGACGAGCGGGGCTGTCCGAAAGTAGTAGGACATTACGTGGTTTTCTTCACTTTAGTCGGGGACTTTTCACAGGCTTTGGCGGAAGAAGATAACGGAATGAAATTTCCTTATGTGGATCCTTTTTTATCGGCAGTGGATAAAAAACTTTACTATATTATACGCGCGGCAAAAGCAAGATATAAAAAAGAATAAATTTGTAAATGGATTTTCCGAACTGACTTACGATAATAAAAAGTTACGTTAATATTTGTCTGGACGATGATATTCATAAACAGCCTGCTGTTACCGTATACAGTAAGGCCTATCGTTAACAATAATTGTGTAAAAATGATTTTTGAATCATTTAAGGCTAATAAGACGATAAAAATACAAATTATCTAAGCGGAAATCGTCACGGCTGTGGAATCAGATAAATATATATTATTGGGAAAAAAAGGATGAAGCTGTACCGGGGGGACGGTCCTCTCCCCATAACAAACTAGTCCTGGTGCTGCAACTAGCAGTAATTGGCACGGCCGATTTTCCAATTGTCGGTACAGCTTCACATTTTTAGTATATCAGATAATTCCGGATTTATCAACAGGACAAAAAGGTGCTTAAAATCGATATCGATGATAAAGATATAGTGGTTTCGTAAAGTAATCGTCGTTGCCGAGTTAGAGGCCTACTAATTTACTCGCCTAGTCTGATTTGGCGCTTAGAGAAATTATCGGTATATGCACGAATTTCGGTGTGTTTCTTATTCTTTTGCGCATTTGGAAAATCGTCGCTATCAGTGCATTATTAAGGTGTGAACAAATCCGGCACGGTGGCTTAGGAGAATTTAAATAAGTCGTTCGCTGCGCGAAATTATCTACGGCTTGTTTTAGCGTCTAGTGACCTTCCCCCATATTTAGGACAGTTGTGAGTTAGAGTGTTTTTGCCTTTGTTTTGTCTTTCCTCTTTTATTCTACATCATTTAGCATTTATCTGAGCCGCGATCTTTCCCTTTTCCTGCTCAATAAACTCCATCGGTGTCAGATTCCTTAACGCGCTGTGCGGACGCTTTTCATTGTAATCAATCCTCCATGCCTCAATTATATCCTT
>Ga0163159_1002718_pt1 | contig 14115 bp, 17 predicted proteins | sample BioMet9_FD_108702 | JGI IMG/M metagenome (GOLD analysis project Ga0163159, IMG submission 108702) | Microbial communities from bioreactor (seeded with sewage sludge) at Lawrence Berkeley National Lab, California, USA - Biofuel... | ecosystem: Engineered > Bioreactor > Anaerobic > Unclassified ... | reverse complement strand
TCCCTTCAAAGACCACCCGTTCAAGGTAACGGACGATCAGGCCATGCAGGATACCGTGGAGAGCATCAAGAAATACGGCGTACTGGTTCCGGCCATTGCAAGACCCCGTCCTGACGGCGGTTAAGCTGCGTCCAATAGTCGTTGTAATCGTAGATGAGAGAGCGAAACTCCGAGGCAATCTCATTTCTTGCGGCACGGTCTTCAGCTCCCTTGCGATAGGCTGGATAAGCAGTTCGTTCCGCCGAATTCAGGTATCTGTCTGCGGCAATCAGCTCTCCGATACGTTTCTCAACCTTCTTCCAGGGAAGCAGTATCGAGGCGTCCGGGTTGCTGATTGAACCGACACCGATTTTGATGCCCTTGCCGTCATGTCCTTCGTCCAGCTTTTGGCCATCACGCATAGCGGCGGGATACGAACCGCCCAAGCCATATTCGTCCTTGAGCATTTTTGCGTTTTCTTCGGCAGTTTCGTTTTTAAGGAACTGCTCGTAGATACGGAACTTGCCTTCGGATACGCCGCTGCCTCGCAAAAGGACTGCATCAACATCTTCCTGTGAAATGGAAAAAGCGGAGACCTTATCAGTCTCCGCTTCCTCAATGTCCTGTATCTGCTGATCGACTGTGGGGAGCGCCTCACTTACTGGTAAATCAGCTCCGTCAGCACCGTTTCCTCCGCCGCGTTCCGGATGTTGTTCATCAGCTGCACCCAGCGCATTTGATCCGTCGCTTTCAGCGTCTCGTTCACGCCCTGCTCCAGCGCCATCTGCGCGGTCAGGCGATCCATCAGCTCCGATGCCTGCCGGTCGGTCTGCTCCAGGTGCTCGTTCAGCTTCCCGGACAGCATCATCCCCGTGTAGAGGCCCTTGCGCTGCTCCCGAAGGAAGCTCCGGCGCAGCATCCCGTACTTGCCCAGCGTCGGGCTCTCCGGTACGGTCAGGTTCGGCAGAAGATAATCGCCCTCCGCTCTGTATGTCAGTTCCATGCTCAAAACTCCTTTCAGAAATTGTTGTTTGCCTTACAGCATCATTATGCCTGACAGTCGTCTCCTTGGCAAATGTGCGAATCTGCTTTTTTTCAGCCAGCACCAGACCCCGTAAACTATCCCCAATCTCGCGGAGCACCATTTCAGAAATATCGCTGGATGCCGTTCCGAGAATTGAGATTGTCTCAGGGGTGTTGAAGTCCCCGATGCGGGCGAAGTCCTCTGCTTCAAAAAAGCGGTGGGTATCACAGCCGCAGCGGGTAAAGAGCATATACGCCACGCTGCTTTTCAACATGCCGCGGAACCATGCAGAGGTGTTCAGGTCGTCCAGCTCTTCCAGCAGGCTGTCCTTCTTGACAGCAGTAAGCTGGGAGAGATAGTCGGTGTAGTTATCCTCTGCCACGAGCCCGGCTAATTCGAAGAGTGTGCCCTCAAAGACACCGCTTTCTCCGATTTCGCCGAATCTGTTTTTCAGCGATTCCGTAACCTCGTTTTCATATCGTGGCTGCATCTGCCAAAGGTTGACCGTTCTTCCGTAGTAGCTGTTGGTATCCGCTACATCAAACACATAACGCAGCTTATAACGGCTATCGCCGTCTACGAGCAGGGCGATGCCCTTGGTGCCTTTGTTTACCCAGCGGCCAAGCTTATTCCAGACCTCGATCTCGGCGCAAGCCGTGGCCGACGGATTCTGCGCATGGATCAGGAGCTGATCTCGAAAATCGTACTTGTAGTTATTTGCTGCGGTTCTGAGAAATGCAATGTAGTTCTTTGTGCTGGAGGTAATATTTGCCGCCTCATGCGCCGCCATTTCGCTGATAATCTGATATTTACTTGGCACGATTCACTTACCTCCTTGTATTTTGATTGAGATTTCCACGGTCATCGCATTGCTTTCCAGAACAGAAGCATACAGCAGACCGGTTCTCGCATTGGACACCTTGGTAACAAGCTCATTCAGCCGCCCCACGGTGTTATTGATTTCTCTCTGACTATCCGCGTAGTAGTAGCCGGTTTCATCGCTACAAATAGGGCAACCTTCCTGACGCAGCTTGCTGATATGACGGCGAACAGTACGACCGTCAATAGAAAAGAGCCGCTGCAGCTCGCGGCTGTAAACGGCTCTTGTCCTCCCGGTGTGATTTACCTTCAGATAGTCACGGATAGCAGATTTTGTATCCAAAGTATCCTCCTTATCTTACGCTTTCTCTTTGCGGCTGGCGCTGCGGAAAGTCCCAGCCGTAAACCTTGCCTATTTCATCGCCCAACCTGCGGGTGATACGGTTAATATCTGCGCTTTTTGCCGTACCTGCATAGATTTTTGCAAGCAGATTGTCCCGCTGAGCCTCTGTAGCGCTGTCCTTGTATGCCCGGTAGAGCAAGCGGTTCGTGCCGTCATGGTGGACGGCGTCGCAGCGCATGTCTCCCAGCTTGTCAACATACCAGGTGGAGTATTCGATATCTCTGCCGCTGAACAGACAGTCCCGGATGTTGCCACTGGCAATCTCCCTGTACGCGGAATGATGGCCGGTCCAGAGGCCAAGGTCAGCAATCACAAGAATTGGCTGTGAAAGCTGGATGTTGAGATTGGTGCGCTCATCATCCAGATAATCGCCGTTTATCTCATACATCAGGAGATAACGCTCCTCATCGGTCAACTCTGGGTAGGTTTCTTCCAGTCCCTCTTTCCAGTCAGCGTAATCAAGGTCGTAATTGCTCCAAATGAGATGATCTTCATCCGTCATCTGGCGTCACCCCGATCCTTTTGTCTCTGCTTAATGGCCTGGCCATTCTCATCGTAGTTCTTCGGATCAGCGCCGGGTACCTGAAAGCCGAACATAGAGCCGGCTCGCATAGCTTCTTCCTGTGCCTTGGTGACACCAAGCTTCCCGTTGTACTCGCTGACCAGTTCACGCGCATCTTCCTTTGTAGAGTAAGGAATATCCGTCTTGTAGTAGCCGGTTTCGCCGCGCTTCAATATTACGACGGCCCCGGTATCCAGCAAAGTCGAATAGCACTTATCCGGGAGAGAAGAACGGAGAGGAACGACCGTGTTCCCGGCCTGTTCCATACGCTCGGCAAACTCACAAATGTGGTATAGGTTATTTCCGACCTCAACATGGTAGTCATCGATGTAGCGGCAGGTGCGGTCTACGACCTCTTTATCTGACCGGGTAATACGAACCTGATCGCCGTCAGGGATTCTGAAAATCTCATTGTAATCAGGGGTAATGAAACGAATGCCGCGCTCTGCCTGCGAGATGTGCTGATCCAGCCAGTCACGCACATAGCAGTAGCAGTAGAGGTTGTAGTCGCCTTTGTTGGGGTTCAACCTGATGAGATAGGCGTACTTCTCTGTGTCCGCTCGGAAAGCGTATTCGTGGCAGTAACTGCCGGCGAAGCTGCTCTCAATGTGATTCATACAATAGGACGAAAGAGAACTGCGGTTCTTCAGAACCCCGCCGAACTTCTCATCGAAGCGCAGTGCATTGATGATTTCGTCGAACTCATCTTTGAACTCCTGCGTTTTCAGGTCGCTTCTGAAATCATCCCATGAGGTGAAGAACCCGTTGCCATCGGTGTCCATGTCTCCGCGCAGATGTCCGATAAGGCCAGTCTGCATGGAAATCTGCTGACTTTGGGAATAGATGTACTTTCGCTCCTGCGGCTCCGCTGTGCGGAATGTCATATCCATGTTATCGTGCTTCCTCCTTAGTTCGTATTTGCTTTTCTTTGATAGCTTCTGACCTGACTTTTTCCAGCCCCTGCTTTGCCCAATCAGGCAGATCTTTTTCGTCCAGCGTGCCCAGTACATCACTGCGCTCAAAGCGAGAACGAGTGCCGGATAACAAGTCTACGCAGAAGCAGGCGTTGCCGCGGCTGTTCCCATGTGCACCGAAACCGCCCTCACAGAGCTTAATCTGGTGAGTGGCCTTCTGGTACTCTCGGCGAAGTATCTCCGACTTGATAACGATAACCTTGCCTTCAATGTTGTCAGAGCAGGTGATGGGGGTACAGCCCTGAGCTGTGATTGGAGCCTCATCAATACGAGACATACGGGTAGTTTCGGCTTCAACTCGCGCTCTCTCGGCCTGCTCCGCAATACGGTTTCCGTAGAGCGCAACTATCTCTAAATAGTCATCGCTCACGGCAATCTCGTTGTAGAGCGAAAAAAGGTCATTGGTCGCGCAAAATCCGCACATATACCGTCCGTTTACGCCCTTCGTGTCCTCTCCAACGACGATTTCCTTATCGCCGACATGGAGAGAAAGAAAGATTTTGTAATCTCCGGCCATGCGCTGTTCAGCATTCATTCTTTGAGGTCAACTCCTTCCCGAAATGTATTGTTTTGGGCTACTTGCGTCTGTTTCGAATGAACATGAATACCAAGCCTGCCACGATAAACAAAACGAGGCAGATTCCTATGATTGTTTTCGGTTCCATGTGTTCTCCTTTCTCCCTGCTTGGGGCATAAAAACACACCGGATGTGGCAACACATCCGGTGTATGTATAAAAATTACATTATCTCAAACATCTAGTCTACTGACACTTTGGTTTCTTCGTGCGCTCCGTCAGATATGACAATCATTTCTATGGTCTCATTATCCGGGATTTCGATATACACTGTGGCCGCTTTCTTTTCGTTCGGGCCAAACTTTGTTGTCCCCTGCGAAAATGGACATTCATAGTTTATACCGGAAACAGCCGTGGCATATTCAATAAAGCTAATCGGATACCAAAGTGTATTGTTATAGTTAAGATTGTTTGCTGTCACTTCAAAGCTGATGCACAGAAATTTTTTCCCGCTGCCTGCTACAAATTTTGAGCCATACTCGTCTGGCGGCGTCGAGCTTGCGGTTGTGACACTCGTCAGGCGAATCGTCGCGTTTGCCATTGTTATTGTGTCTCCGACTTTATACGTAGGGTCCGAAGCCGGTGCGTCTGTGGGCATAGATGACGGAGCCGGCTTAACACCGGTATATGACTTGCCTGTCTCAATAACAGCTTGTCGCAGATCGTTGTCCCAGTACACATTAAACTGGGATGCGGTGCCGCTAAGCATCTGGGCCACCGAACGAAGCTGTATGTAGTTGCTGTTCTCAATGTTATATGCAATATCAAAGGTTACTTCTTTGCCGTCCAAAATGAACTTGGTTTGGCTTGGCGTAGCGGTTTTCTCTCTTTTGCTCGCCAAAGCAATCGCAGATGTCGCAAGTGCAAGTATAATTACAGTTATAAGTACTCCCATCATTATTTTTTTCATTGGGTAGACCCTCCTTTTTAATACATCGAAGCACTATGAACAATTATCTCTCTGCTGGTGGAATGGGAGGAATATTCGTAAGAATAGGTTGTATCTCCATGATTGTTTCCGCTTTTGCCCACTCGCTCATTCCGGCCTTCCATAACAGGCTGTCCCCAGTGAGCCGCCCTGCAGCAGCCATCTGGGTTAACGCAGCCATATCAAACGGCCCGGTTGCCTGACCATTCACAGCAACATGATATGTAGTTGCCGGAATAGGAGGCGGCACAATCCCGGCTTGAGGTGGCTGATTCATTCCGGACATCATGCCGTTCATTGCACCGGCTATGTTCTGCCCAACCGCACCGCCAACCGCCATGCCGGCCATCATTGCTGCGGGGCTAAAGCCTACTCCACCGCCGCCGAGATCAACCCCTCCAGCTCCGTTTGCACCCATCTTGCCCAACGCCTCTGCACCGGCAACGCCCACTTGTGTTTGCGCCTCCGTCTGGTACGCAGCAAAATGAGAAGTCTGTGTCTGCTTGTGCTGGGCATACTGGCCTTCTTCACGCTGGATCCTCATTCTTTCAACATAATCTGTTGTTTCTGCCTGTACTCTCGTTGTAGCAACATCCTTGGTGACGGCCATCAACTGCGCATAGCCGTCGCTTGACTTGTCCAGCTCGATTGTCCCAATATCGACCCCGGAAACGGCAACTCCAAAGTTTTCTTTCAGTCGTTCGCCTATGTCATATTCGATAGCATCATTGATCAGTGCTGTCTTGCTCTCAATCTGAACCAACGGAATATTGTTCGCCGACGGAGCATTGGCAACGGTATCCTTCACATAACGAGTCACGGCATCGCGGATCTGCTTCTGAAAACCATCTAGATTAAAACTATTCAGCCTATGTAGCTTAATGAACTCCCGATAATCGTCAATCCGGAAGCTAATTGTACCTCTGACGGCTACCGGAACGCCAAAGTCGGCAAATCTAGGGTCATACACATCAAAAAAGGGTACGCCAAATTTGACCTGAATGATTCGAGCAAGATTGACAAAGTAGACCTCAGCCTGAAACGGCGTGCCACCGTTATAGGCCAGTCCAATGATACTTGCGATGACCGGGAAGTTATCGGTTTTGATAATTCCATCGTAAGGGCCTTCAATAAAATCCTGCTGTGTTCCGTCCGGCTGATTGTAAACGAACACCGCAACCTCTCCGTCTTTCACCCGGAGAGAAGATCCCCAACGAACAGCATTTTCCCTGTTGTTATCGCCCTGCTGTGAACCTGTGGGATGCCACTTCCAAATTAAGTATGGAGGTTCGTCGCAACGGATTTCATCCATAAAGCCACCGGCTTTTTTGTTAAAGAGTGCCATAGTTAACCCCTCCCTCATAAATCAGACTCACATCTTTAGTAATCATAATTATAAATATCTATTTTCATAATATTGAAACCGATATAGTCAACGCTTATTGTGGAATCGGCAGAGTTGTCCCCGTAAAAATGTGTTTGCTCGCGCGTGTACAAACCTTTTGTAAAACCCTTATCCACGCAAGCATCAACATAGTCAGCATATTCTTCCGGTGATGTGTTGCCGATATATGCGGTGAAAGAAGAACCGCTCTCGTTATCGATTTTTCCGAAGTCCGTTTCAGGCACTGGGATTTGTTTTACAAGCTTTGTATCCGGCCAACGAATTGCTTCCATCTTCATTGGAGCTTCAAGTACAATAGATAATTCAGATTGATCATGCCTGTTACTCTGGTCATATATAGTAATATGGTACCCACTTTCATTATAGGCCTCATAAGTAGCGCTGTCCGTTTTGCTATCAATGGTAAACCCATATTTTTCAATTTCATTCAGGTACGATTCGCACTTGCTCTCCGAATAATCATACACTAAGATCCATAGCTTTTCTTCATCATTATGCGTAATTTCGCCGTTGCCTGATTTTGGATCAGGTATAACACTGGTAAGCGCTGTACTTGGCCATTGCAGTGCTCCAACCATTTTCGGCGCTTCAAGATATATGTTCATTTCACTGTCATAATCTGTGTACTGCAACTCTAGATAGAAATGATCGGTGCTGTCCGCTGAATAAATATTTCCTTCCCGTTCACTATCATTTGAAAAGCCTTTTTCTTTACATTGGGTTATATATGTTTCAAACTGGCTAATTGATATCTCATCAACTTGTATCATAAGGCTTTCAGCGTCGATACTTGATATTTCCCCTTTATCAGATGGCGGTTGCGGAAGCAAGCGGCTCAATTCGGTGTCAGGCCACTCAAAGGTCTTTTCAGTTGCCACAAACAGATTTGAGATGCTTTCGGACGGTTTTGATAGCAAATTGAATGGACTGCCACCAACGGCCCACAAAACAATCAATACTGCAATAAAAGCCAAAGCTATGCCGACTCGTACGCCAAAGGACTTTTTGATCCTTTTCCAATTTTGCATGATGTCGCTATGTATGTTAGCGGAAATAGTATCTCCTTTGATGATAATCTCAGCTTTTTGATAAATCTGTTCTGCTTTATGTCCCCAGGTGCTGGCCCAGTGAACAGCGTTTCTGTCAATCTTCTCTGATGCGATAAACGCCATCTGTGACTTAATATGCAGCAAAATTTCAAGTACACTCTCTCTGTCGTTGGGGAAAGCGTAGTTTTTTATGAGCGCAGCTTTGCGTTTTTCATCCGGCAAGAAGGCAGCACCGCCCCAAAATCCAAGCAACGGCATTATCAGATAAAAGGCCAAAGGAATACAGAGGGTGAAAATGTTTAAAACAATCCACCAAAACTTACCGCGTTTACTCCAGGCTTTAAAGCCCTGCTTGGGCGGTACAGGACTTCTCGCAATAGCGGCATCACAGGCCGTAATGTTCTCAATAAAAGTCTTAAAAGAAACGGACATTTTTGCGGCGCTGATCTCATGTCCGCAAGCAGGACATATCCCCTCAAACGACTTCAAGGTTTCTCCGCAGTTCGGACATTTGATTATTTTTCCTTTGAATTCCTGCTGCCGTTCATCGGAATTCGTTGTGTCTGGCGTGTTGGGTGAGCCGCACTCAGGGCAGAACTTTGTGTTATCTGCTATTTGCGCTCCGCAACTTGAGCAGTAGGTCATATGTATACCCTCCGTCTGTTTCGGTTGTTTTGCAGGCTCACACCTGGAATCTGTTCGCATTTCACACTCTAAGCGCGATTTGGCGTCCGCTTCTATCTCCACTTCATAATCAGAATAATGCGCAATAGGTTTCTCTTCATTGCTGAAAACGGCATCTTGCTTTACCGTAAGTTTTGGTTTCTTAAATGTATGGTAGGTGATAACAACATGCACATCCGCGTGAAATTTGCTTTTTTCCTTAAAATCAGTTCTACCATTTATGGATATCTGATCAACTGCACCGTCTTTTATCAACCAGCCCTTTCTCAAATCTTTTTTAGGCAAAACGGCAATATTGGTAAACCCATATGCCGATAGCTCGTCTTGCACATCCCGATAGTCCATGCCCAAATAATGATTTGAAGCGCTAGGAAGCCTTATCGTATCAGGCCCCATACGCTCTCTTTTGCTATTTTAATCGGCGACGGCACCAACTGTTTTCACCGTAGCGTTGACTGCGGTATCAATCATAACTTTTTTCACAAATGTATCTGTCATTCTATCGAATAAACCCATCATGACACCTCTTCATATAGACGCTGGCTAGAGCGTCGTTTTCTCTCCGCAAGTATTAGTTATTCAGTATCAACCTGCACAGCATCACAAATATCGCCGATATTACAATCCAAATACTCGCATATTCGCAAAAGGACAGAAAGTGCCACCTCTTCATTGCGACGCAGTTTTGTCATCGTTCCGGGAGCAATGCTCAAATCCTTTCTGAACATTGCGGGAGAAATGTCGTTATCAATAAGCATAATCCACAATCTTTTGTAGCTTATCTTCAAGCAGAACACCTCCCGCACAAAATTTTTGATTTATTTTAATAATATCTATAAAGCGCCATACTGTCAATGGTATTTATCAAGATTAAAACAAAAAATCGCAAGTTCTTGGCGTTTCACATCAATTTATTAATATACCCAGAAAATCCATCGCCCGCAGGATTGCTCCCACGGGTGATGTGGTCAATTATCAAATAGTTTAAACACGGGTATAGCTTTCAAATGCTTCGACTGGTTGTCGTTCAGAATCAAATCGGCATACTCCGACGGAGCGTTATATATCAAGCAGTCCAGCTCTGATCACTGCTACATATTGAAAATGTTGCAGACAACTTCCAGTATGTAGGGCATACGTTACTATGTATTCTTGCGCTGAGATGTCCTATACAGATTTCAGTTAGCAATACAGAACCGAGGGTCTCCAACTGGAAGCCCTCGGTTATTGTCATTTATAGAAATATAGTCTCTCCAGCATCTCGTCTATGGGATCGGTGATGCGTCCCTCGGCGATGAGCTTGTTCCGCCAGCGCAGCAGGCTGTCTCGAATCATTCGCAGCTCCTGACAACTCACTGTCAAGTAAACCTTCTTTCTGCATTTGAACATCACAAATCCCTCCTTATGTCTCGAGTATAATCTTTGCGTGATTTGCCTGCAAATGTGTGAACCGGATATGTAATGGCCTGCCGGTAGGCAGGCCGAGGGGGGTGTGCTGCGATATCAGGAGTTGCCGGTAAAATCGTCCTCGTACATGGTGCCCCTGACCGTGATGGTTGCCGTCTTGGTTTCTGTCAGGGTTTCGCCGGCTGCATTTTTCGCAGTGAAGGTAAGCGTAAGGGTGTAAGTTCCATCCTTAGTTTCCACGGGAATATAGATGCAGCGCTTGTTTGTCGGACTGTCACTGTTCTTAGGAAAGCTGAACATGCCGCTTGAGGTTTCCTGCAGCGTTACCGTTTTGCTGCCCTGACCGAAGTTGTAGGTCATAGCCATTGCGGCATTTGTGACGCCGCTGTGGCTGCCGCTGACATCGGCAAAGATGCCGTATCCGCTCTTGATTGTGCCGCCGGACAGGTTTGCTCCAAGTACGTCAGTGATGCCAATATCGCCTATAGAGATCTTACCGTTTGCCTTGAAGCTTGCCGAGATGGTATGAGCGCCGGTCACGTTTGAGAAGGTATAGCTGATTACTGCGCCCTTAGACACGCCGTCCACAGTCACGCGCTCAATGTCATATCCGGAGGCAGGTGTAATAGTGTAGCTCTGAGATCCGTTTTTCTTCACGCTGACCGTACCGGACGGAGAGATTGTGCCTCCTTCACCGGCTGTTGCGGTGATCTTATAGCTCTGGGTGATGTCGCTGACATAGAAGCCACCGCCGTCGCTCTCGGTTTTGCCTTCACCATAGTAGTAACCGCCATCGGTATAGTCGTCAGAATCGCCGGTATAGCCGTAGCTGTCACGAGTGGCCTGCGCCTTATCGTGGGCGGCGTCCATTTTTGCTTTTGCCTCATCTGCAGCAGCGGTATTGCCGGACTGCACCGCGGCATTGTATTCCGCTTTTGCAGTGACATAGGTGTTTTTGGATGCCTCCAACTCCTTCTGGAGCTGCTGTGCCTGAGAATCGGTCAGGCCGAGAAGAGCCTTTGCCACCGCCGCTTCGCTTGCCGCGCTTGAGACGGCTACTTCACTGCCGTAAGCACCGGTGCTTGACACGCGTTCGGCATCGTTATTGTAGGCCGTCTGAAGCCCGGAGTTTGTACCACCTGAGTTTTTATACGCGTTAATGGAGCTATCAGTATAGGAACTGTCGGTGGAGCTGGAAATGCTTCCGCTGGAGGTGGTTGTGGTATAAGAAATGCTGCTGGTTTTACCATTGCTTGAGCCGGAAGAGCTGATGGTGCTCCCGGAAGAAGTGGTAATATTCCAAGTGCCGCTGGCGCTGTTGTAGCTTGCGGAGCCTCCTCCGCTTGCTGCGGAGTTTGCCAGAGCAACATTGGCCTCATGGAGAGCCTCACAGGTTGCCGTATCGCCGGCTGCCTTTGCGATATACCATGCCGCGCTGTTAGCGGCCATCTGATCGGTCACGCTTCCTGCGGCGCTGGCCGAAACAGAAAGCGCGGTGATCAGGCAGATCACCGCGCAGAGAAAAGCGAGATATTTAGTTTTCTTCATATTGTGCTAATCCTTTTATCAGTACGCTTCTCCGAGCGCAGCGAAGGTGTGGACATTGACCCTGTAATCCGGGGTAGTGTTCATGTGAACGTCAACGGGGATGCTCAGGTCAACATCCGTGTAGAGCTGGGTATAGCCGAGTCTGCAAAGCATTGCGGTTTCGGCACCGGTCAGCTGGTTCGGCGCTACAGACAGTCTTGCAGTCACAATGCCGCGAACGCAGGTGGTAAGGCTGTCAATCGCGTCCGCCTGATAGATGCAGGAACTGTCGGTTCTGAAGGATACGGTCAGACGCTCGGACTGGTAGGAAACCTCCGCAACAGCCTGTTTTACCACATTGGAGTAGAACTCCTCGGTGGTACCGCTCTCCATGATGGTTTCAATTTCCTTGAAGTAATACTTCCCGCTGCGGTTCACCGTGTGGTAGAGATGCTCATGAGCATTTGCGAAGTTCGCAAAGCTGTTACGGTCGGTCCCGTAGAAGTACGCAAGATCGTCGGCGGAATACATCGCCTTGGCTTCCTCATAGCTGATGGCGTATTGCGGCTGGGTGTAGGCATAACCTCTCAGCGTGGCAATTTCCTCCGCAGTCAGCTTGTCGAGATAGATGCCGACAGTGTGATAAATATCGGAGTAATCCACGACCGCGCCCAGCGCCTCGGCCACAAAGCGGATCGGCACATAGGTTCGGCCTTCTTTCAGGACGGCCTCCGTATCCATTGTCACGCTTCGAGCCTTTCCGGATTCTGTGACCTTCAGCGAAGAGCTGCCAATCGGAATGTCAATGCGGATTCCGCTTCTCTCGATGACTGCTGTCTGTGCGTTGCTGTCCCAAGATACCTTTGCGCCGAGTTCCTCGGAGACAAAGCGCACGGGGATCATGGTGCGGCTGTTGCCGTCCACATAGGGCTGGCCATCGGGGAAATCGACGGTCATGCCGTTGACGCGGACGGTCACGGCAGGCTCCGGGGACGCCGCCATCGCACCGGTTGCCAGCACTGTGGCAAGAATCAATACGACGGCAAGAATGCTTGTGATTTTTCGTTTCATGTTCTTCCTCCTCATAAAGTGATGATGAATAGCAGTCCACACACGACTGTGTAGGCTGGCACGATATATGTGCAAAGCGGGATATGCCGCTTAGTCGGCTGCTTCTTTACGATGCCAACAAGTGCAGCACCCAGACCGGTCAGAAGCAGCGTGAAAAGTAGAATGGGGATTCCTGCAGAGAACGCAAGCGCTGAGATCAGCTTGAAGTCTCCACCGGGCAGGTCGCTCTTGGAAAGCTTTGCGGAAACCATAAAGAGCAACGCAGTCAGCAGAAGTCCTGCTGCCCTCAGTAAGATGAAATCCCATCCTGAAACAAGCCCGGTCAACAGTAAGACGATTGGCACGATGTCAGGTATCTCACGTCTTTTATAATCCGTTACGGCTCCGTAGGCAAGGATGCCAATGTTTAAAAGCATACAAATCCATGTCATCCCGCCTCACCTCAATCCAGATCATAGTTCGTCGCACGGACGGCAAACGAAATGGTCAAATCACGGAAACCATACTGTGAGAAAATTGTAGGGAAGGATATTGTCCCCGTTGCTGCCAGCGCCGGAGGGCTTGCGGTTGCTGTGACCGCCTGAACGGTCACGGTATACTTGGAAGGAAAGTCACTCGCTACAAAGGCCCGGAAGTCCGCTTCCGCATTTGCCGCATCGAGGATCAGCACCCGGTCGGCGCGGTATGCGTCGTCCATATTGCTTTCAACGGCAGAGTTTGCCGCGCGCTGGAGTGCCGATTCCGCATACTCGTAATTTTGATAGGCCCCGCCCATCTCAATTACAAGGAACACGAGAAGGAGCAGACCGAACAGCAGCCCAAACAGGAGAATGGAGAGCTTGCCGGAGCGATCAGTGATCATTCTCCTCATCGCCAATACACCTCCGACATACCCGCAAGCTTTATTCGTATCGGCAGATTCAAGTATAGAGGCGTATCACCGAACCGGAAGATCGAGATTTTATAGGTTGCAGTGAGCTCAACCGAGAAGCTGTCCCGGAGCTGAATCTTTCTACCGCTGAAATAGCTTGCATTCACATTGATGTCGAGGTCAGAAAGTGCATCACCGCCGAGATCGTCCACAAGGGAGCTGACCTCGGCGGCATTGTATTCACCGCTGACCTCGATGCTGCGGACAACCTTTCGACAGATGAAGCTTGCGTTGTAATACTGCATTACATAAACAAGCGCCGAAACCAACAGAGCAAAGACGAGAATCAGTATGGCGGATGTCATGATGAACTCCACCGCAGAGTCCCCGTCCTTGCGCCGCAGCAGTCGGCTTAGTTTTTCCGCCATGCCGATTCCTCCAGCCTTACCAGTTGCCGTTCAGCTTTTCGGACATCGAGGTGAACATACCGGAGAAGAAGTTGGGGAAGAACGCGTTGATGGCCACGATGAGCAGACCGACGATGACGACGGCGATGATGATCGCGCCGATGGTGTTGGTCGCCAGATCGCCCCTGCGGTCGCTAAACAGAGAAGTCAGACGGCACTTCATACTGGTCGTACTGGGGCGGTACGACGATCAGATCACGGCAGCATTCCCGCGCCTGCCAGATCGCCATTCCGGTTTTCACACCGGCTTTCTTCGCCAGTTGGGACTTCGCAAGTACGATGCCGTGCCGTGTCTCTTGACTGCCGCAGACAGCTATTGCTTTCCCGCGCAGGGTCGGGTCAAGCATCTGCTCAACAGAAGCATAAAAG
>Ga0163159_1002712_pt1 | contig 14136 bp, 5 predicted proteins | sample BioMet9_FD_108702 | JGI IMG/M metagenome (GOLD analysis project Ga0163159, IMG submission 108702) | Microbial communities from bioreactor (seeded with sewage sludge) at Lawrence Berkeley National Lab, California, USA - Biofuel... | ecosystem: Engineered > Bioreactor > Anaerobic > Unclassified ... | reverse complement strand
TGCAGGATTTGAATTTCCGTATATTCCGCCAGGACCGGTCACTTCGGTGAACTGATTGCGGCGAACGACTTTCCAATCCTTGCCATTCCATTCCGCCAAAACGCCCGATTCGACATCGAACTTTTTCAGCGCTTCCTGCGTTCCTTCACCATTGTTGGCAAAAACAGCCACGCCTTGTCCCGAATAAAAACCCTTGCCATGAACGCCCGGAAGCAAATCATTGATCGGACCGGCATCAGTATCTTTTTTCTTTCGCTGTAGATTATTGCCATCCGGATACAACTCCTTGACAGCCAACGAATGAACATCAACTTCATAGAAGCCCTCTTCCATCGTCCCATATAAAATCTTATTTGCCGGATCCGTCAGATGACGCGCATTGCCGGTCATTCGCCCGGGCATTATTGTGTAAGGAATAACACGCACTTTTCCGGTCTGATCAATCACATACGGACCGATAAAAAGCTGCTTGCTCTCCTTGTGTATCATCCTGTTAGCCGGTGTTCCACCAATACTTTCCGGTCGCACAATCTGCCGATAATCCTTCGTCACCTCATACAACTTATCCGATGATCCGTACGGCAAATGCGGTCCATAAGTAATCACCCACAGACTTCCATTCCAAGGCACAACCGCCCCCGTTCCACATTCTCCCTCATTATTATAATACGCCAACCGCGGATAAATCCCGGAAAGCTGAAGAGGAGTTTGCTTCTGCTGAGCCACACAGTTCATTGAAAATGCCAATGCAACTACACATAATATATTTATTACTTTCATCATATTTCTGTATTAAATACCGAAAGACTCAAATATCCATTAATCAAAAAAAGATTGACGAATGTAATAACTTTTGCATGAAAGACCAACCGAAATCTCATTCATTTATTTTTTTTCCACAACTATTTTTGCTGGACCAATAAGTCCAGAAGGTAATAACTGTTTATTCTTCAAATAAGGCCATTTCCAAACGGTAAAAGAGTGACGGCCAGTTGGACTTGCTTCATTATTTAAAACCCAATCAGGAATTTTTGTCAATCCCATTCCACTTGCTGTTGAACCTGTGTTATGAGTCCATTCACAATCCTCAGGGAGATGTTGATCCCCAACAAGACGATTCACCCACTGATTGGCCACTTTTACAACAATTTCATTATTCCCTGGAACTAGCTTTGATGTAATATCCATCAGATAAGGATTTTTCCATAAAATACCCAATGACTTACCATTAAGAAATACTTCAGAAATCACTTCCACTTGTCCCAGATCCAAAATAAACTTCGTATTCTTCATCAATCGCGATGGATCAATATATATAGTATTGTTATAAATAATAGTTCCTGAATAATAACGAACTGTCGAATCTGGATATAAAGATAAATCAACCAATTCAGGCATATTAATTTCTGTTGGATTTTCATAATCTGAAGCGAAAGTCACTTTCCAAGGATGAGTAAAATTAATTGAATCAATCACATTCCATACTTTTATATTTTCTTTTTTACACTCTGTAAAAGGTTTCCTAAATACAACGAAAACAGATCCTGCTTCCTCCAAATTAAGTCTAACTTTTATCCTACCATCTGAAATTTTAGAATACTCTTCAGCCACAGTTAGTTCGCCAGTCATAGGATTCCATAATTCCGGCAAACAATTTTCAATCCGAAACAAGGCATTAATATTCACTGAATGATGATTTTGCTGGTTACTGATAAAATAAATGTCACCATCACCTCCATACTTATGAATATATTCCAATCCGTTTCCAGAATATAAAGTTTCTTCCTTCTTTATGTTTTCTATATCTTCACACTCAAAATCAGGTAAAAGATTACTATACTTCAATATGGATTGAACATCAACTGTTGAATAAATTCTTCCTTTTCCATAAATATAAAAACCTTGACTATCCTTCTTACTCCAAATTTTCTTTGACAGACTTCTCAACTCTGAAAGAGAACATACTTTATTCTCAATGCCCGGCGTTTTATCTGGCTTTTCTAAATATACAAAAGCACCTTCCTTAATCAAATTACCTAAAGTCCTCAATATATTTGGACGCATATATTCTGTTGGCCTAACAATAAGCAAACTATATTTGGCTCCTGAGGGAATAATTATCTGATGATCTATTATTTGAATAGAATCCAAAATTTCAGTATTGCAAAAATCATAGTCATAACCAAATGGGATGGCAGGCTTTAATTTTTCTCTGGATATAGGTTGAAGTGGAGCATCTTCGCCGGCATAATAAAGAATATCATTTTTTGAAAGACCCTGTTGCAACATATACTGACAACGAGCAAGATACAAAAGCCAACCCTTGGAATAAGACCACCAAGTATTTCTTCTATTAAAGTGCGAGCCATAAACACCCAATGTCATTCCAGGGAGTTTATTATATGGATCGTGAGTGAAACAATGGAACCAATATTGATTTACTCCTTTGCAAAAGAAATAATCGCCCTGCGTTTTTATATCACGCGGATTCGTTTCAAAAGTATTACCGGCATTAGTGAAAGATTCAACACCAACTAATTTACGATTATACAGATGTGCAATTGATGATGCCAGTTTAATAGTATTCTTTGTTCCATTATCGCCATCTTTTACCCAAAATTCACCAGCTGGCAAATCGACCATTCTTCCTGAAGAAAAATCATTCGTATTTCCAAAGGCTCCATAAGGTTCAGCAGCAAAAGTCAATCCATTCCTATGACATTGTTCAGCAAAACGGTCATAGAAATTAGAGATTAGCATATCACTTATCACTTTTCTATAATCCCAAAGGAACTTTTCTGTCAATTTTGTACTTCCAACAACTCGACCCGCAATCGCAGGCAAAAAAACTTTTAAATCATAACCCATTTTCTGTTTGAAAGCAATATCAAAATTATGAGTCCAATTTTGATGTCCAGCCTCATAACTATCTACAAGTATTTGAGAAATATATTTCTCTTTTGATTCACCATTCATTTTAAGCATTTGATTGATGGACTTTTCCCAATAAAAATCAACTGCTGATGACGACAGTTTATCAATTTCCAGTCCACGACCACCTGGAGGAGCCGGATGATTCTGGACTCCAGTAGGTTGATAACCAATTCTTAATATAGTCCATTTACCAGCAGGAACATTCCAAACTAGATGTCCATTTTTATCCATTTTTGAGGTCAAATTAATCATCTGTTTAGTCTGAATAATCTCTGAATCAGGTGAATTTTTCTTATCACACACATAGATAGATAATTTTGAGAAACCAGCCTTTCCCCACCATTGATCAATATGATAAGGATTACCTTTAAGTTCTCCTTCAGGAGTTGGAAAAGCCCAAACAACAATATCACGATAATAGCCACGAACCTCATTCCTTGGAACATAATAACGCTTATTTATTTCAGGATTTCTCTGCATATCTCGCTCAATGCCTAAAGCAGGAATAGGAATTTCCAAACTTCCATCGAAATACATTGGTCCTTCCACTTGCTTTTCTGTCCAGGCAACTTCCTGCATAGCTTTATCTGGTGTAACCCAAGGACCTCCTGAAACTGACCAACCAGCGCCATTCATAACACCCATTTCAAGATTCAATCTTTTTGCTTCTTTCTGCAAATGATTAAATAATTGCCACCATCCATTACTCATGTATTTTACAGGACCTTCTGGAACACCTTCAGCAACATTGAAAAGAGTAAAACCTCCAATGCCAACATTTTTCATTGATTCTAGATCTGCCGTAATAGCGTCCTTGCCAATATGTCCATTTTGCCAGTGATACCAAACTTGAGGCTTGGCAATATCAGAAGGAGACACAAATTCAGACTCTTTCCACTGAGCAAAAACAGCATTACTCATAAACTCAAACAATATAACAAAGAATATGTATCTTCTATTCATTTTAAAAATATTATTTTTTTACAAATTTGAAAACAGCGCCTCCATTAGACATCATCTTAATTAATACTTTTTCTCCATAATGAATGATTTGTTCACCTGTCAATATATTTTTAGGATCATTCAAATCATCTGTAACAGCATAGCATTTCCAATCACCATCTTTCAAAAAATTCGTGTTAACAAGTATTGTTTTAGGATTTTCCCCATTTAATGCAATTAGATACCAATCATTTCCTTTCTTGCGAGCCATAACAGCCATTGAAGAAATGGAACTTTCAGACAATATAACAGTTTTGTCCCAGACAGATGGCATATCTTTTATCAGCGGAAGCATTGGCGCTATTTTTTTATTTATCAACAATGTATCGGGGTTTTCTGCGACAACCAATAATGGTGACGTAAAAGCAAAACCTGTCGCTAATTGATGTGACCATGTTGTTTTTCCTGGGTTTGAAAAACCTATTGGAGTATAATCTGCATTATTCAAAATACATCGAGTAAAAACCAAAGCGACATTATGATTTCCTGAAATATGCTGATTCATTTTATTCAGTTCTAGTCCACGAATTCCTTCTCGGGTTATTTCATTAGGATATGTTCTAAACTCACCGGAAGGTTTCTGACATCCATGGAAATCGACTAAAAGTTTACGTTCTGCACACATTTGAAGTGCTTTTTCATCAAAATCGATTGTTGACTTACTCTCACTATTCATAAAATCAATTTTTATTCCAGAAACTCCCGCCAACTTTATACTGTCCAAAAAACATGACATAATCTTAAAGTTGTTACTCGGAATATTCAATTGATTAGAATGTTTCCATACCAATACATTCACATTCTTTGCATGGGCGTATGAACATATCTGCTTTAAATTCTTCCATTTATCCGTCCATTTCTCCCAACCTTCATCAAGTAAAGTATATTCAAACCCTAATTCTTGAGCTCTATCAATATAATGTTTTTCTAGATTCAATGTCATGTAATCTTTCGGATCTGACCACCAACTCCATACGGATCGTCCAGGTTTAATCCAACTTACATCTTTAAATAATACACTATCTGGAGCTGGGTTCAAACTTGTTATTATATCACTGTTCACTAATTGATTTAAATTATCTGCTAATAGAACTACCCTCCATGGTGTCACGCTTTTGCCAGGTATAGTAAAACCTTTAATACCCTCTGTAAAATTGACCATTAATGAAGCATCCGATTTCGCTTCCAATCTCATTCCACTATAATTATATAATGCAGCTTCAGTAATTGCCATGTATTTTTTAGTAGGCAGTTCATAAACTAACACAGGGCCTTGCACAGGGCCATTTGGAGAAATATTATATAAACTATCAGATTTTGTACATGTCCAAACGCCTGCATAACTTTTTAATTTCCAATCATTAGGGCGCTCAAAAAACCAAACAGGTATTTGCCTCTGAGGCGAAAATGTAGTCAATTCTTTATTTACATGAATAGAGTCACTTTCATTAAAGATATATCGAAAAGCAAATCCCTCATTATAAATACGGAACTGTAACTTATATCGCATATCTGATGAATTTATTTGATATGTATATTCATTTGCTTTATTAACAGCATCACTATGAAACCCTCTCGTCTTATAATGTAAATTAGTTACTCTTCTATCTATTCTTTTTAATGACAAATTATTCCCGACTATGTTGCTATCATTAAGGATAAATCCTAACTGAGATTTATCAATCACTTGTTTCCCATGAAATAAGACACGATAATACAATCTACTATTTTCATTTAATAATGATACACGTATATTCTTATCTGGACTTTGAATTTTTCCAGTAGAACACGATGAAAATAATATGACTAAGATAGAGAGTACTAATATTCTTAAATCACTACTATTGTATTGTTGCATTTCCAATCAAATTAAATTATTAAAATACTATCCAAAAATTTGAATTCCTAATAATGATATAGGAATATTAGCATCATTTCGGGAAAGCTCTACATGCAAACAATTCGTAGTGACTTCCTTTTCAAATATAATATCATTTTTAGCCTGATGATTATCATTCTCTTCATAAAGAACATTTCCAAATTGATCTTCAATTTTATAATGCTTGACACAAAATGGAACTACATTCTCATTATGCTCCATTAAACAAGTTTCCATAGCATGATCATAGTCAACATCAAACCACAAGACAATATGTTTGACATTTTGTGAAGTTTTCCAACTACATGTTAGTCGAGCCGTTTTACATGATAGAGGAGCGACCCAAGCATTCGAAGCCTCTCCAGTCGGACGAAACACACCTGTTATTAATTGAGAAACATCAAAACAATCTAAAGCCGGTTCTATTTTTATTGCTAGATTTTTTCCTAAAGGTCTACGTTCAGGAACAAAAAAATTTATTTTTTCAAAACCATAATTAGAATTTTCTTTCTGCATTCTACTATTAAACAAAGATAATACACCTGTCAATCTTGTACTAGAAAGAGCAACTGAAACTTCAACGTTTTTTTTCAGAACTACGAAACAATACTGACTTGCTTTCAATTTCACATTAACATTCACTTTGATATGAGACACGCCACTGCTTACTGTATATTCTTTTTGAGCTAAACAAACATCAGGTGTAAAATTGCCCATGCGAGAACTTGAATAAAACTCAAAACATAATGAAGTATTCATTTTCGAATCTAGTGTAAATGTAAACTCTGATACTTCCCCAGCACTAAAAGGTAGCAACATTGCCGTATCTTTTTGTAGAACTTTCCAAGTCCCGTCTGCAGACAAATCTGCCAGTTTTAGTCTTTCACTTACGGTAATTTTGCCTTTTTCTACAAGATCATTTTCATTTTCATATTTAACGTGAGGTATATATTGTCCTGTTTGCATCAAATCCATCCGTAACTTATGAATAAACCCTTTCGAATATATTTCATGAGGTAAAATATTATTATCTATACATATATGTGCAGCTAAAGCAGCAGCCTGTGCGCATAATGTTCCCGTTGCAATAACACGCGTAGAACCGAATGCTATATGAGAGACACTAATCAAACGCCCTCCTAAAAATAAATTAGGAATATTTCTGCTATATATACAACGATAAGGAATCTCATATATTCCTTTGCTATGATATTGAGTACATCCAGGATAGCTACTATAAACACCTGCCGCAGGATGCAAATCAATAGCCCATCCTCCATAAGCGACTGAATCTTCGTAGCTATGTTGCTCTACTACATCTTGTTGCCTTAACATATAATCTCCTTCAAAACGGCGACTTTCTCTTTTCCCTGGTATAGTACTAATCCATTCTAGTGTCAAATTATCGACATCATTAAAATTTCCAGAATTTTTAATATAATCCCAAACACCATAAACGACCTTCCATAACTCATTCTTGATTATTTCTGAATCGAAAACATGATCTAAATTATCGCCCCATTCCAGCCACCAAAGATTACAACCACTAGAATCTCTGTGTATATCTTTAAAACGAGGTATCTTATTTTCAATATCTTTTAAGGCAAATGAAGGTGCAACATATTTAACCGGATGACCTACATCCTTACTGTAGAAATACATTGAATGTCCTAAAAGTTTTCCAAAATCCTCCGGCAATATAAACTTCTCGCCTAAATCATTATGTACTTCAGTACCAATTCTAAATGCCGCCCCTGACATAAATCCAATAATTCCATCTCCTGATGCATCGCAAAACAATGGCGCACTAATCTTATATTGAGTCTCGTTTTGACTACAATACGCATCAACTGATTTAATACATCCATTATTCATTTCTACAGAATATACAGCAGTATTCAATAACAAAAGTATATTGGGTTCAGCCCAAACTTTTTCCAATAATAATGCATCAAAAAAAATAGAATTACCCTCCTTATTTCTATACAAATTTTCTACAACAATCTCATTTAAGACTCCCCCCTCTCTTGACCATCTATTGTTATTATTCATATGGCTCGTTGCACCTAAAATCCAAAGACGAACTTCACTTGATGCATTTCCTCCAAGAACAGGACGATCTTGAATCAATGCGACTTTCAACCCAGTACGTGCTGCTGTAATTGCCGAGCAAACACCAGCCACACCTCCTCCAACCACAACATAATCGAAATGTTGACTATTACAAGGAAGCTGCATTGAAACATTTACGCCTTTTTCAAATAGAGTTTCATCTTTTTCCAAATTAGCACAAACACTATTTGAGACAGGGAATTCAAGGCCAGCCAATGCCAATCCACATGTTTTGAAAAAAGTTCGCCTTTTTATAATAGATGAATCCATATTTTTTCTTATTGTTTATTATAAACTTTATTATATACCTTTACATAATCTATTTCCATGAAAGTTCCATTAATTTTATCAGTTACTTCACCAGCCCAATTAATAATAGCCAAACTCAAAAGTATCGGAACTGGAGAAAAACAAAAATCATTTTTAACTCTGCGAATTTCCTTCCGATCCAAATAAAATACGATTTCTTCTTTTGTCCATTCCAAACCAAACAGATGGTATTCTTTTGAAAAATCAATAGTAGAATAACTATATGACTTATGAAAAGATGGGTGACTTGTTTCACCTTTAGCATTTACAAATATATCAGACCAATTATGGATATTTGTATTTACCTCACTTGGAAAATGGCCCTCATTAATATCGATCTCAAAACGTTTTCCTTCTTTTGGAATACTATCGCTTTGACGAGTCATCAGCCAAAATGAATTATTAGTTCCTGTTTGGCTAGCATATTTGTATCGACATTCAAAATACCCATATTTAAAATTACGTCTAGTCCACATACTTCCTGAAGTCCATTGTTGGCCCTCTCGATTTTCCTTCCTATTTACCAATAAGACTTTACCATCAGAAACTTCTATGTTTTCTTCCCATCTACTACATAGAATATGATTATTAACAGAATTCTGTGCTTCCCAAGATAACAATAAATCCTCACGATTTTGATAATTAAAATCATCAACCCACACCAACTTCCAATTTTTAGTATTTTCGGGATCTATTATTTTTTGAGCTGTAACATTAAAATAGGATATAAAAAGTATTATTATGACTGATATGCTTTTCTTCATATTATTTCTAATTACAAATTAAAGGGCACAGTTCAAAAATAAATTGTGCCCTTTAATAGCATTAATAACCAGGATTCTGTCCAAGATTCGGATTCATCAATAATTCACGTTGTGGTATAGGCCACAAATAATCTCTAGCAGGGTTAAAATAGCAATTCAAAATGACCCTGAAGTCAGTTGAAGGATGAGGAATATAATTATTATAATCATAAACAGGATCTCCATTTTCATCAAACGTCACATCTGGCCACTGAGACAAACTACCTAAAAATGCACGACCTAATTTTGGTCTATTCATAACTTTTTCTGCACTTTTCCAACGTAAAATATCTTGGAAACGTAAATTCTCAAAAGCAAGTTCGACTTTACGTTCCTTACGAACTACCCTACGCATCTGCAATTGTGATAATCCAGAAGGAATTGCTGGCATTTTAACATCTGTTCGACCACAACGAACAAGGTTAATAGCATCTAGGCAACTTTGGTCAATCTCATTCAACTCAATTTTTGCTTCTGCATAAGTCAACAATACTTCAGCATATCTACAAAGATAGTATGGATTTTCACTCTTATCTATAGAAGACATGTATGCAGAATTAACATATTTACGTACTAAATATCCTGAGAATGAACAATATTGAGTAAAACCATAACAATCTTTATTTGTAACCCAAGTATTTGTTTCATAATTATAACATTTTGTGCTATCTTTATGTGTATTGAAAATAACTCCAAACCATTTATCACCCGGACATACAACAGAATAATGTAATCGCGGATCACGATTTTCAAGTCTAGTAGCTTTTTTAAACAGAGGTGATTCACTAATATCTTTTCCATCTATGCATTCATAAGAATCAATCATAGCTTCTGTAGGAACTATTGTACAATATCCACCCATCATACGTGATGCAACATAACGAAGATACCCGGATGTTATACCAGCTGCTAAATCATAATCTGCAGCAAATATTAATTCTTTGTTAGATGAACTCCGCATCACTGATTCTGAAAACAAATCTTCATAAGTTGGATATAATGCATAAGTACCAGAATCCATCACTTGCTTTGCTGCTGTTTTAGCAGTTTCATAATCACCATTATACAGAGCGGCGCGAGCCTTATACGCCAATGCTGCACCTCTAGTAGCACGTCCTAAAGTCGTTACTTTTGAACCATTCAAATAATCAGCAGCCAGATCAAAATCCGAATAAATATGCTTTAAAACTTCTGCTTTTGCAGTGCGGGTTATAGACTTTCCTTCACTAACAGTTTCAATAGGTTTATCTGTATATTGTACGTCTCCATAATAACTGATTAACTTCAAATAATAATAAGCACGCAAAAAATACACTTCGCCTAAAAATTGCTTTTTTGAACTTTCAGATAAATTACTTTGATTTGCATCTATTTTCTGAAGCATGAGATTACAACGACCTATTCCTTGATACATTCTTCCCCAAATGGTTGAACATGTACCTGTAGTATAATCCATTGCGCCACCATTAATTGTTGCAATAGTACCTTCACCTCTAAGATACTCTGTATCAGCTAATCCATCTAAAGAATAGTTTGCATCAAAATAGCCACCTGGACATTCACTTAGAAAATTATAGCATGCATTAACGCCACCTTGAATTTCAGTCTCATTAGTAAAGAAAGTCTCAGCTGTAGGCTGGGTCAAAGATGAACGTTCAGTTGTGCTATCACAAGCAGACAATAACGTTATTGCTGCTAAACCTGAAAATAAAATATAATATTTCATATCTTTCTGTATTTAGTATTAATTAAAACTGAACTTCAACCCCCAAAGACCATGACTTAGTAATAGGATATGAAGAATATGCACTAAACGGCGATTCAGCATCAGTACCACTTAAATTTAAATGATCTAAAGTAAATACATTAGTTCCAACTATAAAAAATCTACATCTTGAAATCATTAATGCTTTCAAAGTTTCTTTAGGTAAAGTATATCCGATTTGAATATTCTTTAAGCGCAAATAGGCACCATTACGTTTCCAAAAAGTACTTTCTTTCAAATTGTTTGTTTGTTGATTAATAGATAAACGAGGTAAAGAGGCAGAAGGATTAGGATTTGTTGTTTCATCCCAATAGTCCAAATGTTCCTTTAATGGTGTTGTTTCATTTTGAAACGGATATTGATAATATCCTGATACGTACGCATCACGTTTGCCAACTCCTTGGAAAAATGCATCAAAATCAAAATTCTTATACTGAGCTGCTAAATCCAAAGAATAACTATAACGAGGAATGGTATTACCAAATACAACACGATCATCATTATCGATTTTTCCATCATTGTTTACATCCTTAAATCGGATATCACCACCTTGTAATTTACCCCATTGAGGAGTAGCACTTTGCGCCTCAGCCCATGATGAGAACAATCCATCAGCAACCATGCCATAAAGAGAACCTATAGGATATCCTTCTTGGTTAATACTTACACCACTAATACTACGATCCCCTCCCATATCAATTATTTTATTATGAACGTCTGATAAAATGGCTGTAATCTGATAATTAAATTTACCTACTTTATCATTATACGACAAAGACAAATCCCATCCTTTATTATCAACAATACCCACATTCTGTACAGGACTATTAGCATATCCTAAAATATATGGAATATTTTTATTCATCAAAATATCAGATGTACGTTTCTTATACCAATCAAATGTTGCATTTAATCTATTATTCAAAAATCCCAAGTCAATACCAAAATCAAGTACTTTCGTGGTTTCCCAAGTAATATCTTTTGTAGCATAATTAGAAACAGCATAGCCAGGAGCAGCTGTACCACCAAAAACGGCATAAGAACTTGTGTTTACATTCAAAGAAGATGCATAAGTATCAACGCCCGATTGATTGCCTAATTCACCCCACGAAGCTCGCAACTTACCATTACTTAACAAACTAATATTTTTCATGAAAGATTCTTCAGTAAAACGCCATCCTGCAGAGAAAGAAGGGAACAGTCCCCATTTATAACCATTAGCAAAACGAGAAGAGCCATCATAACGGACGTTAGCTTCTAACAAATATTTATTTGCAAATGCATAATTAATACGTCCAAAATAAGACATTAATGCCCATTCTGTAGTATAGCCATTATTCTTTTGGTTATCCACAGCGTATGCATTTAATTCTTCAAATTGAGGAAATGGATTGCCATCACGATAAGCATATAAATACTCATAATGATTCGTCAAATACTGAAAACCACCTAATGCAGCAATATCATGTTTTCCTAAAGAAATATTATAATGGGCTAAAATATTATAATCATCTTCTCTAGTCTGTGTTTGAGTACGATACATACTATTTGGTTTCTTTGGAGTATATGTTACTTCACCAGTCTTATAGTCATAAAGGTTTTCATCTTTAATCACACTTTTAATTCTGTAATCGCTAATCTTTGGTGCATATGAAAAATCAATGGATAGACCTTTCAAAGGGGTAAGGGTTATTAAGAACTTTCCAAGTATCTCTGACCAATCTTCATAAGTCATTTTATCTTTATTCTCTATATACATCAAAGAATTAGGTGTTCCTCCATAATTTCCTCCCCAAACTCCATTAGAATATTTTGTTTGATAAATTGGAGCTAGTCTCATCAACCCTGCTAAGCCTTCATCGCCATTATTATAAGGATTATCAAAAAAGCGACGTCGTACTGATAAATCAATTCCAAGTTTCAAAATTTTACTTACATTATATTCATTATTAGAACGTATTCCATAACGTTTAAAATTGACATTACTGAGAATTCCATCTTCCCAACTATAATTTAAGGATGTATTTGTATTAAATTTTTCATTACCTGTAGCAATTCCTAAATAATGTTGAGTTTGAGTAGAACCATGAAACGCTTCATCTATAATATTTGAATTTGGATAGGCATCTCTATCTGTAGAATTTTTCCATGTCTCCATCAATTTATCACTATACATGTGTCCTCCTAGAGTACCATCATCTTTTCTTGTATCGTTAGCTAAAGCAGAATTATACATTTGCATGTATTCCAAAGCATTAACTAATTTAGGCAATGACATGGCATGGACTGATGAAACAGAACCTTTATATGTAATCAGTAATTTATCTGTCTTGGCATGCTTACTAGTTATAAGAATAACGCCACTAGCTGCACGTGATCCATAAATTGACGCAGAAGCAGCATCCTTTAAAACTGAAATACTTTCAATATCATTCGGATCAATCGCGTTTAATGATGATGATACACCATCAATCAATACCAATGGATCATTATTATTTAATGTTCCTATACCACGAACACGTAATGTAGCATTATCAGGTTCACCATTTGAAGTTGAAACAGTCAAACCAGGAGCCGTACCTTGCAAAGACTGAGCTGCAGACATCACATTTTTATTCGAAAGAGTTTCTCCTTTAATTGAACTGACAGCACCTGTCAGATTCACTTTCTTCTGAATGCCATAACCGACAACAACGACTTCTTCCAATGTTTCAGTATCTTCCTTTAAAATAATGTCAACAGAACTTCTATTTCCAACAACAATCTCTGTTCCTTTATATCCAATATAAGAAATACCTAAAGTAGCATTTCCAAGAGGAACAGTAATTGTAAAATTACCATCGGCATCAGTTATCGTACCATTTGTTGTTCCTTTTTGTACAACATTAGCTCCAATAATTGGTTCGCCATTAGCATCTTTTACTGTTCCAGTTATTGTTCGTTTGTTTGATTGCTGAGCAACAGCTGCGCGTTCATTCGTTTTATCGTTTGCAGAGGCTTTAATCAAAACCTGTCGATCAATAATCTGATAAACATAACCTGTGTTATTAAGTACCTTATTCAATACTTCCTGAATCGTGGCATTCTTTGCCATAACACTAACAGGTCGATTCACATTCACACGATTATCATTGAAGAAGAAAGTAAACTCACTGTTCTTTTCAATTTCTTTCAGTACTTCTATGATTGTACTGTTCTGCTTGTTGATTGTCACCTTGTAATTCTGTGCGTAGGTAGAAGCAGAAATGCTAAAAATAGCACACAAGATAAATAAGGTAGTGATCTTCATGATGCGCTTTACTTTTTTTAATAGCGGGACATAGTAATCCCAT
>Ga0163159_1002708_pt1 | contig 14142 bp, 13 predicted proteins | sample BioMet9_FD_108702 | JGI IMG/M metagenome (GOLD analysis project Ga0163159, IMG submission 108702) | Microbial communities from bioreactor (seeded with sewage sludge) at Lawrence Berkeley National Lab, California, USA - Biofuel... | ecosystem: Engineered > Bioreactor > Anaerobic > Unclassified ... | reverse complement strand
TTCCCTGATTCTGTTTATAGGACCGTAGCTCAGGGGGAGAGCGCTTGCTTGACACACCACAAGCGTGATTTAACCCCCTAAAATCCTTTCAAAAGCCCCTATCACAAAGTGATCCTGTTGGCGGAGTGCCAATGGGGTCTTATTCTTTTATTCAGCCTGAAATTCGTACTTTGGCGCGGCTTTGGTCCGCCGTTGGCGGTGGTTGCCAACGAAAACTGGTGATTCCACTTTTCCCATTGATTTTGCTAATATTTGATCGCAGATAGGACTGGTATGGTTCTACCTGTGGCAAATACGCGATTCCCCGCGCTTTTGACACCCCCCCACCGGAGAATGGCAGAGTTCTGCCATCCGATGGTTTCATTTTCGGTCTTAAATGACTATATCCTTCCGTTTTACTTGCTTTTTCGAGTTTTAGGTTTCTAATCTTGCCTGATGGCCGAAACCCTCTCTTTGAAGAGTCGGTTGGTCACTGCCTTAAATCATGGTAGAGTTTCTCGTGAGTGCGGTAATGGCATTATGTTATAGAAGAAATTATTTAGTGTTCGTCGTATGCAAGACGGGTGTCAAATGATATTGCAACGCAGTATAGTAAATGCAAGCAATGCGTTATGGCGGTCGCTGTACCTTACCCATCGAGTTCGATGCGAGAGAAGCTCCCGTGAAGTTGACTTGCTCGATGGAGTCACGCTGCCATAATTAACTTAGTTAAGAATCCTTTTTTACCAGGTTTTCCCCTATGCGCATCCGTACTAAACTTTTGATTTTTCTTCTGGCGCTTGTTCTGCCGCCGTTGCTCGTTGTCAGCACCTATGCCGTGTGGGAATCGCAGAATCTTGGGCAAAAACTGGCTGACGGAGCTGAGGAGAGCCTTGTTCGGACGGCCAAACAGCGTCTTCAGCTTTCGTTGGCGGTCATGCGTTCGGATATGCGTGGTCGCCATCACGAACTTGAGCGCACCCTGACCCTTGTGGCCAAAGAAGCCGAGGCCCTTTTGATCGGCCCACCTGGGAATGCGAAACCTGTCGTCTTCGATACAGAATCTGAGCGGCAGGCTGTTTTACCCTCAAGTCTGGTACGGGAGGGGGAAGAAGCCGCTCCGCTTGTTTTTCATGCTCCACCCGATATGGACCGTAGTGTCTTTTTGGAGGAAGCCAGCCGTTTGCGCGGACTGGAACCGGCCTTTACGGTACTTTTCCCGAAAACGGTTGGGGTACGTCCCCAGGGTTGGGTCCGGTTGGCTTCAGGATTGGGCTGTTACGTTCCAGATCAAAAGGAGCTTCCTGTCCCACCGCCGTCTCTCGATACCACTTGGCAAAATGTCGCGGATGGTATCGTGCGGGGACAAATCAAACGGGCCATTGGTCAGTCCGATGGGTTGGTCACGGCGACGTTGAGAAAAGGCATATACTTCCCGGACGGCCGACTGGCCGGGGTTGCCGGCATCGAGGCTCCCATTTGCAGTGCTGCCCCCGATAAGGAATGGTCTTCCCTCTTCGATACTCAGATGCGTTTTTTGCTGCTGGAGGTCAGGAGTAAACCGGATGGCGGCAGTGTGCTGTATCTTGTCGGAAACGGAGAGCTCCGTGATCGCAATCTCGTCTGGAAAGCCCCGCACGATGCGGAGCAGCAGCTGCACCCCGGGCAATCCCCAAACGGGGCAATGCTCCTCCAGGACATCCAGGCTGGTCGAAGCGGCGTCCGGGACGTGCAACTTGCTGGAACGTCAGTTTTTCTTGCCCATCAGCCGTTGTTTGATGACCTGACGCTCGCGGTCGTTGTTCCCCAGGACGCGATTCTCGCACATGCCGACCAAGCGGAAGATGGCATCATGGGGCAAACCTGGAAAATACTGTCGGTGACGGCGGCAGTCGCCCTGCTCGCCATCGGGGCAGTCGTGTTGCTGGCCGTTAGCGGCTCCAGAGTAGTGACTCGTCCGGTTGCCGCGTTAGCCACAGCCGCCAAGCGGTTGGCGGAGGGTGACCTGACGACGAACGTTTCAGTGACGGGGCGTGATGAACTCAGCGACCTATCCCAGGCCTTCAATGCGATGGTTCCACAACTGGCGGAACGGTTGGTGCTCAAGCAGGACATGGAACTGGCCATGGAAGTACAGCAAACTTTACTTCCGCGTGAAGCCCCCGTTTTGCCAAGACTCGATATTGCGGCGGCGAGCGTCTTTTGCGATGCTACCGGCGGGGACTACTATGATTTTCTGACCTCTGCCGCTCCGGACGGACCGAGTTGCGACATCGTCATAGGAGACGCGACAGGGCACGGCATTGCGGCGGCCCTGCTCATGACCACCAGTCGGGCTCTTTTGCGCGGGTGCGCCACACGGCAGGTATCACCCGGGGCGCAGCTCGCCAAAGCCAATACCCTGCTCTGCCAGGATACCGATATGACGGGGAGATTCGTCACCCTGTTTTCCCTGCGACTGGAAGCCGGAGGACTTGCGCCACAGGGAAAGCTGCTTTGGGCAAGGGCCGGACACGATCCGGGTATGCTGTTCGATCCGATGACGGACACGTTTCAAGAGCTTCAGGGGAAGGGAATCGCCTTGGGCGTTTCCCCGGACTACGTGTATGAGACGTCCTCCTGCAAAGGCCTGCTTCCCGGACAGGTGCTCGTCCTGGCAACGGATGGAGCCTGGGAGGCGCGCAACGGCCAGGGAGAAATGTTTGGCAAGGAGCGCTTCAGGGAAGTCGTGCGCCGCCGGCATGCCACCGGGACATCCAGGGATCTCGTGGAGGCCTTGCAGCAGGCCATCCGGGACTACCAGGGGGATGCGCCGGTCGAGGATGACGTGACCGTGGTGGTGATCAAGGCATAGGGGCGCCCTTCTATCGGTGCGGCACACGTGATGGCCTTTTCTGGTCGGGAACGCCTTGTTGCCTTGGGAAACGGCTGCGGCGCATGGCGAAGCCATTGCTTTATTGCGGAGGAGCCGGCCTGTCTGCGCGCATCACCTGGCGATGACTGAGAAGAAAAAACAATACGGCAAGGAGCGCGATCGAGCCACCGAGTATGAAGGGCGCTTTTGGGCTGATGCTGTCCCAGAGCAGTCCGGCCACAACGCTTCCGGCCAGTGAAGAAAAACCGAGGGACATATGAAAAATGCCCATGGCCGTCCCCTTGTGCGCTTCGTCGATTTTGTCTCGAATGAGGGCCTTGCCGATGCCTTCGGTGAGGCCCATGAACAGGCCGTAAAAGGGAAACAGAAACCAGACGGCGGACATCCCTGAAAAAGCAAAGCCAAAATAGACGATGGAATAGAGCATCCAGCCGGAGACGACCATGCGCCATCTCCCGAAACGATCGCTCAACAAACCGAGCGGGTAGGCGCTGAGGGCATAGACGGCATTGAAAAGGGTGTAGCCGAATATGGTTTGCAGATCGGACAGGCCGAGATTTTTTGCCCGCAAAATGAGAAACGTGTCGCTGGAATTGGCAAAAGCGAAAATGCCAAGCAAGCCGAGGGTGATCCAATAGCCCTTTGAAAGTTTCGGTAATGCTTTCCCTTGGCGGGGAAGGCATGCCCCTGCCATCGTATCCCGCCGATTTTGTGCGTGCTTTTCTTTGAGGCCGAAGGTCAGCCAGACAGCGGCGATGCCGGGAATCGTGGCAATGAGGAAGATGGTCCGATACCGCCCTGGAAGAAGCGCCAGCAACCCCATGCTGCAAAGAACGCCGATGATGGCCCCGGACGTGTCCATCATCCGGTGGAACCCATAGGCCCTGCCGCCTCGGGAGGCCTCCACCGTATCGGCAATGAGCGCGTCGCGGGCGGTGGTGCGAAGCCCTTTTCCGAACCGGTCGATGGATCTGGCGAGAAAGACAAGCGGCCAGGAGAAGGCCAGAGCCATGAGCGGTTTCGACAACGCCGCCAACCCGTATCCCCAACGAATGTAGGGCACACGACGACCGATTTGGTCGCAGTGCCAGCCGGAGAGGCCCTTCATGAGGCTGACGATGGCCTCGGCCACGCCTTCGATGATGCCCAAGACGACAACCGGTGCGCCGAGCGCCGTGGTCAGGAAAAGCGGCACCACGGGGTAGAGCATTTCGGAGGCGACATCCGTAAAAAAGCTCACCCAGCCCAGTTTTATGACGGTCCGGGGCAGGGATGTATCGGCGCTATTTGTTTTCATTGTGCCTTCTTGTAGGCGGATGTCCCCTGCCCTACGCCTAAGACGGGAAAGCGCACGCGGAATCGCAGGCCAGGGGCGGCATCCGATAGTTCCATCGTTGCGCCATGAATAGCCGAGACGGCCTTGACCAGGGCCAGCCCCAACCCGGAGCCGCTCGTGCTGCGGCTTCTGTCCAACCGATAGAAACGTTTGAAGACGTTTTCCCACTCCTCCTGAGGAATTCCGGGGCCGTTATCGCTGACCGAAGCCAGGACGCCGGCCGGCTCCCGGCAGACAGACAAAGCGATCTGCGTGCCTTCCGGGCAATGGCGGATGGCGTTTTCCAGGAGGTTCGCAAACATCTGGGTGAGAAGCGCCTTGTCGCCCCGGACGATCGCCCCCGGGGCTATCCGGGTCACGATGGTCTGCCCCCTGTCCTCGGCCACTGCGGCGTAGGCCTCGGCCAGTGTGGTCATGATTTCGGAGAGATCAACTGGTGTGAACGCTTTCCGCCTCGCCCCGGATTCGATCTGGGCAATGCCCAAGATGGCGGAAAAGATGGACAGGATGTTGTCGGTGTCGCCGATGGCCGCGTCCAGAACCTCCTGGCATTCGGCGCCCGTGACGCGCCGTGATCTGGCGCCTTCGAGGTGTTGCCGCAACCGCGCCAGCGGCATGCGCAGGTCATGGGCGATATCACTTGAGACTTGGCGCAGGCTTTCCATGAGTTCCTGGATGCGGTCGAGCATGCCGTTGAGATTGGCCGCCAGTTGATCCATTTCGTCGTTCGTGGCCCGGGTGGGGACGCGGTCCTCCAGGTTGCCGGCCATGATGGCCCGCGTGGTGCGGTTTACGGCGTCGATGCGGCGCAAAAATCCCATGGAGACCAGGACGCCGCCGCCTATGGAGAGCAGAAGCACACTGCCCATGCCCCAGCCAAAGGCGCGCAGGATGGCCTCCTTGGCTTCGTCGATGCGGTGGTCGTCTTCGCCGACCAAAAGATACGCGCCGCCTGGAAGCTCCCGGCCAAAGGCGATGATCTCGTGCTCGCGGTCTTCGTCATGGTCGGATTTTTCAGGCTTTTTCCTTGGTCGCGGCATGGTCGTGAAGCCCGCCACCCTCTCCATGCGTTCCATGTTGCCGGCCAACTTGCGATTGGAGGCGTCCAGGAGCAGGGCATAGGTCGGCGGCAGACCGGACTTGCGCAACCGTTCTTCCATGGATCGGATCAATTCCGGCAGACCCCCGCCGCGCTGCTCCTCGGCCAGGGACGCGGCCTCCCGCCTCAGGGCCTCATGGATTTGTTGCAGCAGGGCCTGGCTTGCGATCCAGTAGATAATGCCAAAGACCAGGGTGGCCGAAACGGTGAACAATCCCGCGAAAAGCGCGGCCAGCCGGAAGCTGGTATTGCGGAAAAGCCTACTTCGGGCCATGCAGCATATACCCCGCGCCACGGACCGTGTGGATGAGATCGCAACCGAACCCCCGGTCGACCTTGGCCCGCAACCGACTGATGTTGGTTTCCACGACATTGGTCTGGGGATCGAAATGGAAATCCCAGACCTTTTCGAGCAGCATGGTTCTGGTCACGATCCGCCCTGTGTTGCGTACGAGATACTCCAGCAATTTGAATTCCAGCGGTTTTAAATCCAGATCGCGTCCAGCCCGGCTTGCGGTGCGGGTCAGCAAATCCAGTTCCAGATCGGCAATGCGCAGTTGCGTGGTCACGTCGGCCAGCGGGGGCCGCCTGGCAAGCGCCTGTACCCGGGCCAGGAGTTCCGAAAAGGCGAACGGTTTGACCAGATAGTCGTCGCCCCCGGCTTCCAGCCCTTCGACGCGATCCTCAATACTGCTTCGGGTGGTCAAAAAAAGGATCGGCGTTTTGGTACCTGCCCCCCGGATCGTTTTCACCAGGGCCAGGCCGTCCAGGCCCGGGAGCATCCGGTCCACAATCATCACGTCATATGGACCTTCCGCCGCCAAGAACAGCCCCTCACGTCCTTCGGCGGCATGGTCCACCACATATCCCTGTTCCTTGAGCCCGTTGGCCACATAGGCCGCAGTTTCGGCATCGTCTTCGATCAAGAGTATTTTCATGGCGTTTCCTCGCTGCCGGCAAAAGGGGAATGGAGCGTACCCCGCAGGCGCGTCATCTGGCAACGGAAGGCTTCCTTCTAGCGGCCGAGGCGCCACCGCCAGACGAGCACACCCCCGAGCAGCAAAGGCAACCCAAAAGCCACCGGCAGCACTCTGGCGGAGGCGACCACAGGCTTGCTTCGCACCGTAAACGTCGTAACCGGGCTGGTGACAAGCTCCCGGGTCTCCCGGCTGGCGAGGCAAACCACCAAACGATAGTGCCCGGCCGCGATCAGCCGCACGGGCCAAGTCGCCTGCAGGGTCTGCCCGGGCTCCAACGTGGCCGCCGTCACGGCTTTATGGGCGCTCCAGTCTTCCAGGTCCACGGGCTGTTCCTTGCCGGGATCGGTTTGGAGCAGACTGATCCAGGCAACCAGGCCATGCTCCGGCATTGTGCCCGTGTTGCGGATGGACGTTTGAAAACTGATCCGGTCGCCCATCCGTGGCGTGTCGGGATTGCCGGAAGTTGGTGTCAAACTCGCGGTCAGGCTCGCCGTTGCGGGAGTGGCTCCCAAGACGACCACTATCGCCAACGCGCCCAGGATACGGAAGGTGTTCATAAGCCGCCTCCGCTGCGAAGCAGATGTTGGAAGGCATTGCGGGCAAACAGGACAAAAAGGGCCAGGCAGACAAGGATCACCAGGGCGTGGCCCCATTGGGATAGGACGGTTGCGGAATCGATGATGACCGCGTCGTAGGCATTGATCGCCGCCGCAAAGGGATTGATGGTGTCGAAGGCCATGCCCACCGTCGTCTGGCGCAGACTTGGCCCGAAGATGAGGGGGCTGGCCGCCAGGAGCAGCAGGACAAGGCTGGTCAAGAGCCCGCTTCGGGAGGAGTCCAAACGCGCCCCCAGGCCGAGGGCCAGGCAGCCGAACCCGATGACCACCGGGGACCCGAACAGAGCCAGGACGGCGACACCGTCCATGAGATTTTGTCCGGTGCTGCCGACCGCCCAAAGATACGGCAGAGCAAACACAAACATCACAGCCCAGACGATGACGATACCGCCGAGCTTGCCGAGCAGGATGCTCTCCGGAGCCACCGGCGTCAGCAATAACGGGGGGAGACTGCCGCGATCTCGTTCGCCGGCCAGGGCATCCACCCCGAGGATCACGGCGAGTAACGCCCCCAAGGCCGTGATCAAGCCGGCCATGTCATAGACGACCTGAGCGTTGTCGAGAAGGCTCAGTTCGGTATCGCTGACCAGCAGCAGACAGAAGATCGAAAGCGCCACGGCCATGGCCACCAGCCAGGCGAGCCCACGGGGGCTTCGCAACAATGTCCCTGCCTCCTTTCGAGCAATGAGTATGGAACTGTTCATGTCGGCCTCCCCTCGGTCATGGTGAGGTAAAGGGATTCCAGGCCTCCGCCTTCCCGCATGACTTCCGCCACCGGCCAACCCGCGAAAAGCATTTCCCGCCAAGCGTCGGCGGCCGGCACCCCCGATTCGATCTCCACCAGCCATGAGCCGTGGTCACGCGCAAGGACCGAGACATGCTGCGGCATCATGGTCGCCGACGGCAGCTCCCCGGACCATTTGATCCGGTAACGCACCCGGCTGCCCTGGTTGTCCAGGAGGTCGGAAACGGCTCCTTCGATGACCGTGCGGCCTTCCATCAAGATGCCGATACGCCCACAAAGGCGGTCCACGTCGTCGAGCAGGTGGGTGCAAAGCAGGATGCCCATGCCCTGGCCGACCAACGCACGCAGAAGATCATGAAGCTCCCGGCGTCCGCGTGGATCAAGGCCGTTGGTCGGTTCGTCGAGAATGAGGAGCTTCGGATCAGGCAGTAACGCACGGGCCAGTGCCAAACGTTGCCGCATTCCACGCGAAAACGTGCCTATGGTCTGGCGGGGCTTGGGCGAAAGTCCCACGGTTTCCAGCTTGCGGGCGATTTCCACCGAGGCCAGATGGCGTCCGTAGAGCCTCGCGAAGAGATCGAGGTATTCCGGGGCGGTCATCCAGTCATAAAAGCCAAACCGTTCGGGCAGCACGCCAAGCGCACGATGAATCGTCCTGGCGTCAGTTTGGGGACTGCGGCCGAGAACCTGAACTGTGCCACTGTGGGGCCTTAAAAGCCCCAAGATGGCGGCGATGGTCGTGCTTTTCCCCGCCCCGTTAGGGCCGAGCAAACCGTAGATGTCCCCCGCGTCGAGGGCGAGGTTGACACCACGGAGCACAGGGGTGCCACCGCGATGCAGATGCAGCTCATTTACGGACACCAACATGGCGAGCCTCCTTGCTTTTAGGCGTTGAGCCGTTCGTCCTCAGCCCTGACCGCTTCGGGGTGGCTCCCCGGACGGGTGGAGGTGAACACAAGGATGCAGGTCAGCATGCCTCCCACCAGGATGAGCGAAGACGTTATCCGGCTGAAGTGCAGCCCGCCGCTGGCAAAGGGCTTGGTAAGCAGATCACCGACGGTCGCGCCGAGAGGCCGGGTCAGGATGAAAGCCGCCCAGAACAGGAACGTCCGTGATATGGCCGTCTGGAAGTAAAGGACAGCCAGCGCTAACAATGCGATGCTGAAAACGATCGCGCCTCCGCCATAGCCCAGACCAGAGGTGTCGGCCAGAAAGTCGCCAAGCGCGGTGCCGAGCGTGTTGGAAAATAAAATCGTCACCCAGTAGAAGAGTTCGACCTTGGGCGTGTGGATGTCATTCACCGACACCGAACCGACGGAAAGCCACCACAACCCCAGGATCAACATCAAGGCCGTAAAAAGGAGCGACGAGCCGCCGACATAGCCGATACCGAGGGATCGGTCGGCAAAATCCGCCATGGTCGTGCCGACCGTGGTGGTGGCGACGATGACGGCCCAATACAAAAAGCGGTTGAAGGTCTTGGCCCGCACCTGCCAGATGGCGACAATCGCGAAGAAGGCGAAAAAGATCACGGTGCTGACGGCATAGCCCAGGTGCATGGTCATGGAGAGGGCATCGCCGCCTGTTTCACCCAGGGTCGTGGCCAGGATCTTGATGATCCAAAAAGTCAACGTGACCTCAGGGACCTTGCTCATATGCCGTTCCATAGTATTGTTCATATCTGACTCCTTACGGTGTATTCACCGTGATTGTTCCATAATCCTTGATTGTTATATGTCTGGTCTCTTCATTAACGGTCTATGACGTCCACTTGCACACCGGGTCTGGCGAAAGCCAACCATAGGCGCGGTGCGATGAAAAGCGAGGCGAAGGTTCCCCATACCAGTCCGAGAAAGATGGCCAGGGAAAACATCTGCAAGGGTTCTGCTCCGAAAGTGAAGAGCGAGACCGCACCGATGACCACCGTCAACACGGTGTAAAGCGAGCGTTTGAGCACCTGCTGGATGCTTACGTTGACGAGTTCGACCGACGGCCGACCGGCGTCATGAAGCCGTTCCCTGATACGGTCGAAGACCACCACCGCCTCGTTTAAGGCGTAGCCGATCACGATGAGCATAGCGGCAATGAAGGTGATGTCGATTTCCAGATGCAGCAGCGCGAAGCAGCTCATGACAAAGAGCACGGAGCTTACCACGGAGACCACCGAGGCCAGGGACATGCGCCAGTTGAAACGCCACAGGATGAAAAGCGCAGTGCCAAGAAGGGACAACAAGACTACCATGATCGAGCGTCTGGCGAGGCTTCGGGCCACGCCCGGGTCAGCCGTGTTTTCGGCAAAGGTCACCGCCGGACCGTAGGTCTTGCGAAACTGCCCCACCACGGCGTTGACTTGCCCCGTGTCGAGTACGTCGTCGAAGCGGGCGGCAATCATGTTGTGACCGGTTCCGCCGATAGCCACGGTCGCCGGGGCGATACCGGAATCGGCGATACGCTGGGTGGCGGCATCCTGGGTGATAGCTTGGGGAAGCTGGATGTCGAGGGCCGTTCCGGCCTTGAACTCGATATCGAGATTAAGTGGCTTGGTGGCCAAGCTGTAACCGCCGGCCAGTAGGAAGAGCACACAGCCGGAGATGGCAAGTATGCCGTAACGGACATAGTCCCGGCCGGCGAGTGGCATGGCGTCTACGTTGCTTGGATCATGCCGTCGCCAGAAAAGGCGTCTGCCCTGGTCGTGTCCGTAGGCCAGGTGCAACAACCAACGGGCCAGGAGTACATTGGCCAGGAAGCTCAGCACGATGCTCAGCATGGTAGTCAGGGCAAAACCGCGAATGGGGCCGATGCCGACTGCCAGCAGGATGATGGCACACAAAAAGACGGTGGCATTGGCGTCGAGGATGGTGCGGAAGGATTTTTTCGCCCCATGAGCCAAGGCCTGATGCACCACCGCGCCTGCCCGGGCTTCTTCATGGGAACGCTCGAAGGCGATGATATTGGCGTCGGACGCGATGCCGATGGCCAAGACGAAGGCGACAATGGCCGAAAGCGAAAGCGGGGCGTGGAGCAGCACAAAAGCGGACAGGAGCAGCCACAGGGAGACGGACGTCGTGAAGGCGGCGATCAGCCCCTTGCCCCGATAGGCCAGCACCAGGAACGAAAAAATGGCGGTAAGGGCGACCAAACCGGCTACGATGGTGTCGTGCAAATCATTGCCGCCAAGCACGCCACCAACGGTTTCCGAATACTTCTCGGTCAGGGTCACTGGCAGGCCCGTTACCTTGTGGAGGTCGGCGATGACGGGATCTCCGGCCTTGACGCCAGCCAGTTCCACCCGAATCTGGTTGTTCCCCATGATGTTCACCAGGGGCTCGGCAACACCTTGCTTGTTGGCGACCTCGGCCAGCATATCGGCTGCCTTGACGAGGGTGGCATGTTCAAGCCCATGCCCAGCCACAGGAGTCGCCTGATACACGATCTCGTAACCGCCCTTAAATTCGAGTCCGAGCCTGGTATGGCGCACAAGGCTGGGAAACGTCGTGGCCATGATGGCCAGTAGGACAATCACGATTCCCCAGAATTGTCCTTGGTAACTCTTCTCCATGGGAACCTCCTTTGGTAGCGGCAACACGACGGGGAATGCTTCCGCAGGGGGCGTCAGCACTTTCGCGTGGTGAGCCCCCCGCTGTCATGCCTTCAGGTTAATCGTCGTCTTCGTCCTCGTGGATCTTGGTCTTGATGACTTGACCGGAGGTCCCGTCGATGACGATTTCTTGCGAGGCCCCATCCTTGACCACATCGATCTCGAAGCGGGACTTGCCGTGCTTGTCCTTGAAGCCGGCTTCGATCGCTTTGCCGCCGGCTTGCTGCTCGGCCATGGTTACGGCAGCTTCCAGGGTAAGCTTCGACGTGTTGATGCCGGCGTGCTCACTGGCGTCATCGTCAAAGAGACGCCGTAAGAGACCCTTTTGGGAGGTTTCCAGAATGCTTCCTGACGACGGATCGACCAGGGTCTTGCTTTCTTTCCCGCCAGACAGGGTGGTGATGACGTAAACCGGCGTCCCGTCTTTCTCACGGATGTCGGCCTTGACGGCCTTTCCTCCGTTTTGTTGTTCGACAGTGCCGATTGCCTGGACCAGGGAGGTCTTGACGCCGGCAAGTGCCGCGATGTCTTTTGCGTGTTCCCGCTCGGCCTTGGCAGTGCCGCCGAGGAAGCCGGTAAGGCAAAGTGCCGCAACGACAATGCTGACCATCTTGAAGTGTTTCATGGTATGATCTCCTTTCAGGGGTGCCCCGAGTGAACGCTGCTGCGTTCCTGGAGACAACATAGGGCGTGGAGATCACGGAGAAGTGGGGGGATGTATACAGCGGCGTAATGTTTGCGGTCAGAAAGCCAATCGTGTTTAAGGGGCATCTCACTCGTCGGTGGCCAGCTAGCCGCTAGGCTGTGTGTGGGCAGGTTGTCGACCTTCGAAAGGTTAAAAAGGCGAACCCCCTTCTCAGGAGGTCCACCTTCCTTACCTACACCGACGCTGTCTCCTTCAGCTTGTTCCACCCGGCAGTCCCGACGACACTTCTGAACCCGCCGCTCGCCTTCGGCTTGTCCGTCAACTTTTTCTTGAAGTTATCCCGAAGCATTTCAATGTCATCGAGAAGAATGGCGAGTTCGATGAGTTGCAAAGCGCTTCGGAACGAATAGTTCTTTCGAAGCGGGATATAGAATTCCTGGGTATGGGTAGGGCAGAGGAACTTCCAGGCTTGATCCCGCGATACTGAAAACTCATCGTTGCAGATCAGGCATTTCTTTTTGATTGTGTCGTTCATATGTTTTGTCCTTATCTTTTAAACGTCAAGTCCGCAGCTGCGGAGAATTTCAATACGCTCATTGTCTTTCTTTTTCTTCAGCTTTCCCTTGTACTCATTTGGGTGTGAGGCAAAATACTCGATGCCAACTCCTTCCTCTTCCTCGAATTTGAGGAAAATATTAAGATAGATGTCGTCGCTGACGTACTCACTGATGCTGTCATCGGTATCGAAAAGCTCTTCAGAATATGGACACATTCTAATACTCATAGTTTTATCCTTTTTGGTCGAATATTTGTTTTAATAACGGAGAAGGCGTGACTCCTCAGCAGCAGGAATCCCGCCAGTGTTCAATGACTGGACCTGATGTTTTTATTTTGATCTGAGCCTTTCGGCTAGCGCTTCCCGTAAAATGTTTATGTCGTAATTGATATTAAACCAACATTCGTTGAACTCGCTGGCATTAGTGATGATTTTGTCTAGCATAGCGAGAAGCTTTATATCTTCCTTGGCTATTCTCTTTGATTTTGTGTAATCACATTTGAAGAAGTTCTTTTTTATATGATCTTCCATGTTATGAATCGTTCCCATAATCTGACCTTTCTTGAATAATAGTTGATTATTGTTCAAATAAAGAAGGCGGAAAACCTCTACTCAGGAATCCCGCCTTCGTCTCTTACGCAACCGCTAAACCCGGCAGTAGCCGGACAGCTCTTTCCTTCTCGCCCTCCATATAGTGGTAGTAGGTATCGGCCGTCAGCTTGACGGTGCTGTGCCCCATCATCTTCGACACAGCGGCCAGATCGGCCCCCTTGTTGAGCAAGGTGGTCGCGAACAGGTGCCGCAGGTCGTACATCCGGGTCGGGTAGGTGATCCCGGCCCGCTGACACGCGTTCTTGAAGGCTTTCCTGATCGTCGTCAGGCCTCGGCCCATGTACTCGATGACAAACCCGGACACCGACTGGTCTCGTTCAGCTTCCATCCTCTTCAGGAAGTCAGGGTTGATCGGGACCGTCCGGTAGGTCTTGGTCTTACTGGCATAAATCCTGACGGTACCAGCAGCGAAGTCGACGTCATCCCACTTCAAGGACAGGAGTTCGGACTCCCCAGGACGAGTGCCCAGATTGAAGCAGACCTCCATGGCCCATTTGAGATGGGGTTCGGCGTGCTCCATGATCTTCCGGGCGTCGTCCAGGGTGAGGCGCAAATCCCAGGGCTGCACCTTCGGTTTCTTCCAGTTCTTCAGCGGGTTGACCCGGGTGAAACCGTTTTCGATCCCGAAGTTGAAGATGAAGCTCAGGTAATCGCAGTACTTGTTGACCGTGTACTGGGATCGCGCCTTGCCGGTGCTCTCGCTGACGCCTTTGAAGTGCAGAATGAATGGGACCATGTCCCCTTGGTAGGTCAGGGCGTCGACCGGCTTGTCACCGATCACCGGAACGAACTGGTTGTCGAGCAGACGCTCCACATTGTGAATATGCTTCTCGGTCCGGCCGGATGCTCGCATGTGATCCAGGTACTTCTTCCCAAGCTCGGACAAGGTGATGCCGGACGACTCCTTTTCGATGACCTGGTTGGCAGGTGGAGCCGTAGCTTCTGTCCGCACCTCGGCGATCTTCTGAACCACCGTGATTCCTGCCGTCACCGTTTCCGGGTCAGGAATCGGCAGCAATTTTTCATTGGCCTCCTGGACCGCCTTTTCGAAGGCTTCGGCCTTGGCTTTTCCAAGCTCGCCGCGTCCAAAGGACTTGTC
>Ga0163159_1002707_pt1 | contig 14149 bp, 10 predicted proteins | sample BioMet9_FD_108702 | JGI IMG/M metagenome (GOLD analysis project Ga0163159, IMG submission 108702) | Microbial communities from bioreactor (seeded with sewage sludge) at Lawrence Berkeley National Lab, California, USA - Biofuel... | ecosystem: Engineered > Bioreactor > Anaerobic > Unclassified ... | reverse complement strand
GCCATCGTCGGCGCGGAAATGGACAAGCTCGTGAGCGGTACCGGCACGACCTGGCGTTTCTGCGATATTCCGGCGGAGAGCTGGCGCGGCCATCCGTTCGTTTTTCATTCGTTCCTCCCGGCCTGGGAAATCCACAAGGACCATCCGCTCATTCAGAACGCGGCCGACGCCTTCGAATCCGTCCTCGGGAAGCAGCCGGAGTTCTTCAAGATGGGCTGCTCGACCAACGGCGTCACGACTGCGGGCGTTTTCGGACTCCCCAGCATCGTTTTTGGGCCGGGCGATCTGGCCTACGCGCACGCAAGAAACGAAATCTGCCCGGTGGACAGTTTGCTCACCGCCTGCGCCGTAAACGCGCTGATCTGCAAATTCGCATAAGGAGTCCATCATGAGTCTGGGAAATAGACGGCCCGAACGCCTGCGAGACAGCTCTGAACCCATATCCGTTTTCCTTCGCTGGCCTTCCATTGCAGCCGCTTTGCTTTTTATCTGGCCCCTGGGGCTTGCCCTGATGATCGCCCGCATCACAAGAGATCTGCACAGCACGGAATCCATCGCGTCGAAGAAAGTGCCGGTCATCCCATATGCCCATCAGAAGTCCTCTCAGGAAAAGGAAAAGTTCCTGGTTGGGCAGAAACACAGACGGAAAATCGCAATCACAGCCGTCGTTGTCGCCGTTCTTTTCCTGCTTCTCGGCTGCTATGGGATCACGAAGGATTATTTCCTGTTCTTCTTCCAGAAGGAAGCCTTCCTCGGCCTGCTCAGCAGCTTCTTCGGCAGTATGTTCTTCCTGCTGGTCGGTATGTACGCAGTCGTCCGAAGTTACACACTGATCCTGCAGGGGCGCCGGTTCCAGGCGGTCATCGCCGCGCTCAACGGCGCGCAGGCCATCTCTGTTTCGAAGCTCGCCCAGAAGCTCTCCTGCACCGAGGAACAGCTGACGGTCGATCTGCTTCAGATGATCAGCGCCCTGTATTTTGGCGGCAACGCCTATCTGGACGATGTCACAAACATATTATACTGTGACGGCCGGGCAGAGTATGCCGCGGAAACCTGATCGGTCCCCGGGCGAGCGCTGGACGGCAAACTGACTTCAGGGGACTGCGTCCCCGTTCCATTTCATTTGAATCACCTGCCAAAAGAGGGCTTCCGCAATGCGGAAGCCCTCTTTTTTCGGAAAAGCGCAGCCCGGCCGGCGTCCGTTCCTTACGATCCTGTATGGAGATCAGTAACGCGCAGAAGTGCCGCATCTGCAGAAGAGGCTGTCAATTTGCCGGTAAAAAATATATTTATATTATTTATATACTTTTATGCTAACTCATATTGTTAAATAAATTGCTAAGTATTGAAAATTAATCAGCAGTTTGATATACTTTTTTCAGAATCAAATGTTGTTGCGTACGGGGCGGGCATGTATCCGGCGCTGCTGGCACAAAGAATGGGCCTCGCCTGTAAAACAAATCGCAGCATGACACGGATCATTCCGATCCAATGAAAACAGCGGAGGTTAATATGCTAACAGAACAGCAGTGTGAACGAATAGAAACCGGTCTCACCGAAACCGTGGAGCCGCGCAAGGTCGCGGCATATTTATGCCTGCACATGGGACTGACGCTGGCGGAGGCCGCCGGGCTGCGCCGGGGAGACATTGATCTTAACGGCGGCCGGGTGGTGCTCCGCAGCTATGTCGGGAAGCCGGAGGGCTCCGGGGCTTCTGACGACGTGCAGCTGCTCCCCCTTGAGCAGGTGCGCAGTCTGCCCATCCCGCCCCACGTCTTCCGGTATCTGAGCCGGCACGACGACCTGTACGCAGACGGAAACGCGTTCATGATATCCGGTGAAACGACCCTCCCGGCATTTTACACGATGCAGAATCTGTTGACCTCCATCAATCTGAAATACAAGATCGCCGGCACCCTGTCCGTCAGCGATCTGCGGAATGCCTTTATCCGGCGCTGCATTCAGTCCGGGATGGATTTATACACGCTCTGCGCGTACATCGGCATCCGGCAGCCCAATGTCATACTCAAACGGTTCCGGGAATTTTTCAGGCCAAGACTGGACGAGGTCCGGGTGCTGGAGAAATATTCTGCCGACTATGTTCCGGCGCCGTCATCCGATCCGGCTTCGGTCCGTCAGATGAATCTTCTGATCCTCGGCGCGGGCAGCCAGGGGCCGGTGGTCAAAGAGATTGCCGAAGCCATCGGGATCTTCGAGGAGATTGCCTTTCTGGACGATGACCCCGGCAACGCGCTTGCCATCGGGCCGCTGAAGGACGTGGAGAAGCTGAAAGCCCGTTTTCCCATGGCGACGGTCAGTTTTGGGGACAGTCATCTCCGGGAACGCTGGATGGACCGGATCGATCAGTGCGGCTATATTGTCCCGACTCTGATTCACCCCAGCGCCACGATCTCGCCCAGCGCAAAAATCGGAAGAGCCGCTGTCATCGAGGCCCGCTGCATCGTATCCGCGGGAGCCGCGGTCGGCAGAGGCGTTATCCTGTCCGGCGCCTGTGTGATCGAAACAAATGTCCGCATCGGACAGTTCGTGCATATCGGGTCCTCCGCCACTGTGACGAAAGGTGCCGCCGTGGAGGATTATCAGCGCATACCGAGCGGCACCGTCGTAAGAATGCCGTAGAACGCAGCATGTGGGGTGGATATGTACAAGCACTTTTTTAAGCGCCTGATCGACATTCTTCTCTCCTTTATCGGGATCCTTGTGCTTGCCATTCCCATGCTGGCCCTCTCGCTCGCCGTCTGGATCGATGACCCGGGCCCCGTGGTATTCCGCCAGACGCGCGTCGGAAAAAAGAAAAACGGTGCGCTGACCTATTTCTCCCTGTTCAAATTCAGGAGCATGAAACGGTGCGCTCCGCCTGATGTCCCCACCCATCTGCTCGAAAATCCCGGTCAGTATATCACAAGGGTCGGCTGCGTCCTGAGAAAAACGAGCGGCGACGAGCTGATGCAGATCTTCAACATTTTTTCCGGCAGGATGAGCATTGTCGGGCCCCGCCCCGCTCTTTGGAATCAATACGACCTGATCGAAGCGAGAGAAAAATACGGCGCGAATGACATCCGGCCCGGTCTGACCGGCTGGGCGCAGGTAAACGGACGGGACGAGCTCGAGATCGCGGAAAAGGCGCGGCTCGACGGCGAATATGCCAGCCACCTGAACATCAAAATGGACTGGATCTGTTTCTGGATGACGGTCGGAAACGTGCTGAAGCGCAGAGGCGTGATAGAAGGCGGGACCGGCGTTTTGGCCAGGCAAATGGCGAGGCGCGAAAGCGAGATAAGGGATGCCGCTCAGCCCCCCAATCCGGCATCCCGGCAGGGGGCGTTTTGAATGTGAATCTATGGATATTCCACCATTATGCGACCCTGCCCGGTCTGAACGGCCACATCCGTCCGTACAACTTTGCGCGGCATCTGAAGCTGCGGGGCGTGGACACCACGATTTTCGCGGCGTCCTTTCAGCACTTCTCCGGCACGGATCTCATCGCCGACCGCTCAAAAGCGCTGATAAACAGCGATTTCGGCGTCCCGTTCGTCTTTGTGAAAACACCCGCTTCCGGGGCGGGTGTTTTCGGCCGGGTCAAAAACATGGTCGGCTTCTATCACGGACTGTTCGGGGTGAGCAGGCGATACGCGGCAAGGCACGGACTGCCGGACGTGATCCTGGCCTCGAGTCCGCAGCCGCTGGCCATGCTCGCGGGAATCAAAATCGCGAGGCGCTACGGCATCCCCTGCATCTGCGAGGTGCGCGATCTGTGGCCGGAGGCAATCTTCCGGGCGAGCCGTCTGAAGGAGGCTTCCCTTATCGGGCGGGGCCTCACGGCCGGAGAGCACTGGATCTACCGGCACGCCGACGCAGTCGTCTTTACGAAGGAGGGCGACACCGACCATCTCCGGGAGAAGCAGTGGACCACCGCGCAGGGCGGCGATCTGGACCTGGGGAAATGCTGTTACATCAACAACGGCGTGGATCTGTCCGCATACAGTGAGCAGAGAGAAGCCTGCGTGCTGGACGACCCCGATCTGGCGGACGGCAGATTTCACGTCGTCTACGCCGGCGCCCTGCGCAGAATCAACCGTGTCGGAAACATTCTGGATGCCGCGGCACTTTTGAAAGAGGACAGCGGACTGGAATTTCTGATCTACGGCGACGGAAACGAAGCCGGGATGCTCCGCCGGCGTGTCCTGGACGAAGGCCTTTCAAACGTGAAAATAAAGGGCTTTGTGGACAGGAAGTACCTTCCCTTCATTCTGGAGCATTCTTCTGTAAATCTGCTCAACTATTCGCAGACGGAATACAACTGGACGCGCGGAAGCAGCTCCAACAAGCTGTTTGAATACATGGCGAGCGGAAAGCCGATCGTATCGACCGTCAGAACCGGCTATTCTCTGCTTGAAAAATACCAATGCGGCTTCGAACTGGAAGAGCACACGCCGCAGGCCCTGGCATCCGCCATCCGCCATGTAAAAAACATGCCGCCAAACGAATATGAGCGGCTCTGCCGCAATGCAAAAAGCGCCGCGATGGACTTTGATTATGCGCGTCTGTCCGAAAAGCTGATGACCGTTGTGGAAAACGCGGTGTCCGGAAAGAGGCGATGACATGGACAGCAGGCTTCTTCTCTATTGCAACACCATTCGCTTTCTTCGGCCCGTTCAGATGGCGGGGCAGCTTGTCAAGCCTCTCGTCATGAAATCGGCGCCCTCTGTAAAAGAATACCGCGGCTCTGTCCGAAAAGGCCTGAAAACGGTGATCCCGGTTTTGGATCTGGACCCCGAATACCTGGCGCGCTTTGATCTGGAAAATCTTCAGCGCAGCGTTTTTTTCCTTCTGAATGAAACGCATGCGGTGGACATTTCCGTATGGAAAGCGGACGCCTCTCCCCTGTGGAACTTTCATCTCCACTACTTTGAATATGCGATCGCGCTGGCGGCACGATACAGCCAGACAAACGACAGCAGATTCTATTGGAAGTTCCGGGAGCTTGTGCGGGGGTGGATCGCCGCGAACCCGGTCGGCCGCGGTGACGCGTGGCATCCCTATACCATCTCCATGCGCCTGCCCAACTGGTGCATCTGCTTTGACCTGTTCGGCGGCATATTTCAGCAGGACGACGGATTCCGCGATGAGGTCCGCCAAAGCATGTATGCGCAGTATCAGGTACTTCTCAAGCGGCAGGAGCTCTGGCAGCTCGGCAATCACTATCTCGAAAACCTGAAAACGATCGTGTTTTGCAGCTGTCTGTTCAACGAGCCGGCGGTATTGGAACCATACACGCGCCGCCTTCTCCGGGAAATCGAAGAAGAGATCCTTCCGGACGGCATGCACTTTGAGCGCAGCCTCTTATACCACAAGATCGTTCTGGAGGACATGCTCCGCATTGCGTACTGGCTGAAGCAGACGAACCGGCCGCAGCTGCGGCGGCTGATCCCGGTGATTCAAAAAATGGTCAGCGCCCTTGCTTCTCTGGAAAACGGCATGGGACGAACGCCCCTGTTCAACGACGCGGGAGACGGCTCCGCAAAAACCTCCGCCGCGCTCATCCGCGCGGCAAAAGAGCTCTTTGACCTTGCCCCGGTTCTTTCCGACGCCTTCATACACAGCGGATACTATAAAATTTACGACGGCAGCGCCGCCCTGATGTTCGACGCCGGCGAGATCGGACCGCCGTATATGGCCGGCCACGGGCACTGCGACTGCTTGAGCTTCGAGCTTTCCCTTGGCGGCGAACCGCTCTTTGTCAATTCCGGCACATATGCATACCAGGGCCCGCTGCGCGGCTATTTTCGCTCCACACGGGCGCACAACACCCTGACCATCGGCGGCAGGGAGCAGTCCGAATGCTGGGGCGAGCACCGCGTGGCGCGCCGCATCTCCCACGTGCGGGCCGAAAAAAGCGGACAGCGGATCATCGGTGCATATCAAAACAGTCACGGCGATCTGCACACGAGAGTTGTTTTCCTTGCCGGTCGCTCGCTGAGCGTTCTCGACGCGACAGGGACCCGACCCGGGCAGGACGTGCACAGCTATCTGCACATCGCGCCGCATTTTTCTCTTGTGCCGTGCGGCAGCCTGTTCCAGGTGATGATGGAACAGGCCCCCGTTTGTACAATCCTTGCCGTAGATTGCACGGCGGTCATCCGGGAATCAGGCGATATCTGCTGTTATTCGGAGCAGTTCGGAAAGCTGGACCGGGCCTCGGTACTGGATTTCCGCTGGAAGAGCGATGAAAAACAGCATGGCTTCCTTGTCCATTTCAATCCGGAAACAGGGTTATAGAACAGCGGCGCGGAAAATGCGGTTGACCACAGCGGCACCGAACTGCGCGACAGTTTTGGCAGTATGGAGAGAAGTTATGAAGCAGCTGTTTTTGATGGTCAGCGACGGCTCGGTCAAGCTGCTGGAAACACCGGCGCCGACCGTAAAAGAGAATGATGTCATCGTCGAAACCGAATATTCGGTCGTCAGTGCCGGTACGGAGCGCAGCTTGGTTTCTTTCGGCGGAAAGGGTCTTCTCCAAAAGATACGGGAGCGTCCGGACCAGGCAAAAAAGGTTCTGGAGAAAATGGCCGTCGATGGCGTCCTTTCGGCGCTGGACGCGGCGTTCACGCGTCTTTCCGAGCCAATGCCGATGGGCTATTCCGGCGTCGGCACCGTGACAGCCTGCGGGCGCGGCGTGACGGACGTCTCTGTCGGAGACCGCGTCGCCATGGCCGGTCAGGCCTATCATGCCGAGGTCAACCGCGTGAACCGCAACCTGATCGCCAGACTGCCGGCAGACGCCGCCGACATTCGCCAATACGCCATGTGCGCCCTCGGCGGCATTGCGCTCCAGGGGATTCATCAGGCTAACGTCGTGCCGGGAGAGACCGTCGCCGTCATCGGGCTCGGGCTTGTCGGTCACATCACGGCTCGCATCCTGAATGCTTACGGTTGCGACGTGATCGCCTACGACATTGCCGACAAAACGCTGCCCGGAACCAGGCTCAAAGCATTTGTCCGCGCGAGCAATGAAAATGCCGCGGACATTACGAAGGCCATGACAAACGGCCGCGGGGCGGACAAGGTCATCATCACCGCCGCCGCGGACAGCAACATGCCGATGGATCTGGCGGCAGCCATCGTGCGCGACCGGGGCGTCATCTGCATGATCGGCGTCACACAGATGAAACTCGATCGCCGTCCGTATTACGAGCGGGAGCTCACCTTCACGATGGCCCGCTCCTATGGTCCGGGACGCTATGATCCCGCGTACGAAGAAAAGGGCGTCGACTACCCTGTCGGCCAGGTGCGCTTTACGGAAGGGCGCAATATTGAGGAATTCGTGCGTCTCGTCAGCGAGGGCCGCGCCGATTTCACCGATCTCATCACCCACGTCTTTCCCTTTGACGAGGCGGAAAGGGCCTATGCGCTCATCACTGCCAATTCAAGCCGGGAACGATCTATCGGCGTGCTGCTGCAATATCCGAAACGGGAGGAAAAATGGGCGGCGGTCATCAAGCATTCCCCCGGAAAAACATCGGAGGGCAAATTGCGCGTCGGTCTGATCGGCGCCGGGAGCTTCTCCAAAGGCACGCTGCTTCCCGTTCTGCAAAGCACCGGCCTCTACCAGCTCCGGGCGCTTGCGACGACAGGCGGCACCGGCGCCGCGCAGGCCTCCCACTCCTTCGGATTCGAGTATGTGACCAGCGATTACAGGAGACTTCTGGACGACGCGGAGATCGATCTGATCGTCGTCTCCACCAGGCACAACACCCATGCCCAGTTCATCATCGAGGCGCTGGAAGCCGGAAAACACGTCTGCTGCGAGAAACCGCTCTGCCTGACCATCGACGAACTGGAACGAATCATTGCGGCTTACCGCTCGTCGCCGGGCGAGCTGTTCTGCGGCTTGAACCGCCGCTACGCACCGCTGGTGCAGAAGGTCAGGGAAACGCTGTCCACCGATCAAACGCCGGCGGTCTATGATTACATCGTGAACGCCGGCTTTATCCGTTCCGACCACTGGGCGCAGGATGAGGCCGTCGGGGGCGGCCGGATAATCGGCGAAGCATGCCATTTTGTCGACACGATTCAATACCTGGACGGGAGCAGGCTGGAGTCGCTGAATATCACCCATGCAAATCACGGGGCATCCCCGCAAAAGGACAACGCGCTCATCGCGCTTCGTTTTTCATCCGGGGCCATCGCAAATATCGTATACACATCGATGGGCTCGAGAAAGTATCCAAAAGAACAGCTCCGTGTGTTCTCAAACGGAGCTGTCTGCGAGCTCGACAACTTCATCCGTCTGCGGCGGTACGGCTGCATCAGGGCCGGGACTGTAACGCTCCGGCAGGACAAGGGCATCGCCGGCGAATATGCGCACATTGCCGCGGTCCTCGCCGGCAGGTTGAAAAACGACGCCATCGAAGATGCGTTCCTCAGCCACCGGCTGATCCTCGAGGGAAACCGCGATGGATAAAATGTCAGTCTACAACAGGCTGCCTGTCTGGGGGCAGAATGCCGCCTGCCGCCTGGAGGGCTGCCGCATCCGGCGCACCCGATACGGCGAGGACTTCCGGCGTTTCCTGTCGGAATACGAACGTCATGACGGCTGGTCCTATGAGCAGCTCTGCGACTACCGCGACGCGCGGCTGAGAAAAATGATCCGTCACTGCTGTGAAACCGTTCCCTATTACGCGAAGCTGTTTCGGGAAGGCGGCATCGACCCAGACCGCATTAAAACGCTGGACGATCTGAAGGTCCTGCCGATCCTGACAAAGAGTACCGTCCAGGAGCATCTCCGGGATTTTCTTTCAGCGGCAGTACCGGCATCCAGGCTTAAAATTCATCCCACAAGCGGAACCACCGGCTCCGGGCTCCTGTTCCGGACAACGAGCGAAGAAGAGGCGGAGCAGTGGGCCGTCTGGTGGCGGTATCGGCGCAGACACGGTATCGAGCCCGATACCTGGTGCGGAAACTTCGGCGGAAAAGTCATCGTGCCGATTCAAACCAGACAAGCCCCGTTTTATCGCCGCAACGCGCCCTGCCGCCAGCTGTATTTCAGCGGCTATCATATTTCAGGCGACACCTGGATGGACTACTGCCTGGCAATCGAATCGAATCAGATACAATGGCTCCATGGATATCCCTCGAATCTCTGTCATCTCGCCTCCTATATGGCGGAGAATGGAAAGCGGATTCAAATGAAGCAGGTCACCGTCGGGGCGGAGAACCTCTATGGCGATCAGGCCGCGGCGATAAGGGCCGCCTTTGGCGTCGACCCGATCCAGCATTACGGCTTAACAGAGGGCGTCGCCAATATTTCGCAGCTGAGAGACGGGGCACTGCATATCGACGAAGATTTTTGCGCCGTCGAGCTGATCGGCAGCGGTGACGGCGCAGCCCATATCATCGGAACCAGTCTGAGCAATTTTGCCATGCCCCTGCTCCGCTATGATACCGGGGATCTGGCATCCTTTCATGGCCGCTGCGATCAGCACGGGAGAATCATCGATTCGCTCGACGGACGCCAGAGCGAATCCATTCTGCTCCAAAACGGCAGCCGATTGTCCGGCGCCGCCTTTAACCTGATGTTCAGGGATTTCCCGGAAATCAGAGAAGCGCAGATCCTTCAGAAATCGACCGGCGTATTCCAGATAGCGGTCGTTAAAACCGGTCTGTACAGCAGCCGGTCCGAGCAGAAACTGATCAGCGCCTTCCGGCAGCGAGTCGGAGACGCCAGAGTCACTGTAATCTACACAGAGCAGATCGACAGAACCGCGAATGGGAAGTTCCGGGCCGTCATCTCGGACACCCGCGGATAAGCGGTCCGCGCGCCGACAGGGGGCATGGGCGAATCGATGGAAAATAACAGGCCGTCCCGCGTGTGTTTTGTTTGTCTGACGGGCATATATTCCGTGCCGTATATCCATCAATACATCCGCCTGCTGGATTGTCCCTTCGACATCATCTTCTGGAATCGGTGCAGTATGGCGGAAACGTGCGGGGCGAATAACCATTATGTATTAAATTACGAGATTTCCAGAGTCAGCAAGCTGCAAAAACTCATGGGATATATAAAATTCCGGCGCTTTGCATCCAAACTTCTCCGGGAAAATCATTACAGCAAAGTTGTTCTTTTGAGCGGCAATGCCGCAGTCCTGCTGCAAAACGTCCTGCTTCGGCAATACCGCGGACGATACGTCATCGACATCCGGGATTATTTCCTGGAATCCAGCAGGCTCTACCGCCGGGCTGAGGCGCGGCTTATTGAGAACGCGGGGCTGGCGGTCATCTCCTCGGAAGGTTATCTGTCCTTTTTGCCGCGGCACGACTACATTCTCTCGCACAATTCGCCCGACATTCCGGCGCAGGTGCTGGCCCGGTTCCAAAAAGAGCGGGAGCTGCGCCGGGCCGCGCGGTGCGGCGGCAGTCCCGTCGTGCTGTCCTTCATCGGGTGCGTCCGTTTTTTGGAGCAGGATAAAAAGGTTCTGCGCTTTTTTGCGAACGACAATCGGTTTTTCATCCGTTACATCGGGGCGGGTGCAAACCAGCTGCGCCCGTTTTGCGAGGAGCACGGCATTCGGAACGTGTATCTGCGCGATCGTTTTTCGCCGGACCAAACGCTGGACTTCTACAAAGAGACAGACGGGATTCTGAACCTGTACGGCAGCGGCACGCCGCTTCTGGACTATGCGCTGTCCAACAAGCTCCATTACGCGGCGGCGCTGGAGATCCCGATTCTGGTTTGTCCGGACACATACATGGCGTCCGTCGCCATTTCGTATCATCTGGGTCTGTCCGTCGACCTGGACAGCAGGACGGACGAGGCCACCCGGATTTTTAACTGGATCCGGAACTTTGATCCCCGGGACATGCACGCCGGCTGTACCCTGTTCCAGCAGAAAATAAAAAGAGATGAACGAAGTTTTCAGAATCGGATTGGAATGTGGATCAATGAAATGGAAAAGCAGGGCGGCTGACCGCGGTTTCCGGAACAGTACGCATTTCAGAGTTCTGGCGGCGGTTTTGTGCGCCGCCTTATCCATGGCCGTGTCTGTTCTGTTGGCCCTGGACCAGCACCAGCCGGATTCGTTCCGGCTATTGTTCCTGCTGCCGGCCGTCTCCTCTGTCTTTCTGTTTCTGTTTCTTCTGACGGCGCCGGAGGAATATCTGCGCAACATCGGCGTTCTTTTGATGCTGGCCGAACTGTATATTCGCTGTACGATCACACCGCTTTTCATGTATCTGGGCGACTACAACTCCCAGTTCGCCGGTATCGGCCGCAAGCACGTTTCCGGTGCCGTTGCCCTGCTGCTGTATGAGCTTCTCTGGTGCCTCGCCGCGATCCATTTCAGCATGAGACGGAATGATGTTTTCAGAAAGGTGAAAGCGTGCAAACAATCCGGTTACAAAAAGCTGGGCGCCGTACTGGGCCTGCTGACGCTGACGTGCGCCGTTATCTGGCTCACCGTTCCCGCCGTGCGCAGCAATTACAGGTCGCTTGCGGAAATACTGCGGTCCGGGATAAAGGACAATGCCTATGATTACAGAAACGTGGCCGGGCTGGGGCGTTTCGGCAGGATTCTTGCCACTCTGTTCACGTTTCTCTTCTCGATCCTTCGATATGCCGTCCCCGCATTTTTACTGGTGCGCATCAATTGGGTAAGGAAGAGCCGGATGGGATTCTGCATTTCGCTGCTCATCACAGCCCTCCAACTGTGTTTTATCCCGTCCGCCGTGGCCACCTCGTTAATGGCCATGTGCGTCCTTCTTTTCCTGCTGATGGACCTGTATCCCGAATACAGGAAGTTCCTTCTTTTTTCAATCGGCACCGTCACACTCACCGTCTGTCTGCTTGTATTTTCCATCACCTATAAGAAAGCCGCCTCCTGGTATGGGATCCGAACCATATATCCATATATTTCGCGTCTTTTAAATGGATACTGTACCGGCGTATGCAATGTCGCAAGCACGTTCTTATTGCCCGAGCGAAACAGGCTTCAGCTCCTTTTCCATTCTCTCCTGGAGGCCGTTCCGTTCCGCAGCACACTGCTGCCAGCATCGCTGCATGACGAAACCATGAACTCGCTGTTCACCTCCCTGCCGCAGCTGAGTGGGCAGATCGTGTCGTCCATCGGATGCGGGTGGTACTTTTTTTCCTGGGTGTTTGCGCCGCTTCCTTCGTTCGTCTTTGCCTTTGTCAGTACCGCATTCGGAGAAAAATATCATCGCACGGCCAACGTATGGAAAAAAACAGCCTATCTGTATATGTGCGTGCAGTTCGCTGCCGGACTCGGCATCTATGGGATGCCCATTGTCCTGTTCAATTGGGTACAGGTTGGAATTCCCCTGTTGTTCCTGTCCGGACTTGCAGGCGAGGACACATAACCGTATAAGGAGACCCATCCATGCAGTTTACGGTGATCATCCCGGCGTACAATGCCGCAGCGTTCATTCAAGAGGCGGTTGATTCCGTGATGTCGCAGAAATATCAAAGCTGGGAGCTCATTGTCGTCGATGACGGCTCCCGGGACGACACGAAGCGCATCGCGGAAGGCTTCGCCGCGGCTGATCCGCGCGTTCGTCTGATCAGCAAGAAAAATGCGGGCGTATCCGCTGCAAGAAACGACGGCCTCGTCTGCGCGTGCGGGGATTACGTATTCTTCCTGGACGCGGATGACCGTCTGGAGGAAAACGTCATGAGCCGCGCGGCAGACCAGCTTGCGCTTCTGGATTATCGGCCGGATATTGTATTTGGAGAATATGATCGGTTCGACGAATATACGGGGACCGGCAGGCACTGCACCTTTGATTTCGGCTCGGATCTCTGCGGCGTGTACGGACTGGGTATTTGGAATATTCTGTTCGGCAAGGAGCCCATGTTCCTGGCGCCAATCGCAGCGCAGCTGTACCGGACCGCCTTTTTGCAGAACAGCCATATCCTGTTTGATCCGCGGCTTTTTATCAGTGAGGACCACGACTGGAGATATGCGGCGCTTGCGAAGAGCGAGCGGTACTGGTTTGCCCCATTCTCCTTTTTTACCTACTATAATCGGAAAATCGGTCCGCCGTCGGTGACCCATAGGCCGGTGCGCTTTCGAACCGTTGAAAACAGTCACCTGTATCTGTTGAAATGGTATGAAGCGGCATCCAGCGACGGCGCTCTGGCCCCCGTAAAAGCGGTCATTCTCGGGCGGGTGGCGGAGGATTACGCAAACAAGGCCACAGACATTTCCGCCATCCAGGACAGGCAGGAGCGGCGGCAGGCCCGACGGCTTTTTTTGCAGGATGCCGGCCTGCTGAAATATGCGCGTTTCAGGCGCTATCGCCTTTCAAACGCCGTCCTGAGAATCTTCGGAATCCGCATCTATCTGTTTTCCATTCGCACGGCAAATTGGTCCCGCCATCGAGTGCGATAACCTGCCCGGCAGAGGAGAAGCGCCATGCAGATTCAGGCCTCACGAAAAGACCGTCTTTGGAGCATCGCCGGAATTGTTCTGTCGATGAGCGCCAATCTCGTTTTGCTGCCCGCCCTCCTGCATTTTCTGGACGATGACATGGTTGGCCTGTATTATGTTTTTTCCAGTCTTGGCGCAATTACGGGTCTGTTTGATTTCGGCTTCAGCCCGTCCGTCGCCAGGAGCATCGCCTATGCCTGGAGCGGGGCTTCCGAGCTGGCGGCATGCGGCGCAGGAAGCGCCGACCCGGGTAAACCGAATTTTGTCCTGATGAAACGGATCATCCGGACCTGCAAATACATCTATCTTCTCATTTCCTCCTCTGCCCTTCTGGTGTCTCTGTCAATCGGCACGGTTTACATTTCTTCCATTACGAAGTCCATAAGCGGATATACGCCTTACCTGGCCTGGGTTTTGTACGCGCTGGCGATTTTTCTCAACCTGTTGTTCGGATATTACACGGTATGCCTGCGCGGAGTCGGGGCTGTCGCTGACGCGAACAAGGCCATGGTATTCTCCCGCTGCGCTCAGATCGCGCTGTCCTTGATATTGCTTTCTGCCGGAGCGGGGCTTGCGGGCGTGGCAATCGCCTATCTGGGATACGGCATTCTCTACCGTCTGATCGCCAAAAGGAGTTTTTACCGGTACAGGGGAATCGGGAGACAGCTGAATGCCGTGACCCT
>Ga0163159_1002704_pt1 | contig 14160 bp, 12 predicted proteins | sample BioMet9_FD_108702 | JGI IMG/M metagenome (GOLD analysis project Ga0163159, IMG submission 108702) | Microbial communities from bioreactor (seeded with sewage sludge) at Lawrence Berkeley National Lab, California, USA - Biofuel... | ecosystem: Engineered > Bioreactor > Anaerobic > Unclassified ... | reverse complement strand
GAAATTCTGATGAAGGACTGGAACCTGTTCGCAGAAACGCGTCTGCCGCTCGTTATCCCCGCCCCAAGCGCCCCTCAGGTGCCGGATTGAACAGCCCCGAGCCCGTGTCGGCAGGGACCGATGCGGAAATTTCAGTGATTTGGAGGCGCACATGAAACAGTATTCGGTTTCGTTTGACGATTATACGAATTCCCTGGTGGAGCAGATGGCCGGGCAGGCCCAGATGAGCGTGCCTGATTTTCTCCGGTATACGACGCTGCTGTATTTAACCAAGCAGCAGAAGGAGCCGGACGGCGCCCAGACGTCGGATCTGCCGGCCGATCCGGCCGCCGACAAGACTGCGGCTGTCCGTCCGCGGAAAATGGTCCTGCCCGAGCAGAACGACATGATTTTCAGCCGATTTGTCGGATTTTTCAACGAGAAACTGCGCTCGTGCCGTCAGCCATACATCTGGAACTATCAGATCTGTCCGGAAAGCCGCGTGGACTGGGCCGACCCGAATCTCTATACGGGCAGCTCTGCGGACGACTCCCACGCGCTGCACAGACTCTGCGGCGAAAAGCTCGCAGAGGCAATGGCCAGCGGCAATGAAACGCTCTGTTTTGAGGCTGTGCGCCTGGCAATGGACTGGGGAAAGACCTACTATAATCATCGCTTCGGCGTGCTCAAGGGCAATGAGGAGATCGTCTGCGCTCTGCACGAACGGGGCGAGCTGCTTGATGTGATCCGACGCAGCAGCCAGGCGATTCAGGACGGGCGGATCTCGGATCTGGAGTACTTCACGACCGGGTGGAGCATCATCTGGCATGTTTTGAACGCCGAACACATGATTATCATGGGCACCCGCGAGATGTACGCCTATAATCGGATTCTGTCGGAATTCAGACAGCTGGACGGCAACGGCATCCTGCCGGCCTCCCTCGAGCTGGGGCAGCTGGTCTACAAAAAAAACCGCCGATACGTGGCCGGCGTGCCGTATGTGTACACGCTGAAGGGAAAGCTTCGGATGCTGGAACGGCTTCTGCGGATCACCGAAGCCGTCAAGGCCATGGGCGACGCGGGCAGCATGGTGGAAATTGACGAGAAATTATTTATGCTGGGGGAATACAAGTCATGAACGTACTGGTGACCGGTGCCGACGACGTCTGGGGCTATCTGACCGCGGAGCAGATTCTGCGGCGCGGCGTGCTCAAAAACGCCGATCAGGCGATCTGCCCGGTTGATCGCGTGATTCTGTTCTGTCACAAGGGGCCTTATCTTCACGATATTCTGCAGGATGCCCGCTGCGAGGTGGTTCTCGGCAGCATAACAGACGCGGCGGCCACGGAGGCTGTGATTCTGGACAACGCGATCGACTCCATCTTCCACTTCGAGACGCTGGTAAGCGACCGCGGCGACGGTGAGCAGGCATTCGACGCGATGCTGAACGTCAATCTGCAAGGTTCCCTGAATCTGATGAAAAGCTGCAAAAAATCCGGCCGTGTGCCGAAAATGGTCTTTTGCGCCTCTTGCAGCGTGTTTCCGGATTTCAGTGCCGAACCCGTTTCCGAGACGAGCAGGAGACTCCCCTCCACGACCTACGGCAGCACGAAGGCGTGTGTGGAGCTGCTGCTTGCGAATTTTACAAGGCGGGGCTTTCTGGACGGAAGGAACTCCCTGCTGCCCATGTGCGTGAGCTGGAAGCCGACGCCGCCGGACGCGGACTTCATGAACAACGTCTTTCACACGCCATTCGACGGCAGCGACGTTGTCACGCCGCTCCATCCCGATACGCGGCTCTATTTCAACGGCTATTATTCCGATATTCTGAATCTGATCGAAACACATGACATTCCCTCCCCGGAGCTGGGCGAGGAGCGCTCTTTGATCCAGCCCGGCATCTCCTGCACGGTGCAGGAAATGTACGATATGTTCGTGAAAGTCGGCAGCCGCGAGGGATGCCGCGTCGGCAGGCTGGTCGAAAAATGGGATCCGGCCGCGCAGGCGGGGCTTGACGGCTTTTGCAAATATGCGGATTTTTCCCGCGCGGTGCATTTCGGCCTGACGCAGGAAACGCTGGAGCAGGTCGTCACACGATACCTGCATGACTATCTGGCTCTTCAGCCCCGCTGAGCGGAGTTCCCGTGCCGCGGACAGCCTTTTGCCGGGCGCCCCAGCCGCGCGTTCTGCGGATCGGCGGCGGGGCTGCTTCACTGGCCGCAGAGGCCGGTATTCGTACCATACAGACAAAACCACAAAAAACAGGAAACAGAAATAATGGAGGAATCAAATTATGATGATGCAGAACGAGCGTGAGCAGATCGTCGAGGTCGGCAGGTTGCTTTACGAAAAGGGACTGGTGCAGATGAGCGGCGGCAATATCAGTATGATCGACCGCAAGGCGAATCTGGTGGCGATCAAGCCCAGCGGCGCATTCTATATCCACATGAAGCCCGAGGACATTATCATTGTCGACATGAACGGGGCAATCGTGGAGGGCAACAAGCACCCTTCGATTGAAACCTTCATGCACCTGGGCCTTTACAAGGACCATCCCAACTTCCAGGCCATTGTGCACTGCCACCCGCTCCACGCCGTGGCATGGAGCCTGCAGCACAATTATCTGCCGAGCGTCATCACCGCGCAGTGGACCATCAACGGAGCCGTCAAGGTCGCGCCCTATTTCGGCGCAGGCACGCCGGGTCTGGCGCAAAGCGCGGTGGATGCGGTCGGAAAAGACGGCTTCGCGTGTATTTTAAGGGCTCACGGCGTGATTGCCGGCAGCCCGTATGACCTTTTCCACGCGATGGAGATGTGCGTGACCATCGAGGACGCCGCGCATATCGCGGCGGTCTGCGAGGCAAGCGGCCGCGGCGAAATGTTCACAATCGACCGTCAGCTCGGTGAAGAAGGCGGCTATGACGGTCTGGAAAAAGTAAAACGGTTTTCCGAAAGCGACTAAAATCATCTGAATTGCGGTATTGTGAGGGATTGCTATGAATCATTGGACTGTGCCGAAACCATCTGTTGAGGAGCTGCTCATCGGCTGTGACAGTCTTCTGATCGCCGGCTGCGGCGGCGGCGGCGATCTGGTGCAATGCGTTTCGATCATGAATTATGCCAGGCGGCTGGGCGTGCGGCACATTGTGCTGGCAACGATCAGTGTAAACTGGTGGGGCACCTTTGCCGACGGCTGCGAGGTATTTGATCTGGACTGGTTCCAGCCCGCCGAACGGATCAGCGAAAATCTGGTGCGCGTGCTGCCCGGGACGAAGCTGACCGGCGGCATGGGAAAGGGCCGGCCGACCTATGAAATCGCCATGGCAAAAACCTTCCCCGTTCCTGTTTACGGCGTCAGTCTGAGAAACGGTCTGCCCGGCGTCATGGACGCGATGCGGACGATCGTAAAGCGGCACGGCTGCCAGGCGTTCATCTGCGCCGATATCGGTTCGGACGCGTTTTTCTCCGGTGAGGAGACGCAGGTCTGCTCTCCGCTGATTGACGCGTTCAGCGTAATCTGCGCGTCCGAGCTGGAGATTCCCGGCGTCTATGCGCTGAACGGTTATGGCGGGGATGCGGAAATGCACCTTGCCCATCTCAACCGCAACATCGGCGAATGTATGCGGCGCGGCGGCTATCTGGGCGCCGGCGGAATCACGCAGCAGGACGTCGCTGACTTGCAGAAAATCTTTGACATAATGGGGCCGGACGACGTGGAGCAGTGGCCGCAGCGCGCGGCCAGAGGCGAGCTCGGCGTGTTTTACTGCAAGCGGCTGTGGGGTGTCGAGCGGATCCCGGCCGCGGCGGTGACATTCTACTTTGACCCCGACGTGATCTGCGCGTTCAACCCGGCAATTCAGGCCTGCCGGGATACCAAAACACTGCAGCAGGCCGAGGACGCCATCTGGGAGCGCTGCGGCATCCTTGCCGAAACAAGGATGGCGCTGGATCTTCCCTATCCGATGCCGCCTCAATGCCCGGACCGGCCGCAGGAAGGTGCCGGACAATGACGATAGAAGATTTTATAGCAGGCATGCCGAAGGCGGAAAACCACATCCACCAGGATGGCGCCACTTCCCCCCAGTCGGCATTGTATCTTGCAGAAAAGCACCATATGGCGCTGCCGTTCCATACGCCGGAAGAGGCGGACAGTCTTTTTCAATATGAAAACCTCGGCGATTTCATTCGCATCATCGACAGCGTCAACGCCGTGATCCAGACGGAAGACGACATTGTCTACCTGCTGATCGAGCTGGGACGCGACGCGGCAAGACAGAACATCCGATACCGCGAGGTTATGCTGGCCAATGATTTTCACGAACGCATGGGGCTCTCCCTAGACGCGCAGATGCGGGGCTTCGTACGGGGCAGGGAGGCGGCGAAGGCGCTGTTTGGCGTCGAATTCGCCTGCATTCCGGAGGTGGACCGCACCATGGACCCGAAAAAGAGCGCCGGTTTCCCGGAGCGGCTGGAGCCGTGGAGGCAGAAGGCCAACATCGTGGCAATCGGGCTGGAAAGCGCGGAGGCGGGGTTCCCGGCGCACCTGCACAAGCAGGCATTCCAAAATGCCCGGGCGCTCGGTTATCCGGTTACCTCCCACGCGGGCGAAGCCTGCGGACCGGAGAGCATCTGGGATTCTCTGGAGTCGATCGGCAGCGGACGGATCGATCACGGCGTGCGCGCCGTCGAGGACCCTTCTCTGCTGGACTATCTGGCCAGACACAGGATTCTGCTGACAGTCTGCCCTTACAGCAATCTGTCCCTGCGGATTTTCCCGGATATGGCGCATCACAGCATCCTGCAGCTGATGGATGCCGGCATCCCCGTCAGCATCAACTCGGACGACCCTCCCTTTTTCAGAGGGGATCTGAACGATAATTATACAGGCGTCGTCCGCGCGTTCCGGCTGAACAAGCAGCAGCTTCTGCCAATCGCCGAACATGCGTTCACGTATTCTTACGCGCCGAAAAGTCTGATCTCTTCCGCGCTTCAGGAGCTGCACGCCTATTTTGAGACCCATGACTATACGCTGTAAGTCCGCCGGGCAGCCCTCAAGGGGCCCGGGCGGTCTTTCGGACAAAAGCGAAGGCGCGGCGCCGGCTGCCGCGCACGGGAACCATTTAAGCCGGCATGCCCCGGATTTTCCGGCGCTCCGCTGAATCCGGACGTCTGAGACTTCAGCGGCAAAAAGGCGGGATGGCGGCGAATTTCAGGCGGCCGGCCTGACTGCCATGTTTTTCAGCATTTTGCATTCGGCACCGATCAACGATCATAAGGAGGAAAAACGTGTGGGAACAATTCTGAGGGAAAAGACACCCGGCACAGGCGTTCTGGCGTATGGCTATGAGGCTGTCGCCCGCGGCGCGCTGGAAGCGGATGTCAAGGTTGTTTCCGGTTATCCGGGAACGCCAAGCTCCGGCTGTACACAGGCTCTGGCGGCCGTCGCAGGGGAAGAAAACATCCATGTGGAGTGGTCGACCAGCGAGCGCGTCGCGCTGGAGGTTGCCTGGGGCGCCGCCATGGATGGCCAGCGCTCGATGTGCACCATGAACCATCTCGGCATGAATGTCATCATGGATTGCCTGAAGTACTGCAACAACTACGGTGTGACCGCCGGGATGGTCATTTTTGCCGGCGACGACGTGGGCGCAAACACGTCGGCCATCGAATCCGACTCCCGCGTACTTGCGAGCGCCGCGGACGTTCCGGTTCTGTGTCCTTCGACGCCAAATGAAGCCCGGCAGCTGACAGCCTACGCGTTTGAGCTGTCGGAGACGCTAGGCTGCCCGGTCGTCATCCGCAGCGTCTGTCAGCTGCTGATGACGCAGTCCGTCGTCCAGGTCGGCGAGCGCCGGCATGTGCCGCATGAGAGCGGTTTCAGACCGAATCCGCGCCGTGTGGTCATGTTTGAGCCGGGAACGATGGCCGCCGTGACAATCCATCGCTTTATCCATCAGAATCTGGATAAGTGCCGGGAACTGCTGTCGGAAAAGCAGTTTGACCATATAGACGCGGCCGAGGGGCCGACCGGCCTGATCTGCTGCGGCGTGTGTTACAGTCTGACGAAAGCGGCACTGCGGCGGATGGGCATTACCGCACCGATTCTGAAGCTGTCCTGCATCAATCCCGTCAACGCGGAACAGATTGCGTCTTTTGCCGGGAACCTGGAGACGCTCCTGGTCCTGGAGGAAGGCGAAGCCTTCGTGGAGGAACGGGTGGCCGCGCTGCTGCAAAAGCGCGGCATGACGCAAACCGTACGCGGCCGCATCAGTGGGGACATTCCGTACGGCGGCGAACTTTTCACGGGAGACCTGGAGCGGATTCTGCACAAGGTCCTGCTGGGCGAACGCTACAACCCCGCCGACGGTGCCATGAAGCCGTTCCTTTCGGAGCGGAATCTGACTCTGTGCGCCGGCTGCGGTCACATGGGCGTGTTTTATGCTCTCCGCAAAGCGATGGCGGACTACAACGGCGGTCACTATGCCGCGTTTGCCGACGCCGGCTGCTCCTTCATGGGGATTTTAACGCCGGCGAAAAGCATCCAGTCCGCGACCAATATGGGCGGCTGCATCAGCTTTGCAAGCGGCGTGGCCTACACGGCCGACCCCGGCGTTCCGACGATCGCGCTCTGCGGCGACGGCGGTTTCCTCCACGGCGGAATGTCCGGATTGGTGAATGCCGTCTTTAACAAGGCCAATCTGGTGGTCATCCTGCTCGATAATGCCGCTCTGGGCAATACCGGCGTACAGCCCACCGGATGCACCGGCACAAACATTGTCGGCTCCTCCGTCCCGAAGGTCAATCTGGAGGCCCTCTGCCGCAGCGTCGGCGTTCCGTATGTGGCTTCGGTGGATCCGCTGAAACTGGGAGAAACGAAGAACGCAATATTGAAAGCGCTGGACGCGCCGAAACCAGCGGTTCTGGTCGCCCGGCAGCCCTGCGTGATCACGCGTCTGAAAAACGAGAAGAAGGCAGGGCTCGCGCCAAAGACGGCGGTCGTGGACCCGGAGCGGTGCCAGCGATGCGGCGACTGCGGCGAGCTGTTCTGCGCGGCCATTATCCGCTCTGACAAGGACAAGACCACCATCCGGCCAGATCTGTGCTCCGCGTGCGGCATGTGTGTGGAGACCTGCAGGAACGGTGCGATTTCTGTTGTGGAGGTTCACAAATGAATACATTTCATCTTCGGGTAGCAGGAATCGGCGGACAGGGAACGGTTCATCTGGCAAAGACGCTGGCCGCCGCCGCAGCGGCAGGCGGCATCCGCGTTACCATGATCGAGCGTCCGCGCTCGGCGATGCGTCTGGGTCCGATCACCTGCGATCTTTGCTTCAACGATGACGACTTCGCACCGTTTATTATGCCCGGCGACGCGGACGCGGTTCTCGGCATGGAACCGCTTGACGGTATCCTGAATGCGGAATATTATATTAAAAAGGGCGGCCTGGTCGTTCTTCAGTCTGTGGAGACGCCCACAGTGGATGAATTTGTTCTCGTACAGCGGGATTCCCGCCGGGACGACTGGAAGCAGGAGCTGATCACCCATGGCGTCCGGGTCGTGACGCTCACACCGGAAGGCGAGGATATGGCCGGCCGGAATTATTACATGCTGGGCGCTTTCCTGAAGCTGTGTCCGCAGCTGCCCGTTTCCGCTGAAGCGGTGGAAAAACAGCTGGCGGGACAAGCCAGGAATCTTGAAATGCTGCGCCGGGGCCTGCATTCAGAGGCCTGAGCCTTTTAAGCCAATCCAAACGCATCTTGGGATGCCCGCTCATTTCTGAGGAAGGGATTCGGATGAACGAAACTCACGAAGTAAACAAGTCTTGTCGCCGGATTCGGGTCGCAGAAAAGCTCAGCGGAAAAGCTGTATATGGGGCAGATCTGCATCTGCCCCATATGCTCTATGCAAAGGGCGTCACAAGCGGCACCGCCCGCGCGGAGATTCTCGCCGTCCACACCGAAGCGGCGCGGAAGATCCCCGGCGTCCGCGCTGTGTACACGGCAAAGGACATACCGGGGAAACGGAACTTCGGCATTTTCTGCAAGGACGAACAGATTCTCGCGGAAAAATACGTGAAATGCGAGGCGGACGTCATCGCCGTCGTCATCGCCGACACGCCGGAAAGCGCTAGCAGGGGGGCAAAGGCGGTCACCGCAGAACTGCAGGAGCTGCCGCCTGTTCTGACGGTGGAGGAAGCCCTTTCCCGTAAAACCGTCATCAACCCCGCCTATCCGGATAATATCTGCTCCCACTTTCACGTGGTCAAGGGAGACGCCTCCGCCGCGCTGGCAAAGGCAGCCGTCGTCATAGACGAGACCTACGAAACGAGCTGGGTTGAGCATGCATATCTGGAGCCGGAGGCAGTCGTCATCGTACCGCATCCGGACGGCAGTCTGGAAATGCGCGGCGGCACGCAGAATCCCTTTTACAACAAGCAGGTCCTGTGCGACGCCCTGTGTCTTCCGGAGGAGAAGGTCCTGGTCAATCCGGACTGTGTCGGCGGCAGCTTCGGCGGCAAATCCGGCCAAATCGGCGCGATGGCGGTCCGGGCCGCGCTGGGGGCGCTGCAGTTCGGATGTCCGGTAAGCTATGTTCTGAGCCGGGAGGAATCGATCCAGCAGAGTCACAAGCGCCACGGGATCCGGACCCACATCCGGCTCGGCGCAGACGCGGACGGCACGCTCGCCGCTCTGGACGCCAGAGCCGTCATGGATGCGGGCGCGTATGTGAACGAAAGTCCGATCGTGACCTGGAAATCCATCAACTGCGGCCTTGGCCCCTACCGGCTTCCCGAGGTCTATTACGACAATACAACCGTCATGACCAACAACATGGTCTGCGGCGCCATGCGCGGCTTTGGCACGCCGCAGGCCATCTTTGCGCTGGAGAGCGCTCTCAATGAACTGGCTCAGCGGCTGCATATGAATCCGCTGGATCTGCGGAGAAAAAACTTTCTCCGGGAGGGAGACCGTACCGGCAACAACCAGCTGCTTCAGGGACACGTCGTCAGCATCCGCTCTGTTGCGGAGCGCGCCGCGCGCGCCATCGATTTCGACCGGAAGTTCCAGGCGTATGCCGCCTCGGCAGACCGGCCGGTCCGGCGCGGGGTCGGTATTGCGTGCGCCATGCGCGGCGTCAGCTTCGGAGCAGATTCCGCGGACACGGGCCGGGCAAAGGTGACGGTTCTCCCGAACGGAACGCTGGAGCTCCGATGCCCCATCATGGAGATCGGACAGGGCGCCGATACCGTGCTGACGCAGCTCTGCGCCGATGCGTTTCAGCTGCCGCTCTCCCGCGTGGTCCGCGCCAACCCGGAGACCAACCATTCTCCGGATACCGGCACAGCCGGTGCCAGCCGTGGTACCTTTATCGCGGGAAACGCCATTCTGATGGCGGCTGCATCCCTTCGGGCGCAGATCGCCTGGAGCTTCGATGCCGACGCCGGCTCGGTAGAATTTCAGGACGGTCAGGTGATCATCCGCGGCGAGGCGCATTCGTGGGCCGACGTATACCGCAGCCTGCAGCAGCGGAAGATCAGCGCGTCCGTCACCGGGGAATACACCGTGCCGACGGGACCGTGGGATGCGAACACCTGCCAGGGGAATGCCTTCATCTCCTACGTATATTCCTGCCATGCCGCCGAAGTGGAAGTGGATACGGAAACCGGGCAGGTAAAGGTCCTGGAAATGGTCGGGTGCCATGACTGCGGCCGTGTTGTCAATCCGCTCATGGCGGAAGGTCAGGTGACCGGCGGCATGGTCATGGGCATTGGCATGGCGCTTACGGAAGCAGTGGAAACCGATCGGCGCGGCATGATAAAAACGAAAAATTTCGACAGCTACATTCTGCCCACGGCAAAGGACGCCTGCAGGATGACCGTCCTGTTTGAGGAGAATCCAGACTCCTGCGGCCCGTTCGGCAGCAAGGGGCTTGGAGAGCCGGCGATGGAGCCGGCCCCGGCCGCCGTAAGCGCCGCCGTCAATATGGCGCTGGGCAGCGCGGGAAGCCTGCGAAAAATACCGGCCACACTGGAGGATGTGTTTTTTGCCGCGCATCCGGATTGGAAGCAGCCGTGAATGCCGCGTCAGCCACAGGAGGGACAGTCAATGGAGTTCGCATCTTATCACCGGCCCAGGACGCTTGAGGCGCTCTATACGGCACTGCGGCAGGAAACCGCGGACGCCGTGTTCCTGTCTGCCTGCACGGACGTGCTGGTGCAGGATCGGGCAAGCGGAGCATTTGCCGGAAAGGCGGCCTTCGACCTGACGGCGATTGAGGAACTGAAAACGGTCGCGGAAGAGCCGGACGCGGTCTGTCTGGGGGCCGAACTCACCCACGGGCAGATCGCCGAATGCGCCCTGCTCAGAGATTGCGTGCCGCCGCTCTGCGCTGCGTGCAGCCAGATCGGCGCGGTCCAGCTGCGCAACCGCGCCACCATCGGCGGCAATATCGGCAATGCCTCTCCCGCCGGGGACACACTCGGTCCGCTGGCCGCACTGGATGCGTCTGTCGGGCTGGACTGTCTCGGAACGCGCAGATGGCTTCCCGTCACGGAGTTGATCGAACGTCCGGGAAAGCTGTGCTTGAAGGATCGGGAATTTATCCGGGAAATCCGGATTCCAAAAATGCCGGAGGGCATGCAGTGGCGTTTTCGGAAGGTCGGGCGCCGGCAGGCGCTGGCGATCTCCAGGCTGACGCTCACGGTGCTTTTAAAACTGGAGCCGGACAGAACGATCGGCGTGTGCCGCGCCGCCGTCGGGGCGGTTTTTCCGCGTCCCATGCGGTTTCCGGACTGGGAGCGGCAATTCTGCGGCAGGGGGCTCGATGCCGCCGCGGCGCACGAGATGGCGGCCGCGCTGGCCAGCCGGATCCCGGAAATCGCCGGCATCCGGCCATCCACGCGGTATAAGCAGCCGGTAACGCAGCTGCTCTGCGAGCGTTTCCTGAAGGAGATGCTCGCGGACGCGGCGTCTGAGACAAGGGGATAACATGAAGGATATGCAGGTGCACTGCCGCATCAACGGTGAAGAAAAATTGCTCCGGGTCAACCCGAACAAACGGCTTCTGGATGTTCTCCGGGAGGATCTGTCTCTGACCGGGACGAAAGAGGGCTGCGGCGTAGGCGAGTGCGGAGCCTGCACCGTCGTGGTCGACCGCCTTGCCGTGAACGCCTGCCTTATGACCGCAGTGCAGATGGACGGCACGGAAATCTGGACCGTCGAAGGGCTGGAAGCGCTTCCAATCGGTGCGAAGCTCCAGGAGGCCTTCGCGCAGAACGGCGCGGTACAATGCGGATTCTGCACCCCCGGCATGCTGATGTCCGCCTACGCGCTTCTTTTGAAAAACCCGCATCCGGGCGAAGAGGAGATCCGCACAGCCATATCCGGCAATATCTGCAGGTGCACCGGATACACGCCGATCATTGCGGCAATTGAAGACGCCGCCAGCCGAACGCCTTGATTCGGCAGCGGGCGCAGAAAAACGGTCAAGAAAAACACGGCTGTCCCCGGCGGGACGGCCGTGTTTTATTCTAGGAAAAGCGGCTGCCGGGCGGCGGTCGGGGCAGCGGAAGCCGATCTCATTTGCCCGGCGCCGGGCAAAAGGTCCCGGCCGGCGGACGCAAAACGCGGAGAGCGCGGATCCTCTCCGCGCCGCTTTTATTGACTCATGTATTTTGGGGATTTCTTTTTCCGTCCTCGTACGGCTGGTCTGACACACCTTTGCCGCGCAGGCGGAGCACGAGGCGGTCGAGGAGCCGGCGAACGGCAAAGCGAAGCCAGTTTACGCTGCCGAACCGCCGGACAAGTCCGGGACTGACCGCATAGTAGAGCTTCACGAGCGCCCGTCCGGGCGCGGTGCGGCGCAAAAATTCATCGCGGAAGCGGCGGAGCGTCCAAACCTCCGGGCAATCGTAGGAGCCGTAAACGGCGGTGGCGATGTAGCACCCCTCCCCTTTTTCTCCCTCCTCGCTCATCATCTGGCCGGTGATAAAGCCGTCGCTGAAGCCGTTTTCATATTCGCTCATGGATAAAACCTCCCGTCTTTTTTACGGATTTATTTTATCGGAGAATCTATCCCATAGACGGTACTTTCGGGCACTCTTTCGGATCAGCAGACTATTTTTTCCAGACGCCGAACCTGTCATGTTTTCCGCCTGTATGCAGTGCGGACGGTCAATTGCGCGCGGACATATCGCTGCCGCCAGACGGTCTGCGCCGCGCCCGAAATCCGGCCGGGAGCAGAAGGGGCCTAAAAAAGAGCCGCCGGCAAAGCCGGCGGCTCTTTCTGGTTCGGATCGTGGATCCTTATTTCTGTCCGTAATAGGCGTTTTTCCCGTGCTTGCGCAGGTAGTGCTTGTCAAGGAGCTCCTGCTGCATGGCGGGGCGCTGCGGCTCCAGCATGAGCGCATGGAAGTCCATAAAGGCCACCTCTTCCATCACGACCGCGTTGTGGACGGCCTCCGCCGCATCCCTGCCCCAGGCAAACGGCCCGTGGCTGTTGACGAGCACGCCCGGCATGCTGACGGGATCCAGGCCGCGCCCGGCGAAGGTCTCCGTCACGACCAGCCCGGTATTGCGCTCATAGGGGCTGTCTTTGTCCTCGGGCGAACCGATCTCCTCCGGCGTCATCTTGCGCGTGCAGGGGATTTCCCCGTAGAAATAATCCCCCTGCGTCGTGCCGAGCGCCGGAATGCCGCGGCCCGCCTGCGCGAAGCTGGTCGCCCAGCGGGAATGCGTGTGGACGACACCGCCGATCTCCGGCCAGGCTTTATAGAACACCAGATGGGTCGGCGTGTCGCTCGACGGCCTGTATCGGCCCTCGACGACATTTCCCGCCAGGTCCACCACCACCATGTCCTCCGGCCGCATGTTCTCATAGTCCACGCCGGACGGCTTGATGACCACGAGGCCGCTCTCGCGGTCGACCGCGGAGACATTGCCCCAGGTAAACGTGACAAGGCCGTACTTCGGCAGCAGCAGGTTCGCCTCGCAGACCGATTTTTTCAGGTTTTCCAGCACAGATGCTTCCCCCTAGCTCAGCTTCCAGGCAAGATCATTCCAAAACAGCTGCTGTTTGAGGCTTTCGAAGGTGGTTTCCGCGGAGATATGGACAAACTCGACGCCCATGATCTCGCACCAGTCCTCCATCATCTGCGGCGTGACCTGCGTCGTGAGGACGCTGTGATGTGCGCCGCCCGCCAAAATCCAGCACTTGACGCCCATCAGCAGATCGGGCGCCGGCTTCCACATGACTCTCGCCACCGGCAGGTTGGGCATCGGCAGGATGGGCTTGATGCACTCGATGTCCTGCACGATCATGCGCATCCGCCCGCCCATATCGATGAGCGTGATGACGCAGCCCTTGCCGGGCGCGCCCTCGAACACGAGCCGCGCCGGAGCCTCCTTGCCGCCGATTCCCAGCGGATGCACCTCGATGCGGGGTCTTCCGGCCGCGACCGAGGGACACACCTCCAGCATGTGCGCGCCGAGCGAGACTTCCTTCCCGGGCTCCAGATCGTAGGTGTAGTCCTCCATAAAGGCGCTGCCGCCGGGCAGCCCCTCGCCGATCGCCTTCACGACGGCCGTCATGGCGGAGACCTTCCAGTCGCCCTCCGCGCCGTAGCCGCAGCCGTCGGCCATGATGTTCTGGCTGGCGAGACCCGGCAGCTGCTTCATGCCGTACAGATCCTGGAACGAGTTGACGAACGCTTTTGCGCCCTCCCGGTCCATGATTTTCCGGATGGCGATTTCCTCCTTCGCCTGGTAGCGGACGGTGTCCAGATCGTCTGTGGCGAAGTCGTAGCGCGCTTCATATTCCTTCATCTTGTCGTCGATTTCAGTCTCGGTGACGGTGTTCATCACCTCGACCAGATGGCCGACCGGCCAGTAGTCCACCTGCCAGCCGAGCTTCATCTCGGCCTCGACCTTGTCGCCCTCCGTGACCGCCACGTCGCGCATGTTGTCGCCGAAGCGGATGACGCGGAGCTCGCGGGAGAAGGCCGCGCCAACCGCCGAGCGCATCCAGGCGCCCAGCTCCGCGCGCACCGGCGCGTCCTCCCAGAAGCCGACCAGGATCTTGCGCGGAATACGCAGCCGCGCGCCGATGTAGCCGTGTTCCCGGTCGCCGTGCGCGGACTGGTTGAGATTCATGAAGTCCATGTCGATCTCTTCGTTGGGGAT
>Ga0163159_1002703_pt1 | contig 14160 bp, 13 predicted proteins | sample BioMet9_FD_108702 | JGI IMG/M metagenome (GOLD analysis project Ga0163159, IMG submission 108702) | Microbial communities from bioreactor (seeded with sewage sludge) at Lawrence Berkeley National Lab, California, USA - Biofuel... | ecosystem: Engineered > Bioreactor > Anaerobic > Unclassified ... | reverse complement strand
TTATAAATTTGCAGACGGGGCCGGGAAGCTGGTCGTTCAAACTGCGCGTCCCGAGACCACTCACGGCGGAACGGGCATAGGCCTTCATCCGCGCGACGCAAAGAACCGCTGGCTGGTCGGCAAAAAGGTCATCGTGCCGCTCTGCGGCCGCGTGATCCCCGTGATCGAAGACAACATGGTCGATCCTGAGTTCGGCACCGGCTGCGTCAAGATCACGCCGGCCCACGACCCCAACGACTTCCTGGTGGGCCTCAGACACGATCTCGAACAGATCCAGGTCATCGACGGCGAAGGCAAGATGACGAATGAGTCCGGCCGCTACGTCGGCATGGACCGCTTCGAGGCCAGAGAAGCCATCGTGGAGGATCTCAGGAAAGAAGGCACGCTGCTCAACATCGAGGAGATCACTCACTCGGTAGGCGAGTGCTACCGCTGCCACACGATCGTCGAGCCTTACCTCTCCGAACAGTGGTTCGTGCGCACGCGCACGCTTGCCGACGCCGGCGTCGCTTCCGTCAAGGCCGGCAAGATTAAATTCATCCCCGAACAGTGGGGCAACGTCTACTTCCAGTGGATGGAGAACATCCGCGACTGGTGCATCTCGCGCCAGCTCTGGTGGGGGCACCGCATTCCCGCCTGGTACTGCGACAAGTGCGGCGAGGTGATAGTCGAGGAAGAAGCTCCGGCGAAGTGCCCGAAGTGCGGCAACACCGAACTCCGTCAGGACGAGGACGTGCTAGACACCTGGTTCTCCAGCGGACTCTGGCCGTTCTCGACGATGGGCTGGCCCGAAAAGACCAAGCAGCTTGAAAAATTCTATCCGACCTCCGTGCTGGTGACGGGCTTCGATATCATCTTCTTCTGGGTCGCCAGAATGATCATGTTCGGTCTGCACGGCATGAACGAGGTGCCGTTCCGCGACGTCTACATCCACGCGCTGGTCCGCGACGAAAAGGGCCAGAAGATGAGCAAGTCCCGCGGCAACGTGATCGACCCGCTCGTCATCGTCAAGGAATACGGAGCCGACGCTCTGCGCCTTACGATGGCCTCGCTGACGGTCCAGGGCCGCGACATCTTCCTCTCCAAGGAGAGGATCGGCACCTACCGCCTGTTCATGAACAAGCTCTGGAACGCCAGCCGTTTCGCGCTCATGAACCTCGAAGACGCGGAAAAGGGCCAGAAGTGGGACGAATCGCAGCTGCGCATTCAGGACAAATGGATACTCAACCGCATTTCCCAGGTCTCCGCGGAGATGACGAAGCTGCTTGACGGCTACTTCTTCGGAGAATCGGCGCGGCTCATGTACGACTTTACCTGGAGCGAGCTCTGCGACTGGTACATCGAACTTTCCAAGCCGGCGCTGCGCGGAGACGAGGGTGAAGCGCGCAGAAAGACGACTCAGGCCGTGCTGCTGGCCGTGTTCGAAGACGTCCTCAAGCTCCTGCATCCGTACATTCCGTTTGTGACGGAGGAGCTCTGGAGCGCCTTCCCGTTCGGCGGCGACCTCATCGAGCACCATTCGTGGCCAAAACCGCGTTTGGAAACGATCGACGAAAAGGTGCTGTCCGACATGAACTTTATGCAGGACGTCGTCCGCACGGTCCGCAACCTGCGCGCCGAGGCGCGCATCTCGCCGCAGCAGTTCATTCCGCGCGTCGTGCTGTCGGTCCACAACGACGACAAGCTGGCGCTGCTCAAAAACTGCGAGGGACAGATCCTGCTGCTCGCCAAGGTGCAGAAGCTGGAGCTGGCCGGCGCCGACGCCGCCAAACCGGAGCGCAGCCTGGCCACGGTGCTTGACGACGTGCAGGTCTACCTGCCGGTCGGCGAACTCCTCGACGTGGACAAGGAAGTCCAGCGCATGAAAGTCGACCTGGACAAGCTTGCCAAGGAGATCGAGAAGAGCCGCAAAAAGCTCGACAACAAGCAGTTTGTCGAAAGGGCTCCGGCCGAAGTCATAGACAAGGAAAAGGCCTCTCTGGCAGATAACGAGGCCAAACTGTCAAGGATCGGCGAAAACCTCAAGAGCCTGACAGAGTAGGAATGACAGAAACAGCAGCCTTTGCATCGCTTGAAAGACAATTGCAGGCAATGGCAAGCCCCGGGATCCGTCCCGGGCTTGCCAGGCTTGCAAAACTGCTCTCCCTGGCGGAACATCCGGAAAGAAAATTTCCTGCCGTGCACATCGTAGGGACCAACGGCAAGGGTTCGACGGCCGCCACGCTCGACTCCATCCTGCGCGAATCCGGCTATACCACGGCTTTATACACAAGTCCCCATCTGGTTTCGTTTGGCGAAAGGTTTTTGTTCAGCGGCGTCGAGGCGCCTGCTGCAGAATGGCTTGATTACGCCGCAAAGGTGAAAGAACTAATAGAAAACTGCCCATATCTGTGCGGCGACCGGCCTACGTATTTTGAGATCATCACGGCCGTCGCCTTTATGATCATCGCAGACAGAAACGTCGATATCGCGGTGGTCGAAGCAGGCATGGGCGGCAGGCTCGACGCTTCCAACATACTGAAAAATATCCTGCTGTCCGTGATCGTGCCGGTGGGAATGGACCATATGGAATTTCTGGGCGACACGCTCGTGAAGATCGCCAATGAAAAATTTGCGGTCATGAGACCCGGCGTGCCCGCTCTGTTCTACGGCGGCGAAGACGAGGCCGAACAGGCCTTTCTGGACAGAGCCGGCCGCATCGGAGCCCCGGCTCACATATTGAAGAGGGAACGCAGCGTTGCGGTGACGGGCGCCTCCGTGTCCGGCACCGATTTTACGCTCGGGGGTGGGGAACAGACAACAGTCAGCTATCATACGCCGCTGGCCGGCACGTTCCAGGCTGACAACGCGGCTCTGGCGATCAGGGCAGCGGAACTGCTGTCCGACAGGTGCGGAAAGATCAGCGCCGCTTCCATTAAACGCGGCGTCGCCAACGTATCGTGGCCCGGAAGATTTGAGCTGCTCGGCAGCGAGCCGGTCCTGCTCATCGACGGAGGTCACAACCCGCACGCCATGAAGCGCGTAGTCGAGACTCTGAGCTCGTTCCATCTGGCAGGCAGAGTCCATATAGTGCTCGCCATGATGAAAGACAAGGACGTCAAAGATTCTCTGCTGCTGCTGAAACAGCTGGAACCGCTCGTCTACTGCACGGAAGTGCCTGATATGCAGCGCTGCATGAAAGCGTCCGAACTCCGCCGGCTGGCCGAAAGCTGCGGCCTCGAGACCGCTGGCTCATGGCAGGAGCCTCTGTCCGCGATCGGAGCCTCCGTGAGCGACGGTGCGGCCACTCTGTGCTGCGGCAGCCTCTATCTGGTCGGCTATATCAAGGGACATCCTGATGAATTACCCAGGTTTTAGGCTAACCCACGCAAATTCCCAGTATATTATCGAAGTAGTTTTTCCCGCAGAACTCAATAAGTTATTATTTGCCAGATTTTATGGCAGGGGACCCGTTTGCAGCAACAAAGACGGGGAACCTGACCAGATCTGGGAAGACCTGTCTTATAATTATCATACGATGCCTTTGGTGGCGCCGCGCCAGGTGCACGGGACAGATATCATCCCCGCCTGCAAAGAGCATCGGCTGCCTTTGAGGGAGAGTGCGGACGGTGTTTTTATCTCGCCTGCTTCCGATTGTCTGGCCAGCCTCCGTTTCGCGGACTGCACGCCAGTCGTCATCGCCGGCTGCGAACCGGAGCCCTGGATGGTCCTGCTTCACTCCGGTTTCGTCGGCACCATGAAGAATATTGCTGAGGCGGGGCTGGCCTACGCGCGTGGCAGATACGGCGCCGTGTGCGGCGATAAAGTCTGGGCCTGGCTGGGGCCCGGGATCTGCGGAAAGTGCTACTGCCGCAGCATCGGGGGAGACGAGGTCACAAAGGCAGCCATGAAACTGTTTGCGCCGGAGAACATGAACGTCTTGGGGGACCGCTGTTTTTTTGACATCCACGGACAGATAAAAAAGCAGCTGCACGACAGCGGGCTGAGCAGCAGCCATATCTATGATTACGGCTGCTGCACGAAATGCGGCGGCGAGCCGCTTTATTCATACAGAGGCGGAGATTTGAAGGACAGGATATTTCTCCTGGCAGGAAATACCATAAAATAACGCTCACCTGTGAAAATAGTTTAAGATAAAAATAAGCTGTTATAATGTTCGGCGAGGTGAAAAAATTGGACAATATCAGAGTCGGCGTGGTAGGAGTCGGCCACCTTGGCATCAATCACGCAAGAGTCTATACGGAAATTCTCGGCGCTGACCTCGTTGGCGTCGTTGATACGGACGAGGAAAGGGCTCATACAGTCGCAGAGCCGCTCGGCGTTCCCGCTTATGACGATATAGAATATTTCATCAAACAGAAAAGGCCGGACGCGCTGAGCATCGTGGTGCCGACGACCAAGCATTACGAGGTCGCAAGGCTGGCCATGGAGCAGGGCATCCATGTGCTGATAGAAAAGCCCGTCACGACCAGCGTGGACGAGGCGGAGAAGCTGCTGAGGCTTGCCACGGAGAAGAACCTGATCCTCCAGGTGGGGCATATCGAGCGCTTTAACAGCGCCGTGCAGCATGTGAGAGCCTTCCTCAACAATCCGTATTTCATCCAGACGCGCAGGATCGGACCGTTCTCGCCGCGCATCAACGACGTCGGCGTAGTGCTGGACCTGATGATCCACGACATCGACATCATCCTTTCCATGATAAATTCAGACCTGGTTTCCATTTCCGCAGTGGGCAGCTGCGTGCGCACCGAGCATGAGGATATCGCTTCCGCCCAGCTTGGCTTCGCCAACGGGGCCATTGCGCAGATACTGGTGAGCAGGGTGTCGGAAAAACGCAGCCGGCTGATGGAGATCACGGAGCCGGAGCGTTACATCACCGTTAATTTCGAGACGCAGGACATCTCCGTGCAGCGCTGCGTCAGACAGAGCGGCGGCAACATGGTAGAAGTGATGGAACATCCTGTTTTCCCGAAGGCGGAGCCATTGAAGATGGAGATCCAGCATTTCGTCTCCTGCGTGCGCGACGGCCGCCAGCCGATGGTCGGCATCAGAGACGGCAAACGTGCCCTCGAGGTCTGTGTTGCGATTCTGCGCCAGATACACGACGCCAAGAAAAATTCCGAGTCTCTGCTTTCGGCGATTTAAGTAAAATGTAAATGACATTCGGCGCAAGTAGAGTTATTATTGAGAGAGGAGAGCGCTCCTCTCTTTTTTTTGTGCGCCCGATTCCCAGAGGAAAGGTTGTGCGACGTTTTGCCAGAATTTCTCAGGAACATTCCGCTGGTCAATCTGCAGGCGCTTTTTGCGCTTGTTTTGTTTGGCGTCTCCCTGTTCCTGGCTCACATGGCCGTGAACATACAATCCGGCAAATGGCCGGGAAGCCAAACCTTTGTAACTTATTTGAGAGTGGTGCTGGGATTTACTTTTGCCGCGTCGATCGGACTCGGCATTTACAGTTTTGCCGGCGTCAACGTACTTTTTAAATAGACTGGAGTGCATGTTTATTATGGACAAGTTGCTGGACCGGGCGTTTAACGGAGATCCAAGAGCGATCGGCAGACTGATCAGTCTGGTGGAAGCCGACGCTCCCAACGCAAAGGAGATCATGCGCCAGGTTTATCCGAGAACTGGCAAGGCTCATGTGATTGGCATCACCGGCAGCCCCGGCGCCGGCAAAAGCACGTTCGTCGACCGTCTGATCGCGCAGTTCAAGGCCGACGGCAAAAAGGTCGGCGTTATCGCGATCGACCCGTCCAGCCCGTTTACCGGCGGCGCCATTCTGGGAGACAGGTTGCGCATGCAGAGCCACGCGCTCGAAGAGGGCGTTTTTATCCGCAGCATGGGTTCGCGCGGACATCTCGGCGGCGTCAGCCGCGCCACGCACGAAGGGGCTCTGATCCTGGACGCCTGCGGATTCGACGTGGTGCTGATCGAAACGGTCGGCGTCGGCCAGTCCGAAGTGGACATCATAAAAATCGCCGACACAGTGTGCCTTGTGCTCGTGCCCGGCATGGGCGACGACGTGCAGATCATGAAGGCCGGCATCATGGAGATAGCTGACCTTTTCGTTGTCAACAAAGCCGACCGCGAAGGCGCCGACAAGGTGGCAGCTGACGTGCAGGTCATGCTGAAGATGCTTGGCCAGAAAGAATGGATACCGCCCGTCTGCCTCGTCTCCTCGCTCAAGAACCTGGGCGCGGACGAAGCGAAGGACATCATGAAGCGCCACGGCGAATATCTGCTCAATTCCGAAGAGGGCAAACGCCGCCGCTACAATCAGCTCGAGATGGAAGTCGAGAACATCCTGAGGGGCGATATAGCGGTGATAGCGGAAAAAGCCTGGAACGGCCGCAAAGAGTCGGGCGTGCTCGACGATCTTGCCGCGCGCAGAACGGATCCCTACACGCTGGCGGGAAATATAATGTCTGAGATAGTAAAATAGCTTGGCTGAAGTGACTTTTTGAAATAAACGGGAGGAACGATTTTATGAAAATTGCGCTTGCGTCAGATCACGCCGGTTACACGCTCAAGGAAGAAATCAAGGCCCACCTGCAGGAAGCAGGGCAGGAGGTAATGGATTGCGGCACGACATCCGCGGAAGTCAGCGTCGACTATCCGGACTGGGGTTTTAAAGCCGCCGAGGCCGTCGCCGACCACAAGGCCGACAAAGGCATCCTGTTCTGCGGCACCGGCATTGGCATGAGCATCGTCGCCAACAAGGTGCGCGGCATCCGCGCGGCCCTCTGCCACGACCATTTCACGGCCGCGATGAGCCGCAGGCACAACAACGCCAACGTGCTGGTGATCGGCAGCCGCGTCACCGGCTCCGGTCTGGCGAAGGACATCGTCGACACCTGGCTTCACGAAACGTTCGAGGGCGGCCGTCACGAAGGCAGAATAGACAAGATCACCGAATACGAAAACACCATGGCCGCTTCCTCCGCGCTGCCTGACGCCTGCGCGCCAGGCGCTCAGGGCGGCCGCACCGTGATCATCGACCATCCTCTCATCCGTCACAAGATCGGCCTGCTGCGCAACAAGGAGACCTCGTCGAAGGATTTCCGCGACCTGGTGCAGGAGATAGCGGGACTGATGGTTTACGAAGTGACCCGCCATCTCTCCCTGGAAGAGGTCGAGATCGAGACGCCGATCGCCAAGACGCGCGTTTTTACGCTGTCCGGCAAAAAACTGGCCATCGTGCCGGTCCTGCGCGCGGGGCTCGGCATGGTCGAGGGCATCCTCAAACTGATCCCCAACGCCAAGGTCGGACATATCGGACTTTACAGGGATCCCCAGACGCTTAAGCCGGTCGATTACTACTGCAAGCTTCCGAACGACATCTCCGAACGCGATATCTTCGTGGTCGACCCGATGCTCGCCACCGGCGGCTCTGCCGCGGCAGCCATAAGCCACATCAAGGCCAGGGGCGGCAAGCGCATTTCGCTGGTGAACCTCATCGCGGCTCCGGAAGGAGTAGCGGTCGTTCACAAGGAACATCCGGACGTGGACATCTTTGCGGCGGCTCTGGACAGCCACCTCAACGAGCACGGCTACATCGTGCCTGGACTCGGAGACGCCGGCGACAGGCTTTTCGGCACCAAATAACGGGACTGTCCGGGAGCTAAGTTGCTGTCAGCGTATTTGTTTGCGCTCGTCACATTTTTGTGGGGGCTCATAGCGACGCCGGTGTCGATCGGTCTGGCTGAAAAGTTCAGACTGCTCGACAAACCGGGCGGAAGAAAGCAGCACCACAGCATCATGCCGCGCGGCGCGGGGCTGATACTGTGGAGCGGCTATCTGCTGTGGGCCCTTTTCACGGGCAATCCGGGCGTGGAAGTGCGCTACATAGCCACCGGCGCTTCCGTGATCTTTATTATCGGCTATATGGACGACATGCATCCGCTGCCGCCGATCTTCAGGCTGGTCTTTCACCTGGCGGCGGCCGCCTGGGTGATGTTCCCTCTCCCTGTGCCACTCTGGCAGAGGGTTTTGCTGACGTTCTGGATCGCCGGCACCACCAACGCCTACAACCTTATCGACGGCATGGACGGGCTATGCCTTTCCATGACGCTCATCACGTCTCTGATGGCTTTATTGGCGGGCAGTCCCAACGTGTGGCTGCCGCTGGCCGGACTCGTGTTCGGCGTTTTGCTGTGGAATTTTCCCCAGCCGAAGACCTTTCTCGGCGACGGGGGGAGTACGCTGCTAGGTTATATTTGCGCCTCTCATCTTGCCTGGAGCATTTTCCCGCAGATGTTTGGCCGCGGTTTTGTACATATTGCGCTGATCCTGCTGCTGATCGGCGGCGTTCCGGATCTGGATACGCTGGTTGCCATGACGCGCAGGGTGCTGCATAAAAAATCTCCCTTTCTGCCCGACAGGGGGCACGCTCACCATAAACTGCAGGACGCCGGATTGTCCAAGTCCGCCACACTTGCCGTGCTTGGCTGCGCGCACCTGATCCTGCTGCTGTGCGGCTTCAGGCTCATGGGGATTAGAGTTTTCGACCTGTTCTGATATTCGGAACAGACAGGAGGATAAAAATGGGTAAAAAAACAGTGGTTTGCGTGGTGGGGACCCGTCCCGAAGCCATTAAGATGGCTCCGGTCGTGATCGCTTTGCGCAAACAGGACTACTTTGACACTAAAATTCTCGCCACCGGCCAGCATGCCGCGATGCTGGACCAGGCTCTGGGCCATTTCAGGCTCACGGCTGACCTCAACCTTCACATCATGAAGGACCGTCAGTCGCTGGACCATATAACCTCAGCGGTACTGACGGGCGCGGGGGAGTACTTTGATTCCGTCTCGCCGGCCGCAGTGCTGGTGCACGGAGATACGACCACTACGTTCGCCTCGGCCCTGGCCGCGTTCTACAGGAAAATACCGGTCGGACACGTCGAGGCGGGACTTCGCAGCGGCAATATGTATCTTCCCTATCCTGAGGAGATGAACAGGGTGCTCTGCGACAGGATCACCAAGTGGGGATTCGCGCCCACGCAGCTGGCCAGGGAAAACCTTCTGCGCGAGGGTACCAGGCCGGAAGACATCCTAGTGACCGGCAACACCGTGATAGACGCGCTCTTTTACACGATCAAAAGCACGCAGAAGCCAAACTGCGCTGAGCTCCACCAGCTTCCGCAGGGCGCCGATTTTCTGGTGGTCACGGCCCACAGAAGGGAATCGTGGGGCAGGCCGCTTGAGGACATCTGTTCGGCGCTCGTAACGCTGATGGATGAAAACCCCAGGCTCTGGATGGTGATTCCCATGCACAAGAATCCGGCCGTACGCGAAATCATCAGAAAATATCTGGGACAGAGGGAGCGCGTGATCCTCTGCGATCCGCTCGATTACCCCGACTTCGTCTGGGCCATGAACGCTTCGAAGTTCATTCTCAGCGACAGCGGCGGTGTGCAGGAAGAGGCCTCCGCGATCAAAAAACCGGTGCTGATCCTGCGCGACGTAACGGAACGTCCGGAAGCGGTGGAGCACGGCAGCGGCATCATCGTTGGCGTGAACAGGGAGACGATCCTGGAAAAAGCGCGGGCGCTGCTCAGGAACCCGGCCGAGCTGGCGGCCATCGAGAAGAAATGCGAAGATCAGCCTTTTGGCGACGGGACCGCGTCGGTGAAGATCGCCGACTCGCTGAAGTCTCACTTTGAAAAGCTTTAAAAATAATTTATCCGTCATATTGTTTTGACCATCGACGTATGGGGATAACTGGAGTGAAGCTATTGCAGGAAAAAATGCTAATACGGGGCGGCAGGCCTCTTAATGGTACGGTGAACGTGCAGGGCGCCAAGAACGCGGCTCTGCCGGTCATGGCCGCTTCGATTCTTTTAAAAGGACAGAGGCTCGCTCTCGACAACGTCCCTGATCTCTACGATATCCAGACCATGTCCGACCTGCTGCGCCACCTCGGCGCTGCGGTCGAATTCGCGGACAACAAGATGACGATCGACGTGCCGGAAGAGCTCAAATGGGACGCGCCGGCCGATCTGGTGCGCAGCATGAGGGCCTCTTCGCTGGTGCTGGGCCCACTCACGGCCAGATGCGGGCACGCGGTGCTGCCGCTGCCCGGCGGCTGCGTGCTCGGCAGCAGACCGATAGATTTCCACCTCAAGGGCCTTACGAAGATGGGCGCCGTGATGGATCTCAACCATGGCTCCGTCTATGCTACGGCGGGCGGAAGGCTCAAGGCCATGAGCATGACGTTCGACTTTCCCTCCGTCGGCGCCACCGAAAATCTTATGATGGCCGCGGCTCTTGCGGACGGTGTCACGAAAATAGACAATGCCGCCCAGGAGCCGGAGATCGTCAATCTCGCGGAAGTGCTGCGCAAAATGGGCGCCGATATCAGCGGCGATGGCACCTCCACCATACGCATAACGGGACGGGAAGCGCTCCATTCGGCTGCCGCCTCTATCATTCCGGATCGCATCGAAGCCTCCACCTACCTGATCGCCGGCGTCATTACCAAAGGCTGCGTGACGGTCAGGGGCATTACCTCAGACTATATGGAGGCCATTCTGACCAAGCTCGAAGAGGCCGGCGTGGCCATCGAGATAAACGACGACGCCATCACCGCCAAATGGGTGGCCCCGCTCAAGGGCATCTCCGTCAAAACGATGCCCCATCCTGGTTTTCCGACCGACACCCAGCCGCAGATCATGGCCGCTCTGACTCTGGCGAACGGCACCAGCGTCATCAACGAGGGCGTGTTTGACTCGCGGCTGCTGCACATAGACGAGTTCAAGAAGATGGGCGCCAAGATCGAGGTCCAGGATAATACGGCCATCGTCACAGGCGTGCCCAAGATTTCCGGCGCCGAAGTTCATTCTTCAAATCTGAGAGCCGGAGCCGCTCTGATCCTGCTGGGGCTGGCGGCCGAGGGCGAGACCGTCGTCTGCGATCTGAAGCATGTCTGGCGCGGCTACGAAGGACTGGCCGAGAAGCTGCGCGCGCTGGGCGCCGATATCCAGCTGATGGACTAGGAAGAGGGGCGTTTTAAAGTGTCCGTCGAACTTCCTGGCGTTAAAACTTATGCATTCGTAGGCGCGGCAGGAACCGGCAAAAGCCAGAGGGCGCAGTTCGTAGCGGCGATGTTTGACGCCGACTACATTATCGACGATGGTCTGGTGATCTCCAAAGGCAGCATCGTCTGCGGCAGAAGCGCGAAGGCCGAGCGCAACCAGGTCAGCGCCATCAGACGGGCGCTTTTTCAGTACGACGACCACCGCCGGGAAGTGTTCGATTTTTTTAAAAAGGCCGAACCATGTTCCGTGCTGATCATAGCAACCTCGGACGACATGATCGGCAAGATCATCGCCAAGCTCTCCATGCCGCAGCCGTCCAGGGTCGTCCGCATCGAGGACATAGCTACGCCGCAGGAGATAGCCAAGGCCAGGAGGGAACGGTTCAGCAAGGGACAGCATGTGATTCCCGTATCGCACGTGCTCGTCAGAAGAAATTTTGCCGGCAAGCTCGTCGGCCAGCTGCGCGTCTTCTGGAAATCGAAGGACGTGCGCGAAGGCGAAAAGACGATCGTAAGGCCGCCTTTCAGCTTCTACGGCGACGTCCATATCGAGCCGGCCGCCATTAAGCAGCTCGTCTGCTTTGTGGCCAGGCGCACGTCGCAGGTGGCCAAGGTGACGGAGGTAAGCATCACGCCGGAAGAGGAAGAGGCTTTGTCGATACATATCAAGATCGCGGTCACCATCGGCGAGAAATCCTTCATCAAGCTCGCGTCTCTGGTCAAGGAGCGCATAGCGGTCAGCGTCCGGTATTTCACCGGACTAGATATAAAAAACATAGACGTGACAATTTCGGAGGTATTGATGTGAGTTCCGAAACAGAGAAACTGATAGAGATGTCTCAGGCAGACAAAGATCAGGCGCGCGAGATCCTGTGGAACGAAGCGAAAAAATGTGCTCTCGCCTGTCAGGCCTGTCCTCTGGCGGCCACCAGAACACAGGTGGTCTTTGGAGACGGGGATCCGCACAGCAAGCTGCTCTTTATAGGCGAAGGCCCGGGCGCTGACGAAGACGCGCAGGGCATTCCCTTCGTCGGCAAGGCAGGACAGCTGCTTACGCAGATCCTTAAATCGGTTCAGATTGACAGAAAAGATATCTATATCACAAACATCGTAAAGTGCCGTCCGCCGGAGAACAGGGTGCCGGCGCCGGAAGAGGCCATGGCCTGCGCAAAACATCTGCAGACGCAGATCATGCTGATGGACCCGATTCTCATCGTGCTGCTCGGCAACACGCCGGCGCGCTGGATATTAAACACCAGCTCCGGCATCACGAAGATCCGCGGCAAATGGTTTGACTGGCGCGGAAGATACGCAATGCCGATGTTCCACCCCAGCTATCTGCTCAGGAACGCCTCTTCAAAAGAGGGCAGTCCCAAACATCTGACGTGGCTTGATATACAGGAAGTCAAAAAACAGTGGGATGCGGTAAGGGCGACCGGCAAACCGGACGGGTTGATTTTCGGATGACGGAGAAGAAAAAACTAGAACATATCGGCATCATAATGGACGGCAATGGCCGCTGGGCAAAATCGCGCGGTCTGCCGCGGCTTATGGGCCATCAGGCCGGCGTCAAGACGGTGGAGCGCATCGTCCGCGCAGCCAAGGAACTGGCCGTGCCATGTCTGTCTTTATACGCTTTCTCGACGGAGAATTGGAAGAGGCCCAAGGAAGAGGTAACAGGGCTGATGTCTCTTTTCCGCTATTACATGACAATGAAGCTTGACGAACTCGACAGGGAAAATGTTAAACTCTCCTTTGCCGGACAGCTTGTGGCTCTGCCTGATCCCGTGCTGGAGTCGCTGAGAAACGCCGAGCGCAAAACGCAGGGCAACAAGGCGCTGAGGCTGGTTATCTGCCTTAATTACGGCGGACGCCAGGAAATTCTTGACGCTGTGAATAAAATGCTGGCAGACGGGCTCAGGCCGCCGGTGACCGAACAGATCATGAAGAATTATCTCTATCTGCCCGACCTTCCTGATCCGGATCTGCTGGTACGAACGAGCGGCGAGCTCAGGATGAGCAATTTCTGGCTGTGGCAGGGCTCGTACAGCGAGTATTATTTTACCGACAAATATTGGCCGGACTTTGACAAAGCCGACCTTGAAGCCGCAATTTCCAATTATTACGGGAGGGACAGGCGTTATGGAAAAGTTTAAGGAGTTTATAGAAACAAGCCCCGATCTGCCGCTGAGAGCGCTCAGCAGCATCTTCATAGTGCTCATTTTAATAGGCGGCATCCTGATCGGCGGCGCCGTGTGGAACATCGTGGTATTTATCATCGCGATGCTGTCACTGTGGGAATTTTACAGGCTTCTTCACACCTGCCACAACATCTCGCCATGGCTGATCCTGTTGTCTGGCGCTTTCATCCTGCTGGGCGCTTCGCTGGATATGAGCCTCAGCGCGATGCTCTGTTCGATCTCGATGGTGGTGTTCATCGCCCTCTTTATGGAAGTTACGCGCCGCCAGGTGACCTCGGAGAGTTTCGCGCTCGTCAACATGGGCGCGACGATCGCAGGCATCGCTTATGTGGTGCTGCCGTGGTCCTTTATGATCCTCATCAGGTCCCGCGATCTGGGCATGCTTTTCCTGATCACGCTTTTCTGCTGCACCTGGAGCTGCGACGTGGCGGCTTACTTCGTAGGCAGCCATCTCGGCCGTCATTTGCTCTGCGATAAGGTGAGTCCCCATAAAACCTGGGAGGGCTTTTTCGGCGGAGCGGCCGCCAGCCTTCTCTGCGGTGGAGTGCTGGCGCTGGTCTTCTCCTTCCCGCCGCTGCCGCTGCTGCTGATGGGACTTCTCTGCGGCGTGGCGGGGCAGCTCGGCGACCTCGGCGAGTCCGTGCTTAAGCGCGAAGCGGGCGTCAAGGACACCAGCAACATTATTCCTGGACACGGCGGCTTTCTTGACAGATTTGACAGTATTTTGGTGAACGGCACACTCGCTTTTGTAATTTTTGAGCTGATAGGCTGAGATGGCGCGCAAGGCAAGAATACGTCTGGCTGTGATCGGCGCCACGGGCAGCGTGGGAAGCTCGGTGCTTGACGTTTGCTCGCGCTTTCCTGAACGTTTCGAGGTGGTCTCGCTGTCAGCCGGCTCCAACGCGGCCGGGCTGGCGGCGCTGGG
>Ga0163159_1002699_pt1 | contig 14175 bp, 12 predicted proteins | sample BioMet9_FD_108702 | JGI IMG/M metagenome (GOLD analysis project Ga0163159, IMG submission 108702) | Microbial communities from bioreactor (seeded with sewage sludge) at Lawrence Berkeley National Lab, California, USA - Biofuel... | ecosystem: Engineered > Bioreactor > Anaerobic > Unclassified ... | reverse complement strand
CATGGCATCGCTGCCAAACCGGATCAAACAGGTCAATTCTGTCTGCGAGTCTGAAATATCAGTAGCTGCGTAACGGCTGTACTATTGTGATTATGGATGATTTTAGGGTGCGAAGTTTGAATACGTTATTTATTAATGGTAATCTATGTTTTTTTAGCCAAATATACATAGAAGATTTGATTATTATAATCTACGTTAGCAAAATTTCGATATTTCGCTCTCATTTCATCTCTTGATTTATTACTATAAGTTCCCCCAACATCTGCATGATCAATGTTAACAAGTGTAGTCCTATTGTATGCACATTTTCTAAAGGAAGACGCAATTTGCATACAAGGAGTCAAACAAGCTAAAGTCACTACTATCGACACAACAAAAAAATGCTTTACGTCCATCGTGTTTTTAAATAACCTCAAAATCTCCTGCATCATAAAAACCATAGTAATATAAAATCCTGGAACTGATGCATTCCAACAAAAATCACCGCTCTCACCGACCCTAAAGATGGGAAAAATCACTAGACTAAGCAGAACAGACCACAACAAAAATTTATCGTTATTGTTTTTATAACACAATCGAAGAAAAATCCCAAATTGAAACAAATAATATAACAGCAATACCATTATCCGCACCAAACCGTAAGCAGACAATGGTGCAGAAAAAATGCTTTGCGCTGCTCCATAACCATCATTATTAGTTGAATTGACCGCATTAGCTATAAAATAAAATAAAAAGATTGGAAAAATTGTGCAAGATGGGATTATGTTAGTTATACTAAAAAGTTCCTGCAAAAACAGTATTCTTCTCATCTTTATCGCAATAATCCCTTTTTTCATTACCTCTGCTATCATTAATAAAAATAATCCGATAAACCCAATTGGTGAATATGGAACTACTAACAAACCAATCAAGGCCAAGTATTTCACTTGACGATATTGCAAAAAAAGAATTGTTCCTAATAATGTAGGCCCAAATTGATTATACGTATTTCCTAAACTATCAAAAACGGTTCTAATCATATATGTCATCTGATAACCATCTATAGTTAACCCTGTATACCACCACGAATACCATCCCCATTTAATATCAATTTCAAAGGGAAAAAAATTCAATGAGCTTACAATCAATTCCCCTAATACATTTAAACCACTCCAAAACAAGAAAAAGAATGTAATGGGAATAATTTGTGTGTTTTTTAAATGCAAATAATTCCACAATAAACTTACAAAAATTCGAATACCAATAAAAGTCCAAACAAAAAGTATTGCATTGCTTGAACTTTCATCAAAACAAAATATCGACGAAAGGCCTGCTGGAACAAGCCAGTACGTAAGATAGTATATTAAGGCACTTTGCGAATACTCATAAATCACAGGCCAAGATTGCACAACTAGATCTTGGTATATTGCATTACGCCACGGCGTGTCATACCCAGCACTACCAATAAAAGTACCATGCCCCGTTATTAACAAATATAGCAATATATAGACAGATGCAAAAAATGCTTCTTTCGTCTTAGAGAATCTAGGTAAATCTTTATTCTTCTTGAAATTATCATCAATAAATCGAAAAGAAGCATAAATCAATAAAATGCTTGCTGGAATCCCAACATACCAATGAAGCCACGTAATAAAGAAGATGATTATTGGTATGACGAGATATAAAATAGCTGCTACTGTGCTGTTACAATAATTTTTAATCAAAATTGATCCTCTTCTCTTCTACAACAAGGGGACGATGCATAACACGAGTATTGATATTCATAATATATTCCCCTAATAAACCTATGAAAAACAACTGCACCGAGCCGATAAAGAAAATACCGATAAGCATTGGTGCCATGCCAAAAGGAAACTTATCCCACCAAATGAGTTTTGCCAATAAATAAAGGATAGCAATAATCATATTAATAGCAGAGAAAACAAAGCCAGTAATGGTAGCAATTCGTAGTCCCACCTTTGTATAGGACGTAAAGCCCAACATGGCGTAATCATAAAGAGAATACCAATTGTTGTGAGTCTTGCCGTATTTTCTCCGTGGCTGCGTGTAGGGGATTTCCTTTCGTTTCGGTCCCAGCTCCGCTACGATGCCGCGGAAATACGGCATGGGATCGTCCAACTTGCTCATGACATCGATAAAGCACTTATCGTAAAGACCAAAGCCGGTAAAATGCTCGATTTGCTCTACTGACGCCATCTTCTTGATGAGCTTATAATAACAGGAACGAAGGAAATATACGAACCTGTTTTCCTGGCTGTTCGTCTTGACACCGATGACAATCTGATATCCCTTTTCCCATTCTGCTACAAAGCGTGGAATCATTTCTACGGGATCCTGAAAATCTGCACACATAGGAATGACGCAATCACCAGTAGTCTGGCACATGCCATAATAAGGCGAATTGGCTTGTCCAAAGTTTTTTGCGTTAAAAATCACTTTGATTTTTTTAGTATGATTACACAGGCAGAGTAATTTTTCTCGTGTACCATCAGAAGAGAAATTATCAATAAAAATGAGCTCGTAATCATACTGTGCTAACGAGCTTTCAAACATTTTTATAATTGCCTCGCTTAAAGGAATTACGTTATCGACCTCATTAAAACAAGGTATCAATATGCTGATTTTCTTCATAACAGACTCCCATCATCATTTAAACGCCCAGAATTTATTCATCAAAAAATTAGTTGGAATGGTAATTATCAGTGTCAATAGTGGCGCAATCTTATCGGATATACCAAGCAGCTCCACAAAAGTGACCAGCAATACTGTACCAAAAAGAAAAGATACTCCGTAAGACAGGTAGGTCTTAACCAGAACCCTGAACCAATGCGTATCACTTTGAAAGACGTAACGGTGATTCCAATAATAGGCATTAAATACACTCACAAGCCAGGCGATGACATTGGCAAGCAAATAATGGCAGCCTAAATACAAAAATAAATAATACGTAATCAACGCGATGACCGTATTCGATAGGCCGACGATACCAAATTTTACAAACTGTATAAAGCTGTCTTTTACTTTTCCCGTCTTATCGAGTCTCACTAATGGTTTTCCCTCTCATTTGTTTGTACCACTCTATGGTAGCCTTGATTCCCTCCAGAAAATCGAACCGATAGGAATAGCCTAAATCACGGACAATCGCAGTCGTATCGGCACAAAGGTGCATCACCTGATTTTCACTGTAGGGGATATCGCCTATACCTAAGGGCAACTGTGGATCAATGGAATCACGAATAATTTCAATATACGATTTTAACGGCAACACCTGGCCGCTGCCAACACAATACACGGCACCATCCACACTGCGTTCGCTCCCCAAGGCCAATAAAATTCCAGCTGCGTCAACAGAATACAAATAATCCCACAGCTGCTCTCCCTTTGTGAAGGAAGGCTTCTGACCATTTAATAGGCTGCGAATTGCCGACATAATCATAGTGTGTTCACTATCGTAAGGTCCATAAACGCTGAGAATGCGGGCCCAAACGTGTTTTAAGCCCAACTGATGTGCCAATACGCGGCTCATCTGCCCAGCGCACAGCTTCGCCATGCCATAGCCAATTTCGGGAAATGCTGGCGTATCCGGCCGCAACAGGCCTTCAACACGACCATATTCAGCCTGTGAGCCAGCCCCGACAAAGGTGTGGCAACCGCAAGCCTGCGCAAGTCGGACGGCATCTAACGTATAGCGTATGTTGGCGGCCTGAACATCCATGTCATTGCGCAGCTCAGGCACACAGCCCGCCCAGCCGAGATGATAAAACACCTCGCAGTCATCCGGAAGCATATCTTTTGCTGAAAGCAGTTGTGATAAATCAGCTTCTATAATATGTACCAAGGAATGCCTTGGGATACTCATATTGCGCAATGAATCAGGGTGGCAGATGGCATATATCTCTATCTGTTGATTAATCGCTGTATTTAATATAGCCTGTCCAATACATCCAGTTGGACCTGAAACTATAACCTTATTCACAATATTACTCCTATTTATATTGAAGATATAAATTGTTAATAATTTAGCACTGTTGGAGATAAACCAGATAAATCATCCTCATCATACTGCGGCAATCGGTTACAATGCAAACATGCCGGATTCTCTCCTCGTTTTCCCAACAAGTGCAACGTTCTTATTTGTTTTAATGCATCTCCATTCCATATTTCTAATAAACTATTTTTGGTTACATCTCCAATATAGGTTTGTCGACTCCAGTCAACACAACAACATACAACTTTACCATCAGATAAAATAGCCATAGTCGTAAAAGGATATGAACACGCCATTGATCTATCTATTGTTGCAGAATTAATGATTTTCAATTGAGGCTCGGTATAACTATCTTCTAATAAATTTTTTTCATTAAACCCGCTCCAGTTCATGGGCTCTTCAATGGAAGCTTCATCAACCACATCATAATAATAACGTAAAAATTTAGAGTTTTCCTCACCATAAGAATCAATCATTTTCGCATATAAAAATACATTTTTTATATGTTTCTTTTCCTTTAACCCATATAAAAATTTAATATTTTCGTGAATTCGTTCAATAGCAATACCTGATTTGGTAATGTCCTGATGTTTATTTTGAATAACAGAGTATATGGAAAATCGTAAGTAAATGTCTCCATTAAACGCTGAAGCAATTTCAAGTAATTGTTCAGCATTTTCATTCGTTAACATACTGCCGTTTGTAGTAATTTCAATATGACTGGTTACATGTCCATCTGAAAGCATTTTTAACATTAACAAAAAATCAGGACACAAAAACGGTTCACCTAAATAATAAAGTCGAACATTTTTTATATTTTCAGGAAATTCTTGTAAATCATCTATTATTTTTTCAAACAGTCGTCTATCCATATGACAATACTGCCCTGCATATTGGGAAAAATCCTTACTATTCCGAGGGCAAAACCTGCACTTAAAGTTACACATATTAGTCGGATCGATAAAAAGTCCCAGTGGTGTATTTAACGGAATCGAATTTCTCAATATAATTCTACTGTTTTGTATTTCGCTATATTTTTTCATATTATAACTTCTGCCTTTCTAAAAAACTTTACCATGCAACTGCATATAATACTAAATCAAAAGACATATGTGTATGATGTCTCAAATAAAACTTATACTCTGGCACAAAATCATGCAACAAGGAAACTATCGTTATTAGATCGTCTCTTTTATGATCTACTGCGATTGCTAACAAAGGCTTATTGATTTGTATAGTTTTCTTTGCCCCATGCAATGCTAATAGTTCATTGCCCTCAATATCCATTTTCATATAAGTAACTGGATTGCCTAAAAGAATATTATCAATTGTATCAACATAAAAACTTTGTTTCCCTTGACTAGATTTCACTAATGGGATGGATGCTGCCATTCTAAGTGAATCTAATTCAGAAATATAAAATTGCTTAGATCCTTTGATATCAGTTACAGCAATATTATAAACTATCATTTTAGGTATTTTTTTCTCTTTAATTATTTTAACTGATTCTTTCATGGGTTCAATGGCATATATTCGGCGATATGCATGATGAAAGTACTCAATGAAATCACAGGAACTCATTCCATCACATGAACCAACATCTACAAATATGTGTTGTGCAAAGGATGGGTCAAAAGGATTATATTCATTATTATCACACCTAATATCCATAGGAAAATATTGTTTATCAGGACTCATTATATTTTCAAAAAATGATATATCTCCCGTTAAAGAACCATTAATATATCCTTCTAAAACGTATTTTGATTTAGAATCATTCATTAATGCGAATGTTTTTTCAAAATCGTCTATATGTTCTATAAGATAATCCGTTGTAAATTGTTTAAAAAAGAAACTATACGCTTCAAAACGCCAAGTATGATTGATAGGAAAATGTGCCGATTCTAGTTGGCTCATCTTTTCTATATAGTATTTATCATTTAATATAACTTGAACATTGCCATCTAAATTGACTAATTGATCGAATGAAATGACTTTCAATCCTCTAATATATGTTCCTTGCTTATTAATATCATTATCGCAAAACGAATCCACCTTGTAGCCATGTGACACCAACACATCATGCGTCATCTTGCCTATGCTCCCAGCACCAAATATTATAATCTTAGCATCAGGAAATGAGTTGCAATATCTACAAAATGTTTGACATAAATTTTCACGATTCAATTCCAAAGAATCAATTAACATAGAATCACTCCATCTATTGTAATAAATATATTTAATAATTCTTAGCAAGCATTTCATTTGTTAAATATACCTTGGTTTTCCTTGGCCTAACAAAATTATCCTTATCTTGATAAAATGAGTCATCTGTATAATGTGTTGTAGACACTTCCTCAAACACACACCCCACATCAGAAGAAAACGAGTGCTTCACATTTCTTTCTACCACCATAGACTCACCCTGTTTCACATTATATGATTTCCCGTCACAAATAACATTTAATGTCCCGTATAGAACTGTAAAGGTTTCTTCCTTCATTCTATGAAAATGAATAGGATGATTTTGCCCTGGTAATACCACAAGCAATTTTTTACAATATTCCCGATTGATGCAGTCAATAATTGTCACACCGTTTGTATCGTAATTGTTCAAGCCATAATGATGAGATAATTCACAGGTACTATTTACTGGAACAACCACATGACTTGCTCTCAACAATTGCATAACTGAAAAAACAATTTCATGAACTTTATCGGTACTATCCAGAATTTCTACATTATTTAAATATATAGGGCTATTCGCACTAATCGATTCACCAGTGATTCTAAGAGAAGCATATTTTGATAATTGGCCAGATAATAGCTGATTTTCTTCGCATGGAAAAACAAAGAAAATATCATTCTCACCTAATACATCCCCCACATGGAGTTCTCTCTTTGCAAAGACCCCACGCTGCAATGCTGCCAGATCAGCTTGTTCCTTTTCAGATGATACATATCTTTTGCCACTAACACCGCACATTTCATAAATTTTCCGAGCAGTAGCTAACCATTGTCCAACCTGCTTAGGATTAGCAGAATATTTATTTAATGTTATCGTATCCGTTGCTACGCCTACGTGTTTTTCAAAAATATCAGCGCCCTTTGCCACCGCCACCTTTATGGGATCCATGTCATCAGGGTCTTCATGCGTTGAAAAGCCTATATGTAATTTGGGATAACGGTTCTTCAGCAAAGTGATTTGATTCATTTCAAGGCGATTGTCCGGCGTTGGGTACTCAGCAACACAATGCATTAACGCCAGTGGTATATGCCGATGCTCAAAGAAAGCAACCACCTTATCAATAGCATCCAGGCTGCTGCCTGCTGTAGATGCAATGACAGGCAACTTAGTAGCCGCTACATGTTCTAATAAAGGCCAATCCCCAAAAGAACAGCTGGCGATTTTAATGACATCATATTGTTGCTCGCCAATACAATCGGCCGATATTTCATCAAAAGGAGTACACATCGTATACATCCCATGCTGGCTGACCTCATTCTTCAATTCTAAAAACTGTTTCTGTGTCAATCGCGTATCCTTGAAGCGTTTTACATTTTTTATATCATCCCGGTTCAGATAATCTGGGCGAATAAATGTATCTAAATTACGATATTGGAATTTTACAGCAAAATCAAATATATCCTTATACGATTCTACAATTTTCCCCAATTCACGAATAATTGTTTTTCCATGTTCTACACTACCCTGGTGGTTATTGGCCATTTCAAATGTAAATAAAGGCTTATTAAATAATGTCATGTAATCCTCTCCTCAAATTGCATCTGTTAATAAATTAGCTGTAATGGACCGCATTTCTTCTGAAGATAGGTACGGATAGGGATTTTCTAATAACGCGGATACGCGTTTACCCGTCTGCTCATCAATTTTCGAAATACATTTGGGAATCTCATCAAACCACAGGGACCCAACAATTCGACATAGAACAGGCCCTTCCATGTTCATAACTTTGGATACCTTTTGAACAATTTCTTGTTCCGTTTCGATACATACATATGGAATATCATAGGCATGTGATATTTTTTCTAAATCTGGCATAAATAGACCACTTTTTTCATTGCTTCCCACATAAAAACCATCAAAATTCCTATCCTGCATCGTCGTAATCGCTGCGTAGCCACGATTATCAAATATGAACATTTTAGCATTGATTTGATATGATCGGATGGTTTCTAATTCCTGAATATTCAATTGCAGACTTCCATCGCCTTCTATCATAATGACACGTTTCTTTTCACTGGCATAATATGCACCAACAACGGATGGCAATGCAAATCCCATTGCGCCCATCCCCATAGAGGATATTGTCTTTTGCCCTTTTTTATGCGTAAATGCAATATGACCAGCTGTGTTACACCGACTAGTTGACGATATGACGATAACATCATTTTCAGATGCAGTTGCTGAAATTGCTTCTGTAACCTTATATAAATCAACCGCTTCAACTTTATCTTGTTTTTCTGCCAAAAGGGGATATTTGTGTTTTAAAGCAATACAATCCTGTATCCATTTATCATAACGTCCAGACCCAATACCGTTTTTTCCCTGTAAATGCACACTGACTGATTCCATGTATGCTTTCACATCGGCAACTACAGGGTAAATATTCGTCATCGATAATTTTCTTATCTCATTTCCATCAATATCTACGATAATTTTCTTAGCACTATGGGCAAAGTGATTTTCATTAAAGGCTGTAATCATGTTATCCAGCCGGCTTCCTAGTACCAACAAAGCATCGGCATGTTGCAGGATAATATTAGAATACCGCGGGGCTTGCAATCCCGGACTACCAAAGAAACCGTCATCATCACCGTTCATAAAATCAAGAGCCCGCCAAGTCGCTAGTACCGGTATCTTTGTCTTTTCAATAAACTGTTGTACTAATTCAGAAGCACCAGCAGCATTCATACCTTGCCCTACTAAAATAACCGGTCTTTTAGCGGTCTCCAACAGGTTAAAGGTATATTGTACCGCTTCCTTTAGAATATTGCTATCATCATTTGTTACTGGGGGAAAGAAGTGCCTGAGCGCATGTACATCAATTTCTGCAGCCTGAACATCTAAAGGAATATCGATCCATACTGGACCTTTCCGACCTGTTGTCGCATAATAAACACATTTTTCCAGCTCATACTGAATGTCTTCTGGTTGTGTTACCAAGACAGCATATTTCGTAACAGGCCGAGCCATAGATATAATATCATTCTCCTGTGCACCAAATTGCCTAACCTTGCGTAAAGCTGCAAAATCATCACGCTTCACCTGGCCCGTCATGTAAATGACCGGGGTGGAATCAACAAAAGCAGCCGCAGCACCTGTAAGAGCATTTGTCCCGCCCGGTCCAGTCGTCACTAAACACAAACTAAGCTGTTCATTATACATATCATGTGCTTGTGCAGCAATGGCAGCCGCCTGCTCATGATGACAGCATACATAAGTAATGTTGCTGTGTCCCAATGAATCAACCAGATGCATGATCCCGCCACCAGTTAACGTAAAAGCATTTGTTATCCCCTGTTTTTCCAAATATTGAAACACAAAATCAGATAACTTCATTATTTATTACCTCCATCACTATAATGATTTTTTAATGGTGTTTATCATATAGTGTATTCTATCGTCATCCATTCCAGGATACACGCCAATCCAAAATGTGCGCTTCATAATCGCATCCGTATTCGCCAAAATATGATTCACCCGATAACCTTCTCCCTGGCGTCGCAATTCATCAAAGCAAGGGTGTTTTGTTATATTGCCCGCAAAGAGCATGCGGGTCTGGATGCCATGCAGTTCTATATATCGAACCATTTTCTGACGTTCTATGCCATCTCGACAGGTAATGAGAAATCCGAACCAGCTCGGTTTCGACTGTAGACAAGCTTCAGGCAAAATCAATTTATCCTGCAAGTCTTTCAGCCCTTCATAAAGACGCGAGAAATTATACCGCCGTCGTTCCACGAAACCAGGCAGTTTCTTAATCTGGGCCACACCAATAGCCGCTTGCAGATCCGTCGCTTTCAGATTGTAGCCAAAGTGGGAATATACGTATTTATGGTCATAGCCCTGTGGAAGCTCCCCATATTTTCCATTAAAACGATGACCGCAGCAGTTGTCACGACCAGAGGGGCAAACACAGTCACGTCCCCAATCGCGGAGGGATCGGATGATTTTGTGCAGCAAGGGATTCTTCGTATAGACAGCACCTCCTTCGCCGGTCGTCATATGGTGTGGCGGATAAAAGCTGGACGTACCGATATCACCGAAGGTGCCTGTAAGCCCAGTGTGCCCATTCAAGGTATATTGGCTGCCCAAGGCATCACAGTTGTCCTCGATGAGCCACAGGTCATGAGCCTGGCAGAAAGCCTTTACCGCCTTGATATCGAAAGGATTTCCCAACGTATGGGCCAGCATGACGGCCTTCGTCTTTTCTGAAAGGGCCGCTTCTAGCTGCGATACATCCACATTATACTGAGGAATTGTGACATCTACGAAGACGGGAACAGCACCATATTGAAGGATAGGCGCTACGGTCGTTGGAAAGCCTGCGGCTACAGTAATGACTTCGTCACCACGCCGGATAGCCCGTTCTTCCAGCAAGGGAGATGTCAGTGCCATAAAGGCCAATAAATTGGCCGAAGAGCCTGAGTTGACGAAAGAACAATAGGGAACCTGCAGATAGGTTGCCAGGTCCTGCTCGAATTGGGCCGTATACCGCCCGGCCGTCAGCCAGAATTCCAAGGCGCTGTCTACGAGATTGACCATTTCCTCCTCGTCATAAACCCTCGATGCATAGTGGATGCGATCGCCTTCGTGAAACTCATCATTTTGATTATGATATGTACTGCAATATTTTTTTACCATTTTCAAAATAGCGTATCGTGCTTCTTGCTCTGATATCATTCTGCTCTCTCCTAATTTCTCTGTTTTTTCAATATGCAGCAATAAATTCTCTAATTTGCTTCTCCATACAATGGCCTATATTACCATTTCCCTGATATTCCTTAGCCCATTCCACTGTTTTCTCTATAGCCTGTTCTATATTCCATCGGGGCTTCCAACAAAACGTATTCTTCAATTTTGAACAATCTAACTTCAAATATTGAGCTTCATGCGGACCTTTGACAGTATTGGAATTCCATTTCAATCCATGCCCCCACTGGCTGCAAAACAAGTCTACTAATGCTCCCGTCGATACACAATCAGCTATATCAGGTCCAACATTATAATATCCGGCAATATTTCTATTTTTATATTGCTCTTGAGCAATCATCAAATAAACATATAATGGCTCTAATACATGCTGATAAGGTCTGACTGAATATGGATTCCGCACGTTAATATTCTGTCCAGCATAAGCAGCTCGAATACAATCTGGAATAATTCTATCTTTAGCAAAATCGCCACCACCGATGACATTACCGGCTCGTGCTGTTGAAATAGCCACATGATGATTGGCAAAAAAGCTTTTTTTATAACTATGAGTCACTAATTCAGAACAACTTTTACTATTGGAATATGGGTCAAACCCATCTAATGGATCATTTTCTGTATACAATTTATTAGACTGTTCCTGGTTAGCATAAACTTTATCTGTCGTCACATTCAAAAATGATTGAGCACATGGATTCATACGTACACATTCCAATACATTTACAGTGCCCATAACATTCGTCGAATATGTGTCTATAGGATTTTTATACCCTTCACGAACAATCGCTTGTGCAGCTAAGTGAAATACGATTTCCGGCTGACATTGATCAAAAACTTTTTTTAGAGAAATATAGTCTCGAACGTCACCCAGGATAGATTGCATACCCGCTTCCACACCAGACTGCTTAAAACTTTTTGCCCCTTCTTCTGTCGGTGATAGTAAAGCATACCCAATTAAATCTGCCCCAGCCATTTCTAATATTTTACATAACCAGGTACCTTTGAATCCTGTATGACCGGTCACAAATACACGCTTTCCTCTATAAAACTCCAAATCTACTTCCATATCTTCCACGGCGCCCTTCCCGTTGCCCACAGAACTTCTAATTGCTCTTTATCTCGTTGGGTATCCATACATAGCCAGAATCCTGGATGCCTATATGCCGTTAATTGCCGATCTTTCGATAAATTTTCCAACGGCTCATGTTCAAAGGTAGTTTCATCCCCATCAATATAATCAAATACTGCTGGTTCAAGAACCATAAAACCACCATTAATTAAGCCCGAATCAGAATCTTTTTTTTCGCGGAAAGACTTAACTATCCCTTCACTCCCAACATCGATAACGCCAAACCGTTGACTTACAGTAACAGTTGTAATTGTTGCTGTCAATCCATGCGCTCGATGATATGATACAAGTTCTGGAATATTTACGTTCCCAACCCCATCCCCATAAGTAAACAGAAAAGCTTCATCACCTACATACTTCTGAATCCGTTTAATACGCCCTCCCGTCATCGTATACAATCCAGTATCGACGACAGTGACTCTCCATGGTTCTGCCGATTGATGATGGACAATCATTTCATTATTATTGCGAAAATCAAATGTAATATCCGATGTATGAAGAAAATAATTAGCAAAATATTCTTTAATCAAATGCTGCTTATAACCCGCACAAATAATGAAGTCATTAAAACCATACGTTGAATATATTTTCATGATGTGCCATAAAATTGGCTGTCCACCAATTTCAATCATAGGTTTTGGTTTAAGGTGGCTTTCTTCACTAATGCGAGTTCCAAGTCCCCCTGCTAATATTACTACTTTCATTACATGTCCTCCCTCAGCAATATTAATGTCAATTTATCAACAAGCATAATACCAACCTCAATGATGGTAGTGAATTGTCTTTAGCAATGACTGATTCTAATAAAACTTTCCACCTGCATTGGTAAGAAGCTTCCTTCTTCATAAATAGAACAAGTACACTGAACTTGATATTTATAATAAAGTCCTGCTTTCTTTTCAAAAAAGCTAACAATCAATTGGTAATACTATGCAACCTCTTTTGCAAGATAAGCATAATTTCTATTTTTATCTTTATTGAAAATGTTATACAATTATTTAATAATTTAATATAACATTGATACGAAAATGCTGATCAACATTTGTCTCACTTTATTTAATACACTAGCTATTTATTTTTTACTATACACTTTCTCTCCGTTGTATTCGTCAACCAAGTACACTGGTCTCCCTTTAGCTTCTTTAAAAATCCGCCCTAAATACTCACCAATTATCCCGAGAACGATAAGCTGGACTCCACTCACAAATAATATGATTGCAACTAAAGATGGATATCCAGGAACAGGATCACCATAAATAATCGTGCGGATGACAATGAACAACATATAGATAAAGGAACACAAAGACACTACCATGCCTAGCCAAGATGAAATATGCAATGGTACTGTGGAAAAAGATGTGATTCCTTCCATGGCCAATTGAAACAATTTCCAATAATTCCACTTTGTATTACCTGTTGCTCTAGCTGGTCTGTCGTATTCCAGCCCTTTTTTCTTGTATCCAATCCAATTAAACAGCCCTTTTGTATAGCGCTGACATTCACGCATAGAACGAAGTGCTTCAATACATTGCCTATCCAACAATCGGAAATCCCCTACATCGACTACGCCCGGCGTATCTGTCAAACGAGAAAAAATCCGATGATACACATGCGATGTTAATCTTTTAAACCATGATTCTCCATTACGGCTGCGACGAACGCCATATACATCGGCATATCCTTTTTCCCATTCACAAATCATAGCAGGAATTAAAGATGGCGGATCCTGCAAATCCGCATCCATAATAATCACCGCATCGGCATCGACAAAATCCATACCTGCTAACATAGCCACTTCTTTGCCAAAATTACGCGATAAGGACAAGTAAGAAACACGCTTATCCCGATGCTGTAATTCTTTCATCAATTCCAAAGTATTATCAGTACTTCCATCATTGACAAATAGCATAGAAAAATCATAGCGATTCCGCAAATCATCGCCATCGATAATATCACTCACTCGATTGTAAAAGTTTTTTACCTAAATTGCAAGTGCAAGTTGAACAAAAATTTAACTTATAATAGTTCTCAATTAGCATAGACTTTATCGAGGAAGTCATCGAAGAGTTCCTGCGATGTCTGGTAGCCGAGGATACGCCT
>Ga0163159_1002685_pt1 | contig 14232 bp, 15 predicted proteins | sample BioMet9_FD_108702 | JGI IMG/M metagenome (GOLD analysis project Ga0163159, IMG submission 108702) | Microbial communities from bioreactor (seeded with sewage sludge) at Lawrence Berkeley National Lab, California, USA - Biofuel... | ecosystem: Engineered > Bioreactor > Anaerobic > Unclassified ... | reverse complement strand
TTCGGATCTGATATGACGTAACGCCAAGTGCATTCAAATCTGCAGTGCGGAATATCCCACCCGAAGTTTCTGCCAATTCTTTGATTTTTTCAACCTGCGTCAAGATATTCACCAACTTTCCGCGTGTCTTGCAAATGAGCGGCAAAATTTTCATATATTATCTTACTCTGCTTCTACGTACCTGTCAACAAATTTTCCGCTCAATCCATTGATGAGCGGAAAATTTGTTTTGCAAATAAACGGAGGAATGGATGTTAATATCTGTACAGTTCGCTTTTAATGGGGAGAGTATTGAAAATACGGCTGACATGAAAAGAGGACATCGCACATCGGGCTTTTTACCCTGATGCGATATCCTCATTATTCATAGATGCGTTATTCGGAAAGCCATTCAGCAATATCGCCGACCGCCTTCATGTAATCCGCGTGATCTTTAAAACTGCCGGGAGTATTTACGCCGCCGCCTACGAAGACTCTGGAATCGTCAACGCCGAAATTGCCGAAGCATTTAACCATGCCTTCTGCAACCTTCGTATAGACTTCAGCAGGGCCTGCGCCGCAGCTCATGATGATGGCACCCTTCTTGCCGCGTGCCGACGCGTTGTTTCCGGCCGGTTTCGATGGATCGAAGAAGCAATAGGTGCGGTCGATGAAGGTCTTGGCAGGACCGTTCAGCTGTCCGAAATAGACAGGAGAAACGAGTACGAGCGCGTCACAGGAATCGATGAACGGAATCAGAGCGCCGAAATCGTCCTTCTGAACACAGGAAGCCTTGGCCTTGCCTTTGCAGGCATTGCATCCGTGGCATGGATTTACAGTTGTTTCTCTTAATCTGAAAACTTCTACTTCCGCGTCATGAATTGATTCACAGAGCTTGTCCGTGATCACGTCACAGTTGCCGCCCTTGCGCGGGCTGGAATCTACGATAATAATTTTCTTCATGTCTGACCCTCCATATGGTTTGTTTTGAAGTTTTATGGCATCCTGGTTATTATAGCACAAATGAAGGGATTTTTTAAGATGAAGATGTCGCACCGTACGCATAGAAATCAGTCTGTACTCTGACAAGCTTGCTTCGCCGGTATTTCCGCACTCGCTGATTGATGGGGCGGGGTAAACTGAGAGGGATTTTTTTGATGAAGATGTCGCACCGTACGCATAGAAATCAGTCTGTACTCTGACAAGCTTGCTTCGCAGGTATTTCCGCACTCGCTTTTTGATGGCTGCAAAGTAAACTCAGCGAGCTTTTGTTATTGCATCAGGACGGATGTTTTTGGTGCGCTCGCTTCAGACAGTACTTTGCAGCCATCGCGTCGTGCGGAAATACCGGCGAAGCTGCGCAAATGTCAGAGTGCAGACTGATTTCTATGTGTACGGAGTTGAAGGTTCATCAGAAAATATGCGTTCAGTTTGGAGCGCCCGGGGATGCAAAATCGCGACTGGCAGAGGTGAAGCGCGCAAATGGCAGAGTACAGACTGATTTCTATGTGTACGGAGTTGAAGGTTCATCAGAAAATAATGCGTTCAGTTTGGAGCGCCTAGAGATGCAAAATCGCATCGTGCGGAAATACCGGTGAAGCGCGCAAATGGCAGAGTGCAGACTGATTTCTATGTGTACGGAGCTGAAGGTTCATCAGAAAATAATGCGTTCAGTTTGGAGCGCCCGGAGATGTGAAATCGGGATGAGGGGAGAGGATATTAATACACGTCCTGGCGGGGATGGGCGTGTGTCAGGACGTGAAGGGATCAGAGGCGGCGATTTCGAGGTAGCGGCGGGCGATGCGGGTCCAGGATACGGACCGGAGATCGGGAGCTTTCGCGCGCGGGGTTTCGAGCATGGTGAAGATCGCGCGGGCGAGGTTCTTTTCAAAGGCGGAAAGCTCATCGGCGTTTGGCTCGTCTGTATTGCAGAAGCGGGGCGGCTTTACGAAGGTAATGCCGTGATCCGGCACATGTGCGTCAAACCAGTCCCGGATGCCGGGAAGGTCTGTGCAGAGCGCGGGAATCCCGCAGGCGAGCGCTTCGAAAAGGACGAGCGGCAGTCCGTCGAAGAAGGAGGGTATTGCGAAGCCGGAGCAGTCATTGTAGAGTGATGCGAGTGCTTCCTGGGAAAGTGGTCCGTGAAGCATGACGGGATACCGTGAACGGGTGCAGAGCTCCCGTATTTCGGCCATTTCCCGTTCGCTTCCGTTTCCGCCCGCAAGATGAAGAGAAAACGTATTCTGCTCATACGGCAGATAGTCAAGCGAGCGGATCAGGCTGAACACACCTTTCTTTTCGGAAAGCTTGCCGGCATAGAGAAGTCTGCGGTGATCCGGATCCGCAGGCAGGTTCCGGTTATAAAAGATTTTGCTGTTATAGCCGGTTCCTGTCACGTGGATTCTGTCCCGCGGGATCCGGTATGTACTGTATATTTCCTCTTTCAGCGTTTCGTGAAGGACACAGACCGCGTCTAGCTCGCGGATATGCGCGGATATGACAGGCCGGAACTGCATGTTCTTCTGAAACTGGCGCAGATCGGAGCCGTGGCAGATACCGATGATTTTATAATCGGGAAACCAGGAACGTGTGAGCGCAGTCAGCAGGTACAGGTGGTGGCAGAGTATGAGATCCGGTTTAAATTCGAAGACAGCGTGTGATATGACATCGTGGAAGGCTGTCTCGAACTGTAATTCCATTTCCCCGGTAAAATCACAGTACCGTGTGCTGGGATACGGCATTTCGTCAGACATGCCGGCAACGTGAAACGGCAGTGTGTCTGTGTCATACAGAACCGGATAAAAAGCAGCGTCTCCCGGTAAGTCAGGAGTGTCTGACGGTGTGATGCCCGCGACGACTGCCTGTGCGATGCCCTGTTCTGAAAAAGCACGGACCAGTTCTCTCAGGTAGATACCGCTGCCGGTACTGTCAGGCTTCTGGGCTGTGATGCTGAGAATGCGCATGGAAACGTTCCTTTCTGTATACTAGGCGTTATAGGTGCCTGCACCTTCGAACTCTTTTATAATTTCTTCGGAAGGTGCTTCTGTAAGGAGGCTGAAGAGGAGGATGCATGCGCAGCTTACGAGAAAAGCAGGCAGCAGCTCGTAAATGTTCCAGATGCCTCCGAGCGGACGGATAAGGTACTTCCAGATGAAAATCATGGAGCCGCCGGAGATCATGCCGGCCAGGGCGCCCCATTTGGTTGTGCGTTTCCAGAACAGCGCGAACAGCATGACAGGTCCGAAGGACGCGCCGAAGCCGGCCCACGCGAAGGATACGATCTTGAAGACGGAATTGTCCGGATTCCGGGCAATGACCATCGATATCGCGGATATGATCACAACGGTGAGGCGTGCCATCAGAACTTTCTTCTTCTCGGACATTTTAAGATGGAAGCAGTCTACCAGCAGATTCTGGGAAAAACTGGACGCGGCAGCCAGAAGCTGGGAATCGGATGTCGACATGGTGGAAGCCAGGATTCCGGCCAGAACGACACCGGCCAGAAGGGCGGCGATGACACCGTATCTGCTCAGCAGGCTTGAGAATTCAACGATGATGGTTTCGGACGCGTTTCCTTTCAGGACCGGGATGGAACCGAAGGCAGACGCGGCGGAGCCGATGATGCCGATGAAGACGGCAATCGCCATGGAAATAACGACCCATACGGTTGCGACACGTCTGGAAAGGGTAAGCTTGTTCTTGTCTTCGATCGCCATGAAACGAAGCAGAATATGCGGCATGCCGAAGTAGCCGAGTCCCCACGCGGCCGTTGAAATAATGGTAATGATGCCGTAGGAGCCGGCGGTGTTTGTTTCGGCGTTGTGTGTCAGTGACATGGAGAGATATCCCGGCAGTGCCTGTGCGTTCGCGACGACGTTGTCGAGGCCGCCTGCTACGGAAATTCCGAAGAAGACAATGGTTATCAGGGCAATTGTCATGATGATGCTTTGTACGAAATCTGTTGTAGAAGCAGCGAGAAAGCCGCCCATCGTTGTATAGATGACGATGACGGCGCCGGAAATAATCATGGACGCCACATAGTTGGTACCGAGAAGACTGTTGAAAAGCTTGCCGCAGGCGGCAAATCCGGAAGCGGTATAGGGAACGAAGAAGATCAGGATCACGACAGCCGCTATTGCCGTCAGAATATTCTTGTCATCGTGAAACCGTTTCGAGAAAAAATCCGGGATGGTGATTGCATTGATTTCGCTGGAATAGCAGCGGATACGCTTTGCGACAATCAGCCAGTTGAGATATGTTCCGACAGCCAGCCCGAGAGCCGTCCAGCCGGCATCCGCGACCCCGCTTAAATACGCGACACCGGGAAGTCCCATAAGAAGCCAGCTGCTCATGTCGGAGGCTTCCGCGCTCATTGCCGTTACATACGGTCCGAGGTGGCGTCCGCCGAGGTAAAAGTCATCCGTCGTCTTGTTCTTCTTTGAACAGTCGATACCGATCTGGAGAACGATGATCATATAAACGATCATGGAAATAAGGATACAGATATTTGCAGTACTCAATTCAGAACCCCCTTCATGTCATTACGTCAAGTCTGCGTTTCAAGTTTGAAAATCCATGCCGTGGCGGCATGCCGCGGCATTATCAATAACAGTCTATCACAGAAGACGGGTGAAAGAAAGAAAAATCATTCTGCCGATCCGCAAAGCTGACGGCGGAAAATCGTGCGGAAAAGGAAACGGGTAAGCGGGCCGGCCGCGAACAGATTCCAGAGAAATGCCATCGGGAAATTCTTGATGATTGTTCCGACCCAGATAGCCGGCAGCTCGGATACAGGCGCGCCGCCTTTTATGATGTTGAAGATGACGGAAGCAGCGCCGCTCATGGAAGGGCACATGATAAAAACCGTGCATGCGGATATCATCACTGTGATAAAGAACGGATTGTCCTGCTCCGGACGGATGATTCTTGCCGCGAGCTTATGGCCGACGCGGTTTCCCCACAGATTTGAAAAAAGAAAGACGATGATCCACATATACGCTGCCTCTGCCAGGGCACTTGGAAATACTGCGTTTGTCATGTTGCTGAAGCCGCCCGCCATTGTGTCATAGCCCATTTTTACGGCGACATTATAGATTTCCATGCCCAGCGCCATGGTCACAGACATGATGATTCCGAATACAGCTCCCTGAAATTTTGTTTCTGGCATATAGAAAAACCTCCTTGAATAAAAAATAGCGTCAGTCTATCGCAGATAGACTACGCCAGGAGACTTATTTCTATTCATGCATAAAAATGACCGAGCCGTTGACCGGTAACAGAAATGATTATAATACAAATAAAAAAAAGATGCAAAGGAAAATCAGAGCGCGGTCCGGTCCACGTTGAGCAGCTCCGGATACTTCACAAGCAGTTTCCGGTGTCCTGTTTCGATGATGCCTTCCTTCTGCATTTCCCCGCAGATGCGGGCAATCTGCACGCGGGAGCAGTTGACGGCGGAGGCCAGCTCTTCCTGGCTCATGTGTATGACAGGATCTTCGCCGCATTTTACGTGTTCCAGATAAAGTGAGAGAAAATTGGCAAGGCGTTCACGTGCGTCTGGAATGCTCTGGTTTTCAGCGTCCACGCACATAAGCCGCAGTATGCGGCAGTAATAGCGGGCCAGATCCGGCATGAAACGGCTGTCGAGCTTACCAAGTGTTTCGATATCCTTCGGGTAAAGCGGTATGGCGAGAACGGGGGTGACGCATTCTGTTGAAACGACGGCCGGCATATTGCCGCAGAGACCGTCCATGGAGAAAATCGTATTCCCCTTGTGATATCCAAGGATCCGGATATAGCCGGAGGCGTTGACGGTATAAATCTTGATCATGCCCTTCAGAAGGAAGTATACGCGGTCCAGCAGGATGCCGCACTGTGACACGACCGTTCCGCGCGGGAAGGAGACGGCAGGACCGAAATTGTCTTCGACAAGGCTGCGGTAGCTGATGAAATCGTCGTTTATGATATAGCTGACTGAGGCATCGAGTAATGTGGGCATGCAATCATCCTCCGTATGGATAATTCTTTAACAATTGTATCGCGTGATATATTATTGACAAATTATTTTATATATAATCATACCATAAAACAGCGGATGGAAACGAAAAGCTGTGCAAAAAATATTAACAGGAGGTAATTTTATATGTCAAAACTGTATCCACACGTATTTGCGCCTGGTAAAATCGGCAATCTGACACTGAAAAACCGTATCGTAAAAGCACCGCAGTCGTCAGGAATGAATAACAAGGACGGATCTGTCAGTGAGCGTGCAATCCGTTATTATCGTGACGTTGCAGCAGGCGGAGCGGGCATGATCATCGTTGAGTACGCTTATGTTGACGATATCGGCGCAAAATCAGCGCACTGCCATCTTGGCATTTCCAGTGACGAGGATATCCCGGGTCTTACATGGCTTGCGGAGAATATAAAAGAAGAGGGTTCCGTACCGGCCATTCAGATTGAGCACTGCGGACGCCAGAAATTCCTTGGAACGCAGCCGATCTGCAGCGCATCCGCGATTCCGTGGCCGATGCTCTGGAATAAGGTTGGTGTCCAGTCGGTTCCTCACGTGCTGACGATTCCTGAGATTCAGGATATTGTCCACGCGTTCGGCGATGCTGCTCTTCGTGCGAAGATGGCAGGTTTTGAACTTGTCGAGATCCACGGTGCACACGGCTATCTGCTGACGAACTTCTTCTCCCCGACGACAAACCACAGAACAGATCTGTACGGTGGTTCGCTTGAAAACAGGATGAGGATTTATCTGGAAGTATATCGTGACGTTCGTGCAAAAGTAGGACCGGACTTCCCTGTAACGATCCGCCTGAGCGGCACGGATTACGAGCCGGACGGATTCCCTGTGGAAGATACGATTGCTCTTGCCAAGGCACTCGAAGCAGAAGGCATCGACGGTATTCATATTTCCGGCGGTGATCATCATACCATGATCCATCAGGTTACACCGATGTCTATTCCGGTCTGCCACAATGCATGGGCAGCTGAGAGAGTCAAGAAGGAAGTCAGTATTCCTGTCATCGCTTCCGGTTCTATTACACTGCCGGAATACGCGGAAGATATCATTGCTTCCGGAAAAGGTGATTTCGTAGGCTTAGGCCGTCCGCTCTGGGCAGATCCGGAGTGGCCGAAGAAGGCAGAGGCAGATCATCCGGAAGATATCCGTCCGTGCATCCGCTGCAACGAAGGCTGCCTCGAGAGAACGTTCTTCCAGTTCAAGGCAGTTACGTGTGCCGTCAATCCGCAGATCAGCCGTGAAGGTGAGCTGAAACCGGTTCCGACACAGAATCCGAAGAAGGTTGCTGTCATCGGCGCAGGCCCTGCAGGTCTTGAAACCGCAAGAGTTGCTGCAGAACGCGGCCATAAGGTAACGATTTTTGAAAAAGAAGACCGGGACGGCGGGCTCCTGAACGAAGCTTCCACACCGGAATTCAAGTCGGATATCCGTCCGTTCATGAAGTATCTTGAGACGGCAGTCAGCAAGCTTGGCGTACAGATTATCCGGAAAGAAGCGAAGGAAGAGGATCTGAAGGACTTCGACGCTGTTGTATGTGCTACCGGCAGCAGCATCATCATTCCTAAGATTGACGGCGTTGACAAGGCAATCGTCACGAATGCATGCGATCTTCTGAACGGCAAGACAAAAGCAGGCAAGAATGTTGTCGTAGTCGGCGGCGGACTTGTAGGAACCGAAACAGCACTCTGGCTTGCAGAGAACGGCCATGAAGTAACGGTTGTTGAAATGCTGCCTAAGATCATGAGCGATGTCGCAACGACAGATTTTCTCGCTTATTCTGAGAGAATTGCCAAGACAAGCATGAAGATCCGTGTCAATACACGTCTTGAAGCAATCGACGACAAGGGCATCACGGTTTCCGCAAAGAAGGCAACGGAGCATATCGATGCTGATACGGTTGTACTTGCACTTGGATTCCGGAGCAACGCATGTCTCGCGGACGCGCTTGAGAAGGACGGCAAGAAAGTCTATACAGTGGGCGATGCTGTAAAGCCGGGCAAGATTTACGATGCGATTCATACCGGCTATCGTGTAGGCCTTAAAATCTGATCATTAAACTGCTGAATATTTCTGCATGGGGAAAGAACTGCTGCTGCGTATCCTGGTGAAACAGGATACAAAACAGCAGTTCTTTTCGCATTATGGACAGTTTCACGATAATGTGCCTCCCACTTTTTCCGGAAGTGCGGTATAATATTTAAATGTTAATCTAAGAAAGGAATGGTAAGCATGCAGTTTGAAACATTGCAGAAGGACATGATCGCGGCGCTCAAGGCACACGACAAAGAGCGCAAGGACGCGATCTCCTCGATGGTTTCCGCTGTCAAAAAGGCGGCGATTGATTCCGGATCGCGGGATGATATCAAGGAAGAGATGGTGGACAGTGTACTGACGAAGGAGCTTCGTACGGCACAGGAGCAGCTTGACACATGCCCGCAGAACCGCACGGATCTTCTGGCAGAATATAAATTCCGCCGCGATGTGATCGCGGAGTACGCACCGAAGCTCATGTCGGAGGAAGAGATCAAAGCATTTCTGGAGGATGAATTCGCGGAGCTTTTATCATCCGGCGGCAAGGGTGATGTCATGAAGCAGGTTATGCCGCGGCTTAAGGGCAAGGCGGACGGGAAGATGATCGGAAAGGTTGTAGACCAGTTATGCGGACAGGAGCGGTAATAGCCGCGGCAGGTCTTTCATCCAGAATGGGCAGCTTCAAGCCGATGCTTCCGGTCGGGCCGGTTTCGATCGCGCAGAAGATCATCGCGAACTTCCGGCAGGCGGGCGTATCCCCGATCGTTGTGGTAACGGGGTTCCGTGCCGCGGAGCTGGAGGCGCACCTGTCAGAGGAGGATGTGGTTTTTGTACGGAATCCGGAATACAGAAGCACGGCGATGCTGGATTCGGCAAAGCTGGGCTTTGAGCGGATACGCGGAGAGTGTGACAGGACTTTTTTTACACCGGTCGACATACCGCTTTTTACGCTTGACACGGTCAGAAAGCTGATGGATTCCGGCGCGCACGTTGTAAAACCGGTCTGCGGCGGTACGGAGGGACATCCGATTCTGCTTTCCAGTGAAATTCTGTCGCGGATCCTCTCGTTTAGCGGAGACGGCGGCCTGCGCGGCGCGATCGCGGCGGTCTGTACGGACTGTGATCTGGTTGACGTGACAGATTCCGGAATTCTTCAGGATGCGGATACACCGGAGGATTACCGGGAACTGCTGGACAGAATGAAGACAGACAGATTATTATCGGAGAATGAATCCGGGAGGCATGGAGCATGATCAGACTCGTGATTCTGGGAGCAGGACAGATGGGGGCCGTGGCCGGCACCCTGGTCAATCGTGAAGCGTATGATCTGATATGCTACGGGGACAATCATCCGGAAAACTCCCGCATCCGGGGAGAGGCGCGTGTAATGACAGTGGAAGCGGCGCTTGCCGCCCGGCCGGATGAGGTGCTTGTTTCGGTCGTCGGAAAAGACCGCGCGGAGGCACTTTACAGGCAGGCGCGGGACGCTGGCTTTCAGGGGCGGATCTGGAATATCAATGATTTTATCGAACGGATCGATTTAAGAAGAGGAGCCGCGGTCCGGATGGCGGCGCGGCTTTCCGGGATTTCGGGGGCTGCCGCGGAGCTTGGTGTGTACAAGGGCGACTTTGCACAGCTGATCAATGTGCTTTTTCCGGAACGGAGGCTTTATCTTTTCGATACGTTTACAGGCTTTGATGAACGCGATATTCCCGCGGAGAGCAGAAACCGTTTTTCAGCGGCGAAGGCCGGTGATTTCGGCGATACGTGTGTGGAGTACGTGAAAAGCCGCATGAAATATCCGGAGCAGGTGATTTTTCGGAAAGGATATTTTCCGGAAACATGCAGCGGCATTGAGGAAGTTTTTGCCTTTGTAAGCCTGGACGCGGATCTTTATACGCCTACACTGGAAGGGTTGGAATGGTTTCTCCCGAGAATGTCTCCGGGCGGCGTGATTTTTCTGCATGATTATGGAAATCTTCGATTTCACGGGGCAGCGCAGGCGCTTCATGATTATGAGGAGCGCCATGGCACACTGGCACTTGTGCCGCTCCCGGATCTGCATGGGAGTGCTGTTATTGTGAAATAACAGGAAGGAGCAGCATGAAAGGGATGATTTACCTCCTCAGACACGGCAGACCGCTGCTGCCGGGAGATGGACGTTTCTGCATTGGCCGCGGAAGCGATCCGAAGCTGTCTGACAATGGAAGAATAGAAGCCGGGAAGCTGCGGGACTGTTTTCCGGATTCGAAAAGAATATACTGCGGACCATTGGAGCGGATGCGGGAAACCGCGCGCATAGTGGCGGACAATAAGTCAGAAGTCATTGTTCTTCCGGGTTTTACGGATATTGACGTCGGAGAGTGGGAAGGCATAAGCTTTCATGAGATCAGGCAGAAATATCCGGATGTTTACCGGACGCGCGGCAGAGACTGGTCGATCCCGCCTGTCGGCGGAGAAAGGCTGGAAGCCGCGGCGGACAGAATACAGGTGGCAGTTATGAGTCTGGCATGCAGGAGCAGGGACGAAGCGGCAGTTATAACGAGCGACGGTGCGATCCGCGCGCTGCTGTGGCGTCTCATGCATCTTGATCCACGCCGTGACACGATGATTCAGGTACCATACGGCAGCATAACGGTACTTCGTTTCGATAACGGGGCGCTTAGCGTGACGGCGATGGGCAAGCTTCCGGAGGATGCGCCGGATGACGAAGAAATCGAGGAATTGTGGGATCTCTGCGGGACGCCTGCGAAGGTCCGTGAGCATTCGATGGCGGTCTGTGAATTTGCTCTGGATATCCGGGAAAAGCTGATACCTGCCGGGATTGTTCTTTCGTACGGGAGACTCCGGACGGCATCTCTTCTTCACGACGTCTGCCGCAGTGAGGGAAATCTTCATGCCGCCTACGCGGCGAATCTGCTTCGCGAGCGTGGGTACCTGCCGATCGCGCGTCTCATCGAGCAGCATCATGACGGCTATATCGGGGATACAGTTGATGAAAGCATCGTACTTTATCTGGCAGATAAGATGACGGACGGAACCGGACACGTCACGCTTGAGGAACGGTTTGGAAAGAGTCTGTTCAAATGCCGTACGGACGAAGCCAAAGCCATGCATCGGATGCGTTTCGGCCGGGCACTTGAGGCCAGAAAACGGATTGAAGATATAACAGGCGAATTATAATGAAACAAACGCACTGCACGGAATTTTCTGAATATGATATGCTCCCTGTCAAGCAGACAGGTTAAATATCATAAGCTCCGTACAGTGCGTTTTTTACGGGAATAGAGAGACTTTACGCCTGTGTTTTTGCTTCTGCCGGGGTCTCGGCCTGCGCAGCCGTTTCGGCGGCTTTTCTGTTAATCTGCGGGCGTATCACAAAAATCACAAGCAGCAGACCGACGACGGAGGTTATGGCGGAAATCAGGAAGACAGAATTGACGCCTGCCGTGATGCTGGAAACATTCGTAGGATCGGATTTCGTGCAGACATCATAGGAAATCCCGAATACAGCCGCGGCAATAAGGCTGGACAGGGAGTTGACAAAGTTTACGAGCGATGTGCCGACACCGAGGTCGCTGCGCGGCAGCGTTGACTGTGCGGCAGGTGTGATGGAAACAGCCCGGAAGCTCTCTGCGATGCCGGTTGCGGCAAGAGCGACAAAGTACAGAAGGACTGGTGTTGATGATGTGGTGAAGCCCATTGTGAAGAAGGCGGCTGCTACGATGACTGTGGCGACAGCGATGGCCTTCCAGATATTCTGAGCTTTTTTGCCGACCCAGACGCCGACGATTGCCGGAAGAATGATGGTGATGATCGTACGCGGCATCTGCAGCGCTCCGGAAACCGCGGTAGAAGCGCCGAGAACGGACTGTACTGCAAGCGGCGCGTATGTGTTCATGGCATTGAAGTAGAAATAGCAGATGAAGCCGACGATCAGCAGCATGGAATAATTCTTATTCTTGAACAGATACATCGGAATCATCGGATCCGAGGCTTTTTTCTCTATTTTAACCAGGATGATGAGAGCGATGATGCCGATGATAAAGCCGAGCAGTATCCGGTAGTCGGACCATCCGATTTTCGGCCCGTAATTCAGGGCCAGCAGGATGCCGAACAGAGTTGCAGCGAGCATGACGATGCCGGCGCAGTCGATGTGAACCTTCCCTTCCCGCCGGATGTTGGGCATGCCGCTTCCGATCAGGATGACGCCGAGAATCAGCGGAATGGCCGGAAACATGATGGCAAAGCCCAGATATCCCATGTCGGTCAGGATGCCTGCGATAATGCTGCCTGCGAAGCCGCCTACTGCTACCGAGCTTGACAGAATCCCCATGGCCTTCGGCACATCCTTTGATTCATTGATTTCCCGTACGATAATATACGGAGCGGCGAGAAAAGCACCTTGTGCGGCGCCGAGAACGAGACGCAGGATCATAAACGGAATCAGCATCCGCACAAATCCCATGCCGATTCCGCAGAATGCGCAGATCAGGCCGGCGACGATTACGATGTTGCGGCGCCCCATCAGGTCGCCGAGCTTGCCGCCGATCGGTGTCATGATGGACAGACCAAGCGAGGCGAAGATCGTCAGCAGTGAAAAGTACCCCATCGCGTTCATGGTCTGCAGGATCGGCCCCTGCAGCGTCGCGAGGCTTAAACCGAACATGGCGATGGAAAGCATCAGGCAGATACATCCGGCCTGCACCTTTGTTTTATTGGATTTTGACAGCTGGACAGCTGCGTTTGACTGTGTTGTTGTCATAAGATTCCCTCCTCGAATCATGATGGTGATGGTTATTTGTTATCCTTCAGCCATTCGAACGCGCAGTGCGCAAACGCGGCGGATCCGAACGGCAGTACATCTTCATTGAACAGTACGGCGGGATTGTGACTGACGCCGGGCTTCTTATCGTGAAAACCGGCCGCGAGGAACAGGTACGCGCCGGGTATCCGGCTTGTGATTTCCGCGTAATCGTCGGAGCCGCCTGTCTTGATATCCGGCACGGAATACATATTCGGCGCCGACAGCGAACCCATATACTTCAGAATGGACTTTGTAAACGCCGGATCGCAGATAAGCGGCGGAATCCTGGAAAGCATTTCCACTTCGGCGCTTCCGCGAAAAGCATCTGCTGTTTTAAGCGAAATTTCTTTCATACGCGCGACGAGCAGCTCACGTGTCTTTACGGAGACCGTGCGGATGCTGCCTTCCAGAATGGCGGTATCGGGAATGATATTGAAGGCGGTGCCGCTCTCGATATGGCCGATTGTCAGGACTGACGCTTCCTCCGGATCGCATTCGCGTGCGATCAGCTCCTGCAGGTTTTCATGGATACGTACCGCGATATTGATGGGATCGACAGAATAATGCGGATACGCGCCGTGCGCGCCTTTTCCGTGAACGGTGATGCGGAAGCCGTCACAGGAGGCCATCATCGTACTGTCGCTGTTGTAAAAATATCCGCCGGGATCGCCGCCCGGGCCGACATGGAAGGAAAGCGTCACGTCAGGCTTCGGATTTTCCAGGATCCCTGCCGCGACCATGTCCTTGCTGCCCTCAAACGTTTCCTCGCCTGTCTGGAACATGAGCCGGACGGTTCCGGAAAGTTCATGCTCGCATTCCTTCAGCATTCTCGCGGCCGTCAGCAGCATCGCGGAATTCAGGTCATGGCCGCACGTATGCGCTTCTGTTCCGGTCGCACAGGCAAACGGCAGGCCGCTTTTTTCCGGCATCGGAAGTGCGTCCATGTCGGAACGCAGCAGGATGACTTTTCCGCCTGTCCCGATCTGTGCCGCAAGTCCGTGTCCGCATTTCTCTGCCTTGATTCCGTAAGCAGCCAGTTTTTCTGTCATATAGGATACTGCCTTCGGAAGCACGAGTCCGGTTTCGGCATTTGTGTGCAGGTACCGTCTGTTTTCAACGGTATCGCCGCGCAGTTCTTCCGCCCGTTTATAAAAATCCATAATCATTCCTCCATTGCATTGATGGTAGTGTCAAATTCACTACTCTTTTTTATTATTTAAACCTTGATTTTACGGGAGTTTGCGATAAAAAGAGCAATGCTCTCCCTTTTTTTGGTATAATGTCCTCGACCAAAATTCCAAAATACCGAAAGGAGCCATTGCTCATGGACATTATACTTTATTTACTTCAGATCATTCAATACCAACATTCACAAATTCGATGG
>Ga0163159_1002677_pt1 | contig 14273 bp, 12 predicted proteins | sample BioMet9_FD_108702 | JGI IMG/M metagenome (GOLD analysis project Ga0163159, IMG submission 108702) | Microbial communities from bioreactor (seeded with sewage sludge) at Lawrence Berkeley National Lab, California, USA - Biofuel... | ecosystem: Engineered > Bioreactor > Anaerobic > Unclassified ... | reverse complement strand
GGGGAATGCCCTCCAGAAGGCGGAAAAACTGCTCGAGCTTCTGCTTAAAAGCAAAGAAATCGTCAGATATCGCGACTAGATGGGCGTTTCTCACCAACACCGTGCACGATAGTCATTAAAGATATTAGAAATTCTGGAGTGCATTGCGGGCGTAAATGCACTCCAGAGATTCAGACTTCATACTCGTCTTTTTTCCCACTTAATATCGCAAAAGCCCTTGGGGTGAAGGATGCCGTCAGCTGTGCGCTGCCTCATCTGGGTTCTATTATCCCGCTAGATGTACGACAAGTTGTTTGGTTCAGTTCCATTCTCCAAAACATTATTGCAACAGTGGACACAGAACTTATCTATTCCCAGCCTAGCTATTCATTCTTTCTTAGTCAGGTAAAAGGCAGCCCTTATTTTTCCCCCTCCTCAAAGGTTTCAAGAGAAGTATTTAATAAATGCCTTGATCGTTTTTTTGAAGGATCTCAGTTGTTTCGGCCAACGGCTTTTTCTTCATTTCAAAGTGATCTCTTTTCCCTTCTTTATCCAACTCAAGCCCAATTTTAATTGCTTTGTCATCTATTCATTAATGCGATTTGCTGCGGCTTAAACTGCTTTTTCCTATTCGGTCATAGAAAATAGGCTTTTGTTATTGTTATTTACTTCAATATTTGATTGTCTTAAGCGACAAAAAAAGACAATAGAATCTTTCTTTCTACAGGATGGGTTTTAATTTTTATTACTTTCGGGCAATGAAGCAAGAGCTTTTGTTAAGTTGTCGTCATTGATTTCAATGTCTTTAAGCAACTGGGTAATTTCGTCTATCAATGCTTCTTTGAATGAATCAATATCAAAGTCATTGCTTGATGAAGCAACCACTATTTTTGAATAGTCAATTCCACGATGAGTAACTACAAAATCAACCAAAGGTTCTAAAGAGGGGCTGTCGGTTGATAAAACAAATTGGTGATCTTCAATAGAGACCGTAATTGATGAAGCGACTTGTTCCTTATTTTCTACCATATTTATTCATTCTCCTTTCAATAGCTTCTTTTCCGCCTTCTAGTATTGTTGCCACATCATTAATGGTATTTCCATACTCTAAAGCCCCATAACGATAATCGAAGACATCGTTTTCTTTTTGGATACAAACAATCACATTCTCACAGTCGGCGTTCACTACGATGTTAGCATCGTGGGTTGCCACAATTACTTGCCGTTGGCTTTTTACATCCGAAAACCAAGTGGCTAATTTTCCAAAAATCGTTTGATTGTCAATGTTATCTTCTGGCTGGTCAATTAAGAGAGGGATGTGGGTTTTCTTAAACAAAAGATATTCCATCAAGATGTTGGCTCGGGTCCCCGGAGATTGGAGGGCCAGGTCCTTTCGGCAACGATCCTTGCCAACAAAATAAATTTTCGATGGTGTTGTGATCTCAAGATGAGTCAAAGAAGAAAGTTCGCTGATCAAACCATTGGTCGAAAAAGAAGAATTTTTAAAGTCGTTGAAGGAATAGCAAAAACACTGGATTAGATTTCTGACGCTAATAAGATCTTCTTTTTTACTATGATATTTGCCAACAAACAGTGTTCCGTCAATACTTTCTCGGATAGTCGATAGCAGATAATTGACAATGGGCTGAATATGAAGCTCTTTTGAGAAAATGATAAGATCATTGGCTTCTGCTGGATAAGGATTCTCTTGGGGTTTCGGTTGAGAAACGGTGCAGGATAGTTTGAGCAGCGAGTTGATGATGGCCACTCTGCGGCGACAATTTAATGAAGCGTTTTGGAACAGCAAACGGAATAGATTAAGAGAAGCATTCTTCTTTTTTAAACGTTCGGTTTTTGACGAAACTATTTCTATATTTTTTGCCTTTAAATTACTTGCAAACAAAGATTCGATGATTAACTGGCGATTATAAATTTCGATTGATTCGGAAACCTCACGGAATAAGTGAATCTCCGAGGAAATAACAGTGCCAACACTTTGAATCTCTTTTGGGACAATTCGGTTTATCTTTTGAATGTAGTCCTCATAATTTATGAATTCAATTAACTGCTTTTTTCTTCCAAGCGGCCCCAAATTAATAAGCTTTTGTTTTTCTGGAACGATGCTATATGTTTCAACAAAGGACGAAAGGTTATCGGTTATCTCTTTTTTGGTTAGATCTTTAAAATCCATGTCTTGAACTAATTCAGAACGTTTCTCATCAGCGCTAAATGAATGTAAGGATGCAAATTCACTTTCGAAATAACGCGTTGAAGCAATGTCGATATTTTTGGAGAACAAATCATTAATATATCCTTGATTAAAATAATCTAAAGCAAGGCTTTTTTCTAAAACACGATTACCCTTCATGTCAAAGGTTAAATATCCTCTTTCGTCAATATAGGCCTTTCTTTCTTTATCAAAATTCGAATCAGGGATGATTTGTTCCGCGATGGAATCTAACAGCAAGGATTTTCCAGATCCTCTCCCGCCGATTAAACAATTAAGTCTGGGACTGAAACAAATGTTTTGCCCACCGATGGTGACGGCGCCTAAATACTTGCCCTTTTCGTCTTCAATAAAAGTGATTTTGTCTTTAGTGATTCGTCGGCAGTCGCTCCCCGCCATTCTCACTCCATCAAACGTTGGGAGGGACAGGAAATATTGGGCCGGATGGGCAAGGTAATTTTTCAGGGTTGTGTAATTATTGCTATCAGAAAAATGAATCAAAGAAACCTTACCACCTCGTTCACAATCCTGCAAATATTGAGTTGCCCTAGCAATCTCGGCCGCACTCGAAGTTTCCCAAAAGCAGAACATTTGGTCAATATACTTGTCAATGTTGGCTTTTATATCTTCTGGATTTGGCCAACTCGTTTGGATGCCTCGATCGCCTTGCTTCATAAAATGGGGGCTAATCAGAAAAGGCTTTTTTATCGAAGTTATTAAAAAATTCAACAGGTCGGCTAAAATTGGCAGGTTGTTATCCTCGAGCCATTTGTTGAGAGCTTCGCCATCTTTGTCCACATCAAAGGGGTTAACTCCATCATTTTTGAAATAGAAAATCAGATGTTTGTAATTTTTGCGATTCCTTGTTTTAGTTTCTTGGTCCAGGTAGACATCACATTCAATCCCGGGAAGCAAATTGACAGATGTTTTTGCATTTTCAAAAGCATGGTAGACTTCTTTGGAAATATGATTGTGATCAGTAAAAGATATTAGCGTTAAATCAGGGCAAGCTGCGAAAGCGCCGAGCAATCCCTTTATGTAATCCTCGATAGATTGAGTTGAAAAATCAGACGAACCTTTTGGGCAACAACAAGTGTGAATGTGAAGATCCCAAATTTGGCTTTCTAGAGAAATACGATTATTCATATTTGAATTTTACTCTAGAAATGACGAATAGCATATGACGTTTAACCATCGGATTGTGAAGCCATGAGAACTTCAGCAAACTTAGATTTCAGATCTGTCCAGGAGGCTAAAGGCCGCCCTTTCTTCCGCAACTTCCGTGTTGTAAGCCCCTTCGGCAATTAGTTTTTATAAGATTATGTTGCTGTTTCTATGGCGGGCCTTAGATTTTTAAGCTTTGTGTTAAGTTTCACCAAACTGATCCGTTCTGGTTCTTCTCTGCCGGCCGTTATTGCAATCGCTACAGTGACGAGGGACTATTGCGTATAAAAGCGAATGTGCCTTAATTGAAGAAGACCGTGTTTACATTCTTTGGAGGGGCCCATCAAAAATTGCATAACAAAGGTGCAAATCCTTTTCCGCTAGTAATAGCTAAATTTTGCTGGCCAAAAATCTAAGTTTTTTTATTTAATCAATACGCCTTGAACTGGAAGTGAGACCAATGGCTTTTGTCATTTTATTAGCAGCCGTGGTGTTGGCGATTGATACAGGTCTGTTGAACCTCTCCACGTTGGCCCGAACTTAATTCAGCGGTTTACAATTTGCCACCAAAATAAGGGGAGATTTTATACAAGATACTCCAAAGATTGGAAAGTTATGCTATCAAGAGATGACAAACAATTGATTTTGTTTCTTTTAGTGATTATCGGTAGTTGCATTGCTGCAGTGCCTTTTCCAAGGCCTTTCGTCATCCCGAAAAGGCGGATAGAGACTGTTTGGCCTTATCCTTGGCGTTTTATCTGGCCAGTTGGGGAATGTATCGAGGATCCAGCTTTCTTTTGCAGCATGACTATAAGATTCACCGGGCGGTGGTGGACTATCTTTTGGACGAATCTACGCCCAGAGCCCTTTGGGCAAGTTCGCGCCCGCAGCAAGACCCTCTTCATCCCATAGACTTTTATAGGGACCCTCAGAACGCGGGCATGCTCATTGAGGCTTGCAACGAACTTTGGACTCTTTATAGAGCAAAAGATCCTAAGGCGTCCGTGACGGACACTCTAGCAACCAAGATTCTTATGGGGACGTTAGGATGTGCGCCTGCTTACGATCAATATGCGGTGAAGTCGATCAAGAAATATGGACTATATGACACCAAAATGGGATGTGCTCAGCCCTATAGTTTCATACGAAAGTCGATTGCCAAGGTCTCGGAGTTCTATTTTTCCAAGCCATCGTTCTTCGAAGGCATAAATATCAAGTTGGAAGGTTTCTATTATCCCCCGACGAAGACCATGGACATGGTCCTTTTGGGGCTTCTTTTCAAAAAGGCGACAAAAAGCCTTTTTAAACTTAGCGTTCCTTGAGCCTGCAACCAACTGCTTTAAAAGATGGTCGCAACCGTCCGTGAGGCCCTCGGGAATGTGAGGTTATGCAACTAACTGGTGAACACTCACTTCAGTCGCCCAAAATTAAGAAGATTTCTAGCTGGTTGCGTTTCTATAAATCGGAGTCTAAAATTAACATAAATAGGGGGATTACACATGCCAGGATTATTTCTTGTTGACCATGAGTATCAGGCCGATTACAAAGTTTTCTTTGTCGAGCATTCTTATCAAGAGAAAAACGCCGCAATCATCAAAGGGCTAAAGCTCGTCGACCATGAGTATCAGGCCTCGGTTAAGGTCTTCATCGTCGACCATGAGTATCAGGCAGATATTAAAATACTCAGAGAGAATTTTCCAAAACGCTGATTGATTACCTTATTTAGTAGCCGTTCTAGTTCTCGGTCATTTTAGCTGTTTTTAGTTAACCGGCCGGCTTAATTCTTAACGAGTTAAGGCGGTTTTCTTCAAGAGGATGTTGAATATTTATTTGTTTATCCGTCAATGCATATCCTTTATAATAAACAAACGAGGTTAATCCATGAATATTGCCATCATCATTGCAGGCGGATCTGGGAAACGAATGCTTCAGGATATCCCGAAGCAGTTTCTTACTGTTGACGATATCCCCGTGATTGTTTATACCCTTGAAGCCTTTCAGAAAAATGCTCAGATTGATGAAATTTGTGTTGTTACTTTGACGGGTTGGACCGATGTTGTTAAGGCTTATGCTAAACAGTTTGGCATTACAAAATTAACTCACGTCTGCTTGGGGGGCGAAGTCGGACAGCAATCTATTTTCAATGGACTGATGTGCATAAAAGATATTGCTCACGATGATGATGCCATTCTCATCCACGATGCTATTCGTCCGATGGTTTCCCAAGAAATAATCAATGACTGTATAACCAAATGCCGGGAATACGGAAATGCCATCTCCGTCATTCCATGCAACGAAGTCATGTTAAAGAGTACCAATGATGTCTACTCTGATTTGTGCGTTCCTCGGGACAATTTGAAGCGAACCCAAACTCCTCAAGCGGTTTTATTCAAGCAATTCCTTGAATTGCATCAAGAAGCCAAAGAAAAAGGCATTACCGCTTCGATCGCTACGGCTTCTTTGCTCACGGAACTCGGCCATCGCGTTTACTATTCTTTAGGTTCTGAAAAGAACATTAAATTAACGACTCCGGACGATCTTGATATTTTCAAAGCTCTATTGCACTCAAAGCGGAGCGATTGGATTCATGCTTGAGGATCTGAAAAAACGGGTTTGCACACTGAATAAAAGATTACCCTCCAGTGGTTTGGTGATTTTAACGTGGGGAAACGTCAGCGCTCGTGACCCCAAAACTGGTCTGGTTGTCATTAAGCCCAGCGGAGTCGCTTTCGACTCCCTTCAACCTGCCGATATGGTGGTGGTGGATCTCGATGGCAAGGTTATTGAAGGGAACCTCATGCCGTCCACCGACACGCCGACCCATCTCGAGATCTACAAAGCCTATCCTCAAATTAACGGCATCGTTCATACTCATTCAACTTACGCGGTCGCTTGGGCTCAGGCTCAAAAACCGATCCCGTGCCTTGGAACCACCCATGCCGATTCTTTCAAAGGCGAGATTCGAATCACTGATTTTTTGCCGCCTAAGGCTTATTCGGACTACGAAAAAAAGACGGGTGAGGCGATCGTCTCCGCTTTTAAAGAGTTCGATCCGCTGGATTGCCCAGCGGTTCTAGTGAGAAGCCACGGCCCCTTTACTTTTGGTCGCACGCCAGAAGCGGCGTTAGAAAATTCTCTTATCCTCGAAAAAGTTGCTCAAATGGCGTTTATTAGTGAGACGCTATGCCAAGACAATGTGCCCGCCGTTTCTAAGGATCTTCTCAAAAAGCATTACGAACGAAAGCACGGGGAATCGGCTTATTATGGACAACGAAAGTTGCCTAAATAAAATCGGCATTTACGAAAAGGCGTTTCCCGATTCTTTTTCTTTATCGGATAAAATCACTGCCTTATTGGAATCAGGATTTGATTATTTGGAGTTAAGCGCAGATCGGACGGACCAAAAGATTGCCCGGTTAACGGACCCTTTGTTTATTAACCAGGTTAGAACAGAGAACACCAAGCACCAGCATGTAATCCGATCCTTATGCTTAAGCGCTTTATCCACCTATTCGTTAGGACACCCCTCTTTAGAAATTCGCCAAAGGGGTGAATCCATTTTTTGGGATGCGATTTCTTTTGCTGAAAAAACCGGAATTTCTCTGATACAAATTCCTTTTTGCGATGTTCCCAAGGCGATTGAAAGCACTGAAGCGACCCAGGCTTGTTTTTTTCAGGAAATCGTTAAACTTAACGGCCTTCTTCAAACTCACTCTACTCAAGTTCGCTTTGAGAATATGGAGCAACCTCAAAACGGTTCTGTTTCCTCGATTATTAGTTTTTTAAATCAAATTCCTCATTCCCATTTCGGCATTTACCCGGATGTTGGTAACGTCGACGCGGTCTTCAATTATCAGCTATCGTCTGCCCTAAAAGATTTATCCTTGTTTGACTCTAAATATGGCGATTCAGTTCACCTTAAAGAGACGAGACCTAATAAATATGGTGGCCTTTATTACGGCCAGGGGATGGTTCATTTTCCCGCTTTGATCCAAAAGTGCCGCCAATTAGGGAAACATTTCTATACTTTAGAATATTGGTATCTTGGCGATTGCGACGCCCTCGAATACATGAAATCCATCCGGCGTCAGATGGACGACATCATTAACGGTGACTTAACAAGACGATAACCATAGGCTAAAGGGCGTTGATTAATCGCCAAGTTAAGAAGGAGATTATATGGATAACTTGATTCCCGAAACTGATTTTGAAAAAATCGTCAAGGCGTTTAATGAAGATTTTTCGTTCCTGCGTTCAAAAACCATTCTTGTGACGGGCGGTACTGGTCTCGTTGGCCGTTATCTTCTTTCTTTTCTCACTTTTATTGAGGAGCATTATCGCCTGAATCTTCAAGTGATTGCCTTAGGACGGAGCCAATCGAAATTTGCTCATCTATTACCGGATGTTTCAGAGAAACCCGAAGTTCGTTTTATCGAGCAAGACATCCAAAAGTCGATTACGGTCGATAACAAACTGGATTTCATTATCCATCTAGCGAGCAATGCGTCTCCGGCCTTATGCGCCGCCGAACCGATTAGCACTGAGCTCACTTGCATTATTGGAACGAATAATTTGCTTGCTTTGGCTAGCCGGAACCCCGGTTGCCGTTTTCTCATGGCCTCGAGTGGGGATGTCTATGGTAGCCCCAGTGCATCGGGAATGAGGTTTAAAGAATCGGATTTTGGATCGGTCGATTGTGCTTCCCTTCATAGTGTTTATTCAGAAGGGAAACGAGCTGCTGAAACTTTGTGCCACGCTTATCAGCAAGAAAAGAAAGTGGACTTCGTTATTGCTCGTCTTTGCCGAATCTTTGGACCGACTTTGTCCGACAGCGACAATAAGGGCATTTCCGAATTTATCCGAAACGCTGCCAAAAAGGAACCTTTAGTTTTAAAGTCGAGTGGCTTGCAGACTTATTCCTATATGTACGTCGGAGATATCGTGGCCGCTTTGTTGTTCCTTTTGAAAAATGGCTGTTCTGGCGAAACCTATAATCTGGCTAACAACTCAGTTTTGCTTTCCCTCAAGGAACTTGCCCTATTTATTTCTTCTCAAACGGGCGTCCCCTTATCTCTCTTGGCCCAAGAAACCCAGAATAAACCCTCTGGATACAGCTCCTTCTCAGGCTCAATTTTGGACACCTCGAAAATTGAGTCTTTGGGATTTTGCCCTTTGTTTGATATAAAACCGAGTTTGCTCGTTACGGTTTCGTTAATAACGAAAGAATTGGAAAAGAAGAACTAAAGAAGTCTCCTCACGACCTTAGATTTCCGACTCTTTTATTTTTATAGGCATAACATTGGGCAACGAAAACGAATCTTTTCATCCTGCATGGCCAGTTAACAAAACCATGGTCAAACTTATTTTTCATCATGAGATGCTCTTCTATGCTTTCCTGATTTTTAGGGACAAAAGCACAGATAAAACGTTCGGTGGGAAACATACACTGATAGGCAGAAAATAGTGGGTTTGCTTTTTGTCTATCAAAGATTTGGGAAATTTAGCAGAGAGACCTTCCTTCCAAAAGAATTTGTTCTTTTTTCCGTTCCGTTCCCGTGCGTGAATGGTCGAGGTTTTTGAAAAGCACCGGATTCCCGACCTTAACCTAAATAACGTATCTTCATTGTCCATCCGGTCTATAGAGCCATAAGAAGATCAAAATTACACAAGCACAAAACTTTTGATGCGAACTTTTTTGAACCGTGTGGAGCTTAAGTTATTATCAGAGATTACTTTTGACATTGATCAAAAGGATCGGCAAAAGATTTTGCCTATAGGATTCTTCCGGTCTGTCGGCGTGAGGGATGGTTAAAGAACAAAAAGTTGATGTCGATTCCTGCCATTATCTTGCCTATGCGATCAACTTGTCGTAGATTTTTCGTCCCCCTTTTCATTTTTTCAAAGGCTTTTTTATACCAGCATCAGCAGAACCTTAAAAGGAGATACAACGTTTTGCCCTTGACCTTCTTTTCTTTTCCAAAAACAAATCAGTTAACAAACTGTCGTCTCCGCGTTGATGATTTTTCAGGCCTACGATGCTAGAATAAACAAGATTTACTAATCTCCCTTTGGACTTAGTAAATTTAGTCCAATAGCCGTAAGTAGTAATCAGTTTGAAAGGTAAGGCGTGCTTTTTTTGAAAATAGTTGTTACATTTTTGCAAATTTATGACCGCAATCTTGTTTTCTATCACGAATTAATGACGCAACAGATCAATGAAAAGAAAAATTGAGTATTTAATTAAAAACAATCGCTTCTTTCAATTTTGCTATCGCGTTTTTGGGTCGTTTTTTTTCCGTTTTCTCGGTTTGTTTATTCGCCAGGATAAACGTTTAATTCTTTTTTCTTCTATGAGTGGCGATTTGTTTGGAGGCAGTCCGCGCGTTTTGTACGAAGCGATAAAGTCAAAATATGGAGATGAATATTCCTATATTTGGGCTTTCCGTAACCCCTCCAAAATGGATGAATACGTTGGACGGAAAGTTAAGATCGATTCTTTCTCATATTTCAAATATGCTTTGAAAGCGGGAATTTGGATTACAGACGTGAATATAGAGCGTGGCCTTAACTTCATGAAAAAGGGCACTTACTATGTAAACACTTGGCACGGAAGCGGTCCAAAAGGCGCTGAAAAGAAAAGAAAAGATTATAATTTATCGAAAGTTTCAATTTTCACAATTGATGGAGTTTTTTGGGAAGATTTCTTTATTAAAAACTATCGAGTTCCAAGAGACAAAATCCTCCTTTGCGGTCGTCCTAGGGAAGATGAACTTTATTTTTATGATGATTCGGCCAAACAGCATGCTCGTAAAGTTCTTGGTTTGCCTGAATCCTCGACCATCGTTTTATTCATGCCAACCTTTCGGGAAGCTACTTCTTTTGCCTCTTTTGGTGCCCTTTCATTGTTCTTTGACGCCGATTCACTTTGCAACACTATAGGCGGTAACGCCCTCGTTCTGTATCACGGACATCATTTTGTTCATCGAATTGCGGGTTTCGAATTTGGGGATCATCTTTTAGATGAAACCACAGTTTCGAACGTTAATTTGCTTTATGAAGCCTCGGATCTATTAATTACCGATTATTCCTCTTGTATGTTCGATTATATGATTGTTCATAAACCGTTTGTTTGCTACGCTCCAGATTATGATTCCTTTGCTCGCTCCCGCCCAATGCTCTTTGACATGGAAAAGGAAGTACCTGGTGGAGTCCAAAGAGACGAAGCTTCTTTGCGCGCCCGCGTAAAAACCTTGATCGCTCATCCCGAGAACGAATCTTTCGACGATTTTTGGCGGCGTTTCATTTCTCGCGGACCGAATGCTACCGATGTGATTATCTCAAAAATGATTTCGGATGGTGCGTTAATTACCCAAGAAAAAGGAAAGGTAGCAATATGACGATTTTAATTACGGGCGGAGCTGGTTTCATCGGGAGCACTTTAGCTGGACGGCTTCTGAAAGAAGGGCACGAAATTGTTATCGTGGATAACTTTTCGGATTATTACGACCCCAAAATTAAACATCAGAATATCGAAGGGTACCAAAATAACCCTCATTTTCACTTGGAAATAGTGGACATTACCAATTTGCAAAAGCTTGATGCGGTTTTTAAAAATTACCCAATAGACGCTGTTGTCCACTTGGCCGCTAGAGCGGGCGTTCGCCCATCATTGGAAGACCCAATCGCTTACCAAAAAACCAATTGCGAGGGTACCAACAATCTTCTTGAGTGCGCTAGAAAATATCATGTTCACAATTTGATTTTGGCATCTTCCTCTAGCGTTTACGGCAACAATAAATCGTTACCTTTTAAGGAGACGGATTGTGTTGATTTTGCAATATCCCCCTATGCAGCGACAAAAAAGGCCAACGAAGTACTCGCCCACGTTTATCATGCAATTTTTGGCATGAACATTATTCTCTTCCGGTTTTTCACTGTTTACGGGCCCCGTCAACGTCCAGATTTAGCTATCAATAAATTTATCCAAGCCATTCACAACAACAAGCAAATCACTTTGTTCGGGGACGGAACCACTTTCCGTGATTACACTTTTGTCGATGATATTTGCGACGGAATAATTGCGGGTCTCTCCTACTTAATTTCCCACGAGAATGTTTACGAAATTATTAATCTTGGATCGAACCACCCCATTTCTCTAATCGAGATGGTACATGTGATTGAAACGGAAATGAACAAGAAGGCTGACATTGCTTTTTTGCCCATGCAACCGGGTGATGTTCAAGGAACTTACGCCGACATTAACAAAGCCCGCATGCTTCTTGGATTTCAGCCAAAGGTTTCTTTCAAAGACGGGATTAAGCGCTATCTTCAATGGCTTTCTTTTTAGATGAGTGTTTTCCATTATTGGGGGTAAAAATATGAAGATTGCAGTTGCTGGTATGGGCTATGTCGGTTTATCTCTTTCGGTTCTCCTTGCCCAAAAGAACGAGGTTACTACTGTCGATGTCATTCCTGAAAAAGTGGATATGGTCAACCACGGCATTTCGCCAATACAAGATGATCTTATTTGCGATTACCTCAAAAATAAACCTTTGCATTTGCAAGCGACGACGGATTCCAAACTCGCTTATAGCAATGCTGACTTAATTATCGTGGCAGTCCCTACCAATTATGATCCGAAGAGGAATTATTTTGACACCTCATGCGTGGAGACGGCACTGAATTCCATTTTTGAGGTTAACAAAAACGCGATAATTGTCATTAAATCGACCATTCCGGTCGGATATACAGTTTCTTTGCGCGAAAAATACCGCTACGAAAAACTCCTCTTTTCGCCAGAATTTTTAAGAGAATCAAAAGCTTTGTATGACAATCTTTATCCCTCTCGAATTATTGTTGGTGCCAATTTGAAATCGCCAGTTTCTATTGATGCCGCGAACGCTTTTGCACGACTGCTGGCTGAGGGCGCAATCAAAACGGATATTCCAACATTGGTGATTAACAGCACAGAGGCTGAAGCGGTCAAACTGTTTGCTAATACCTATTTGGCCCTTCGCGTATCCTTTTTTAATGAACTTGATACATATGCGTTCTCAAAAGGGTTAGATTCTCGTTCGATAATTGATGGCGTTTGCCTGGATCCGCGGATCGACTCCTTTTACAACAACCCCTCATTCGGTTATGGCGGGTATTGCCTCCCCAAAGACACCAAACAGCTTTTGGCGAATTATGGCGATGTTCCGGAGGTTCTGATTTCCGCCATTGTTCAGAGCAACTCTATTCGGAAAGATTTTATTTCGGATGAAATACTAAAACGAATTGGCTTTGATCCGTCATCCGCAAGCGAAAAAGTTGTCGGGATTTTTAGGCTAACCATGAAATCAAAAAGCGATAATTTCCGTCAGTCGTCTATTCAAGGAATCATGAAACGGCTCAAAGCGAAAGGCGTCAGAGTTATTGTGTTTGAACCTACTTTAAAAGACTCGGATTTTTTTGGAAGCCCGGTTATCCGTTCTCTCAAAGATTTTAAAGCACAATCAGATCTGATTGTAGCCAACCGTAATGATTCAGTTCTAGATGATGTAAAAGATAAGGTTTTTACACGTGATATTTTTGGTCGTGACTAGTTTCTTGAAAAAGCGCACTTTCGAAAATTGGCAATATCTGATCCTCTGAAAAATCGCAAGCTCTTTTGGCAGATGCTTTGGCTAATGGCTCTAAAATGGAGCAGTCGTCAATGATTGAGGCCATCGCTGCAGCGAGAGCTTTGGGATTTCCATATTGATAGATAATCCCGTCTTTGCCATCATTGATTAGGTCCTTGGCAAAGGTAAAATTTGAAGCGAGCAGGGGTAGGCCAGCATAGCGGCAGTCGATTATTGTTCCTGGGACGCCTTCTATATAGCGAGTTGGAAAAATCATACAATCGTATTGAGATAACGTGGTGGGCTTGTCCTTTAAAAGCACTCCTTTGTATGCGAAGTGTGAGGGCAAGGTAATCGATTCAAACCAATCTTTGGAAAACCCCTGTACCATTCCGAACAAGTCAATATAGCATTTTCCTTGCTCCTCATTTGAAAGCAAGGAATAGGCGGTAATCATGTCATCCACCCCTTTGGCTTGGCAGACTCTGGCAAAGAAAACAAAACGAATTGCCTCCGGGTTCTTGGGGAAGAAACGGGGCTCTGTCTTTACAATTGAAGAGGACGGCCTAAAGTTATTCAAATAAAGGGCATTCTTTAGTCCGTAGATGGTTTCACACATACGGACCAAAGTGGGGGTTTGAACAAAAATCTTTTTCATTTTTTTTAAGTTTCGGGCAATTCTGTTATGCCGCGGCTTCCAACAATCGGGGTGCTGAACGAAAAAGGTCATCTCTTCATTAGTGGCATTTCTTTTGCCGGTTTCAAATTTAAAAGTCCCGATACCAACCATGGCGTAAAAAAGACGGCGATGCCACAAAGAATTTAGTAAATTGATAATCGGAAGCAAATATTTGGTTCCTTCGGTTGAAAGTATTATGAAGACATCGTCAGAGTGAGCTAACAGTTTCCAAACCTTGACGAAAAAAGAAAAAGGTTTTTTCTTACAGCCATCGGTCGATACCATCTCGAGATGCCCATAGGCATGTTCGCATAAATACTTAAAAGACTTTGTCTTATCAGATTCTCCTCCAGCAAACCGTTCGCCATCCCCATACCATCCAATAATCCCGGCTTTCAAAGCTTCATTTTTATTCATACGTGTATTATCTTCTGTCTTCGGCTGAATGGAAACACAAAAGTTCTTCGAGCTTTTTCTTTAAAAGTATTTTAAAAGATTTAATGACTATCGTGCATGGTGTTGGTGATTTTCGAGCCTGTTTTGGCTTCGGCGTATAATGGCCTTGCCAGATCGGATTCGCATCCAAGATAGATTTCACGTGGCCGGCGCCTCTTGGGTC
>Ga0163159_1002668_pt1 | contig 14307 bp, 15 predicted proteins | sample BioMet9_FD_108702 | JGI IMG/M metagenome (GOLD analysis project Ga0163159, IMG submission 108702) | Microbial communities from bioreactor (seeded with sewage sludge) at Lawrence Berkeley National Lab, California, USA - Biofuel... | ecosystem: Engineered > Bioreactor > Anaerobic > Unclassified ... | reverse complement strand
TTTCGTTCCCAAGAAAAAGTTGGGGGCCAAAACCGTTGGCTTCGTTGGCGCGTCGTTGGCTCGGGGTAAGTACGGATTTGGTACGGGGAGGTCAAGGGGTTTTTGCTATGGGGAGGAGAAAAACGGACGTTGGGAAGGATGGGTTGTAAAGAATAGTTAATTATTTAAGTATATTATGTTGAGATATCAAGGGGTTATGTGGAGAGAAACGGGTGCCATGATTGAATTATACCACGTTGACATTTTTGCTCGATAATATGAATTATGGATGGAATGTTAAATTCGTAGTTTTAGATGTTTAGCGGTTTATCTATGAGTGTAAACTTCAACAATATTCAAAGACCATTATCTATTTTCCCTTGCCTTCAAACGCATGATCCAGATGAATGGCAAGGGTTTATCAGCGAAAAAGCGACATTCTCTAAACATGCCTACACCGATATCCAGAATTTTTATGCTTTTTTTCATGCTACGATGTTAGGCAATACAAAGATATTTAGCATAGGCAATAGTGCAGCATTTAGATATAGATCCATTCACGTAAGCGATGATGTTTTTTGCAATATCTTGCTAAATGGTTATTTCAAAAAAATAACTATAAATACCGAGAGTTGCTATAGACCAAAAGATGTAAGCATATCATTCCAAAAGGGGAAGGTGTGCGATATACAGGCAACACAGCCAATTTCAATAAACGTGATTCTTTCAAGTAGATCACTATCCAATATTATTTATTCTCCAAATGCCCATCCTCAAAATGATTTTTCTCCTGAATCTAAATTTATCAATAATTCCAGATATATCGGACACGTAATACAGCACATTGCCAGTTCTTTAGACTTATTTCCCCATATCGTAAATCACCCAACAATTGCGACGCAATATGAGCAATTGTTGTATTTGTCCTTTATTTATTCATACCCTGATCTTTCAAGACATTTCTTCTCGGAAAAGACAAGTAGATCCAAAAAAATTGTAAAGATTATTGAAGAGTATATTGAAGCAAATGCGGATCGACCGCTCCGCCTAGAGGATTTAGTCTCGCTCACTGGGCTAAGTATACGTACAATTCAGGAAACATTCAAAAAATACAGGGGGTATTCTCCCTCTCACTTTCTACGAGAGCAGCGCCTACTCATGGCGCATAAAATTCTTCAGGAAAGCCCACCGAACGCCTCAATTCTATCCATCGCCTTGTCCTGCGGATTCGCTACCCATGCCCACTTCAGCGAATGCTATAAGAAACGATTCGGCGTTACCCCGCTGGAATCGCAGAAAAAATCTCGCTTTTAAGTAAAATTTTCCCTCTTCCCCTTCCTTGCGTCTTTTCGACAAAATTTTCACCTTTTCGGAAGACGGAATTTATTCCGTGTTGTAGAAATCAAGGGAGCATCACTATTCTCGAATTTGGTGGCTTGAGCTCTCGCTCAAAATTCTCATCGCAATTTTCATTACAAATATTCGTACCCAGGTGCCGTTCATCTCCGGTGCTAAGGTTGGCGACGATTAACAAAGAGGAGAAAATCATGCTTGAAAGAATGTCCACCCAGATCAAGCTTATCCTGTTTACGTTAATTCTCTCGTGCTTCACAGCAGTAGTCGGTTTTTATGGAGTTCACGGCTTGAAAGAGATTAAAAATGGAATTGATGAAGCTTTTGACAAGGATTTTAGGGGAATAAATATCGTCAGTGAAGTTGAGGCAGATTTTTTAAAAATTACTAGTTATGGTTTGGCTCTAGCAGGTTCATCTAGCCACGAAGATCTAGTTTCTATTCAAGACAGGTTAACCGTATCACAAAGCCAACTAATAAAAGATCTTGCTAGTCTTAAGTCAACTGCCATCACTGATCGTGGTCGACAGTTAATGTCCCAATTAGAACAAGCATTAGCTGAATGGAAGTCAGTGCAAGATAATATTGGTAAATTAAGCTGGATAAACACTGACGAATCCAACGCCAAGGCAGTAGATACTGCCATCCACGATGGTCAGGCCAAAGCAGACAGTGTAGGCAAGCTCATAGCAGAATACACTTCATACAAATACGACCATGCACAACAAACAAGAAAAAACATTGAAGAAACATCTTCAAATTTTAATTTTATTGCAACTATTCTGACCTCCGTTGGAGTCATCGTTGGCATCATACTTGGCTTAATTCTTGCCAAAACAACAATGAAGCAACTTGGTGATGAACCTGGGTCTCTTTCCAAGATAGCCATGCAAATTGCCAGTGGTGACATTGGTGTACGTTTTGATGAAAACCGTCCAGAACTTGGCGTATTCGGTGCTATGAAAAAAATGGTTGCAATGTTAAAATCTAAGATTGACGAAGCTGAAGCTAAATCCCAAGAAGCAGCAAAAGAAGCACAGGCAGCTCGGGAAGCAACACTTCTGGCAGACGAGGCAACAAAGAAAGCAGAACGTGCCAAAGCTGATGGCATGCTTCAAGCAGCACAACAGCTTGAATCGATTGTTGAAATTGTTACCTCGGCATCTGAGCAGCTATCCGCCCAAATTGAGCAATCAAGCCATGGTGCTGAAGAACAATCGCGACATTTTGGCGAGACCGCAGCTTCCATGGAAGAAATGAACGCCACTGTACTCGAAGTTGCAAAAAATGCTTCTAATGCAGCGGGAACAGCAGATCAAGCCAAGATAAACGCGATTGACGGTGCAAATGTCGTCAGTCAAGTTGTCCAAGGGATTGAACAAGTCCAGCACCAGTCTCAAGAGATGAAACACGACATGGGGACCCTGGGCAAGCAGGCAGAAGGGATTGGTCAAATCCTTAATGTCATTTCTGATATCGCTGACCAAACCAACCTTCTAGCTCTCAATGCTGCCATTGAGGCTGCTCGTGCTGGTGAAGCTGGTCGAGGTTTCGCCGTCGTGGCCGACGAAGTCCGCAAACTGGCTGAAAAAACGATGACTGCAACCAAGGAAGTCGGCCAAGCGATCCGGGGCATTCAGGATGGAACCAAAAAAAATATCGACAATGTAGAGCGTTCAGGAAAAACTATTGAAGAGGTTACCAAGTTAGCCAACAGTTCGGGCGAATCACTCAAGAAAATTGTTTCCCTTGCGGAAGTAACGACTGATCAGGTCCGTTCAATAGCTACTGCTTCTGAAGAACAATCTTCTGCAAGTGAAGAAATCAATCGCAATCTAGTGAATGTCACTCAAATTTCTTCGGAAACTGCCGATGCCATGAGACAATCCGCTCAGGCAGTAAGTGAACTGGCAAATCAAGCTCAAACACTAAAAAGACTTATCGATGAGATGAAATCTGAAGGTGGCGAGGCTAGCATGGCAGGACTTCCCTCAAGTAAAAAACGCCTTGCACTCGGGAGAGCCTAATGAATGAACCCACTCTCACAAAGCAGGAAAATGAACTTCTTCAGCTTGTCACTTTCGGAATCGGCGAGGAAGAATTCGGGATCGATATCCTCAAGGTGCAGGAAATCATCCGCACTATGGCGATCACAAAAGTTCCGAATTCTCCTCCCTATGTCGAAGGGGTAATCAATCTTAGGGGAAAGGTGATTCCTGTCATCGACCTCCGAGGCCGGTTTAATATGGAGTACCGATCTCATGATAGCCATACCAGAATAATAGTAATTGAGCTTCACGGAATGATAATTGGATTTGTGGTCGATGGTGTATCAGAGGTGCTCAGGATTCAGTCGAGTACGGTTGAACCACCTCCTCCCGTTGTTGCTGGAATAGATTCAGAATATATCAAAGGTGTTGGCAAACTCGACGACAGATTGCTAATACTTCTTGACTTGGAAAAATTGATTCCTCTTGAGGAATTGCAACAGCATTAAGGAGAGGATGATTTCGTAGAAAACCCACGTCGTCCTGAGCAGATGGGAGACGTGGGTTTTTTTATTTGTTCCCAACCATGGGTTGATCTTATCTTGCTTTAGTTGGATGTGGCTTGGAATCTGGAGACATCGAAAAATGAAATCTTTAATTAGTTCAATCTTGTTTCGGGGCTTCATTTCCATTCCAATTGTTGGATTTGCTCTAGGAATCAGAATATTATTTCTTGGAGGCATTGGTGCATCTATCCCATATTTAACATTTTATCCAGCAATAATGATTGCAGCACTCATTGGAGGTGCTATTTCTGGAGTGTTGGCAACGTGCCTTTCAGGATTGCTAGCATGGTATTTTTTCATTGATCCTGTCAATTTGTTTATAATCACTAGCAGATATGATGTCCTGGGAATATTTGTTTTTTTTATTGGTGGAAGTGTAATGTCTGCTGCAGGGGAAATGACACTTGGATACCGCAATAATTCTAGGAAAAAAAGAAAGGAACTTGAGAATTCGAACAAGTTATTGCTTCAAGAAATAAAAGAACGAAAACAATCTGAAGTTAAATTGCGTGAAAGCCAGGCAAAATTAGAGGCAGCTATAGCCAGTATTCCTGATGGTATAGTTATCACAGACTCTGATGGTGTGCTAATTAATTACAATGAAAAATTTGCAAGGCTAAGTAGATTCAAGACAAAAACAGATGTTGTAAAAATTATCGATGATTATCCTAATGTTTTTGATGTATACTTTATAAATGGGGAATTAGCACCCCTTGATCAGTGGGCAGTTCCTCGAGCCTTACGTGGTGAGATAGCAAATAATGTTGAGTATGTCATAAAACGCAAAGATACAGGCAAAACTTGGATCGGTAGTTATAACTTTGGTCCCGTGATTGACACAAGTGGTAAAAAGATCGGATGCGTTATGATCGTTCGTGACGTGACTGAAGAAAAGCAAAAAGAAAGACAATTGGTCGATGCAAAGAATCTGGCTGAAGCTGCAAACAAAACAAAATCAAGCTTTCTTGCTAATATGAGTCATGAGATTCGGACACCTCTTAACGGTGTTCTCGGCATGCTTCAGTTACTAAATATTACCAATCCAAACAATGAGCAAAAAGAATATATTTTGGCTGCAACTCAATCAGCCAAGCGATTGACAAAGTTATTAAGCGATATTCTTGACATTTCCAAAATTGATTCGCTCAAAATAGTTGTTTCTGAGGTTGGGTTTAACGTTCGCAAAATTGTAGACTTGATTCAAGAAACATTTGACTTGGAATCGAGTGAAAAACAAATAACGCTAAAATTTGTACATGACGAGAGCATCCCTAGAGTCCTCATCGGGGATGAAGCTCGATTGCGACAAATCCTTTTTAATCTTGTTGGAAATGCCATAAAATTTACTGAGAAAGGATATATCCTGGTCGAAAGCTTATTACTACCAATCTCAAAAAGCAACATGGTTCAAATACTTTTTACCATTCAAGACTCTGGTATTGGTATTTCAGATGAAAATATTGATAAAATTTTCGAACCATTTATGCAGGCAGAAAGTTCATATACTCGTCGATTTCAGGGTGCCGGGTTAGGCCTTTCCATTGTCTGGAGGTTGGTGAAGTTGATGAATGGGACTATTTCGATAGATAGCGCAGTGGGAACAGGCACAACTTTTTATGTTTCTTTACCATTCAAGCGGCCAGTTGCATCTTTTCTTACTGAGAACGCCTCTGCTCAAATTGAATGCATAGAAAAAGATAACCATCGGAAGATACTTCTTGTTGAAGATGATGCACTTTGCTTGCTCGCAAGCAAACGACTACTAGAAAAATTTGGATATTCAGTTGTCTCTGCAACTGACGGATATGAGGCTTTACAACGTTTGAGTGAACAAGACTTTGATTTGATCCTTATGGACATCCAAATGCCAAATATGAATGGACTAGAAGCGACTAAAGCAATTAGAATGTCAACTTTGCCTGGTAATAAATCACAGATCCCAATTATTGCTATGACCGCGTATGCTATGCCAGGAGATAAAGAAAAATTTCTTGAAGCTGGGGTAAACGAGTATATAACAAAACCTGTTGACGGCGAGTTGTTACTAACCATAATTAGAAAAGTTAAGCCTCTGAGGCAATTGAAAGACAGGGCTAATGCTCTCGATTAGTCTTATTGTTAACCGATGCCTCTGATGGGGAGCATGGCAAATAAAGACCCACGCCAACCGATTCTCCTGGACGACGTGGGCCTATCAGCACAACTATCCGAAATTCTAGCTACTTCTTCTCCAGCACTATTTTCCCCTCTTCCATGCAGGAGACCTTGAACTCGTCGCCCTGCTTGAAGCCGTAGTTGGCCAGGAGCGTCGGGGACAGGCGGAGACCCGTACCAGAAAACTTCACGCTTCCCGATGCCACACGAGCATCCATCCCTTCGATCTTGTAGAACTTCTCATCCAACGTCATCAGCTTTGTGAGATGGTTTTTCAGGGTGGTTTTGGGGATATCGAAGGCATCCATAATTTGCTGCGCGGTTTTCCCTTCGGTGATCATGGTGCGAAGTTTCATCGCGTCGAATTTAGATGCGATAGGCATGGGTGAGTCTCCTTGTGTTTGTTCTTCGGATTTACTTGTGGAAGATAGCTTAAATTTCTTTGCTGTCAACTTGGTATGGAGCTTGGTTCGTTAAAAGGAGTTCATTTTTGAAGATTGAACTAAAAATTAATCGGCTATTTTTGATTCAGTTTTTGTCGAGAAGAGCTGACCTAAGTCATCACATGCCCTTAAAAAGCATCGTTGATGACGGCTTCGACATAGGAAACGAAATTATGCAGCCATCTGCATTTTTAATATGCTAAAATAACAGTATTTCCTTTTTGGACTCATCCAAGCCCCCGGTCCCGGGCCTGAGTTCCCCATCTCCCGGACACCCATTGGATTCGCTCGGACAGGGACCCTCCTGGGCCGTTTCCCCTGATCTCCCCCAATTGGGCTCCCCCAACCCCGAACTTCCAGGAAAATCCCGCTCCGGCCCAAAGTACTTTTTCCTCAGCCCCAGTTCTAGCTTTTCCCCTGTCCTCGTGACCGCATCCTCTATCCTGTCCTGGGTCTTTTTCTAAAAAGGTTCACCAAGAGAGCGACTTTCCCCAGAGTATTTTCTGAACTTTCCAACCGATGATCAAAGACATAATCAGCAGAATCGGAAGAATAAGGAGACCGAACGCATTTCCTTCCATTTCGATGCAACTGATTAATGTTGTAAAGGGGAATATATACAAGCATGATCGATGTGCCTTCAGAAATATGCGCCATGAATCTTTTGCAATATCTCCTTTAATCCAGCCACGAAGACATCGCCAAAGCCAATAACACAATGCCAAGACCATAAAAAGGAGTGGAATAAAAAATATTAGTACAATTGAGAAGGAATTTACCCCGCTATCAACGGTGAGTCCTGGTGTTTTGATCGCTAAAAAATAAGAAACGACAAAGGCTGGCGGGTAACCTATTGCAGAGACGATTAATAAAATTACGATGTACAACCTAGACTTGCTAAATGATGTGCCCATAACACGCGTTTCTCCTCTTAAGGTGAGGAATTTTTCACTTTCAAAAAGCCTAAAACCAGCTACTTTTTTCCCAACACGATTTTCCACTCTTCCAAGAAGAAGACCTTGAATTCATCCCCAAACTGAAGCTGCTCATCTCCGGGGCCATTCTGTACTCGCTGATGGAGCCACCCCGGCCCGTCCTTTCCCCCTCCGGCCGTCATCCCCGGACACCCCTCGGATTCTCTCCCTACTCCCCCCTCCTGGGCGTTTTCCCCCTGGCCTCCCCCTTTGGGCTCCCCCATCTCCGAACTTCCAGGAAAATCCCGCTCCGTTCCAAAGTACTTTTTCCTCAGGCCCAGTTCCAGCTTTTTTCCCGCTCCCGTGACCACCCCTCCGGCCCAGGGTATCCTTCTTCCCAAAATTCCTTCTTCACCAGGAACTAAAGGACACCTTATGTCACCACAACACCTCGATAATCTCACTTTGAAAGATGAGATCATCAACGCATTCCGGCCGATTGAGCTGCTTTTCAGGATCATGGATACTTCTGGCCCCGATGTCGATGGAACGATTATCCGCTGCTACGCCGAAATCGGATTGGAGCTTACTGGGAACTTCCGGGCAAAGCTCGAACAGTTGCTTGGTCGAACTCAGGAAGGTGCTGAAAATGGCGACTGATGACAGCTGGAACGTTGTTTATGCCTATACCCGGGAGCAAGCGATTGCCGATGGTGTGTTGGTAGACGTCACCGAAGCTGCGAAGGCTATCGGCTTCAAGCTCAACACCGTGGTCACCGATCACCTGTTCCATGGCTATGTCGAAGTTCCCGATGGTCTCGAAGGTGAGGGGCAATCTGTCATCGGCCGACTCCATGATCTGATGGTTCTGGCGCTGTTTGCTGCCAGGAGAGCCGTGAACACGGACAGGGTCACCTTCAAGGTCGACTTTCTGATGGCTCCGGGACGCAAGGAAACCGTCGAGGTCATCGCCCACATCGGCCCCGGTGATCACGGTGAGCCAGTCCTGACCATTATGCTTCCAGAGGATGATTAGGGATTTTAACCAGATAACCAGGAGAAAAAGTATGTTTTCGTTCCTGTTGGGTGTTGCTTTGGGGACCATCGTCGTTGTCGTTGGTGCACAGCTGCTGACCATCCATCCCAAGCCGAGTCGGTTGCGTAGTCCGAAGTAACCCGGAAGTTGCCGAACTTCGAAGGAAAGCCCGAGCATGAGCAGCTTGGGCTTTTGTTTTCACGTGGCTATTTCAGACGGTTTCACGATGAATAAGCTACGTTTCGATTTGAGTAATGAGGATTTCTCGATGGGGCAGGACTGTCGACCCTGGATTTGGCACCTCAAACTGCCTGCCCAGGATCCTGGGCACATGGTTTTTACTGCTCGTTTCACTGCGTTCCAAGCAAATAGCCAAGCAATTTATTGAGATAATGCGACAACGCGGACTTCCTTCCCTTAAATTTGACGACGAAAAGGACGCCTTCGAGCGCAGAATTGGTTCGGGATGAAACGCACTTATTTCATACAAAAACCAGATGGAATCTCTGCGTTTCGATTTCAAGAGAAGTGGCGAGTGGCAACAAGAGCCTGCTCAAAATAGCCAGCAAGGTGGTAAACTGAAAAGTCTTACCCCGGAATTTTCGACACTCAGGTTCGGAAATCTGGGGGGAAGTGGGAAAAGCAGATTATTGTCGCTGAAGGTGTGTCTCTGTACGAACGACTGGGCCAGGAACTCGAAGACATCCAGCCGGGCTTCGTCGCTGACTTGGTCCGAGCGCCCGATCAGGCGGATGGCGTCTTTGGCGGTGATGGGCATGGGTGATTATTACCCTCGGAACTGCTTAAAATATCGGAAAGAATTTTTGTATAATTCCAAGAGATAGTATAGTCAAAAGGAAGGTTAGGCAAAGGGTTTTAATAATTCTTGCAGGAAATGGTGTTCCAGCATTAGCTCTCCATATTGGGAATCCAATTCCACTCACAATCATTCCTAATAATAATATTTTATAGTATCTCAGCAGGAAATATAAAACAACACAAGCGACAATGCCTGCTATTATTATCGGAAGCTCTTTCTTTAGTTTCTCATAGTCTTGTTTAGGTTCATCGTCAGCATCGATGGGTTGAGCATTGTCTCGGTTATCTTCAGAAGAAGCACTGTGATTTTCAGCATCATCTTTGACTTCCTCTGGCGAAAAAAATTGTTCTTGCTCAACTATAGTGTCGACATAAATTATCATCAGGATTAATCCGCATTCACTAAAAGAATTGCGGATTGCTTTTGCTTTGTCAAGATCGACATTTTTTGCGATGCGGCAGTTCGATGCAGCAACGACTTTTGCTGCTTTTTCTGAAGATATTTTTAGTTTTTGCGAGAGAAGAGAGGTTGCTTGTTCTTCGGTCACACCTTCAATTCGTTTTCCACGGAATATGACGTCAAATAAATCTACTTTCGGCATAAATTATTACCAGCCAGGGGTTCAAAAAATCCAGCCGGGTGTCGTCGTCAAGCAGGGGCGCGCGTCCGATAAAGCGGTTAGCGTCTTCTGCGGTGTTCTTCCTGGCTGATTTCATACCCGAAGTTGACCATCAGGTCGAGAAAACGAATGCTTGTCCCCGGAGGGGACTTCCCAACACTCTCGACTATTATCTATCTGATTTAACTTATATTGTTCAAATTCTACCTCAATCCAGCCCATCCCCAGTCCTGCACCGGCCTCTTCATCATCCTGGCAAGTCGCGCATCTGTTTGCTACCAAAGCACACATGACTTCAAACACACGCATCGCCCCGCAAGATGATATCGACCGGTTGAAGGGTATCGCTTTTTGGTACTGGGAATACATGCGGCGAAACCCGCTGTATATCCGTTACTGTGATGTCTTTAACTGCTACCACAACTACTTCGAATCTCTCGGTGTTTATGAGTATATGCAAAGCAAGGAATTTCTTGATGAGATGTCTGAGTATGTATCGACTCATGACACAAGGGAAGAATTAAAAAATTTTCCTTTCCGAAAACGTCTTGAAAAAGAGTTTGGCGATGAAGCAGGGAAAATAACATTCAAATACGGTTGTTTGAGTTGTGGTTTTGAAAATCATTTTGGAAGAATATACAAACATTATTCTATTGGAATTGACACTGAAAAAGTTTTGAACGACGAACTCTCTGGTAATCCATTCCCGTTCATAACAAATAATCCTGCTGACATTGCTGCACTTGTCAAGCTCAATGGGAGCTGGCTTATCACTGTTGATGACTTCATGCCAGACAATTTTTGCTACGATATAAAACGCACTCAGAATATAAAAATTAATCCAGATGGAGTGCTCAATGACCCAGAAAAGGTTGGCCTTGAAGTTCGTGCGCTAAATATGATTAATGTGGCTGTTGAATCCATGTTTAAAGAACAAAGTATTGCTGACGACATGCTGAAATCTGTTTACAAACTTAGCCTAGCAGGAAAACGTTTTAGCAGTGCCGACATTACGCGACTTGCGACCCTCTGGCTTTGGGACAAGGCCCATGAGAAGGATAGACAAAATCCTTCGGCATTCAAGGAAGTCTATCCCCTTTTAAAAGCTAAACTTAATGACAAAAAACGTGTTATCGCCGGGGACTGGGAGCAGCTGGCCCAGCGGGCAAATCGTGTCCGCCAGAATTACGAGATGACGGACTACTGCATTCAGCACCACACCATAACCCATTTGAATAAATAAATTTCCTCAAATTCCTTTTCTGCCATTTTCTTTTCCTAACCAATGGCATGCGCCTGGGCGGCCTTTTGGGCCAGACCGTACTCGTCGGCCCGGTGCAAAGCGATTGGCGCCTGCTGCTTGGGTCGTCAAAACCAAGCTAGGAGAAGGAAATGGACAAGGATTCCACGAAAGAACGTAGCGGCGTTGAATACACGAGCGTCACCGGCACTCCGGGAATGCCCGGTGGACCCTATGCGCCCGGCCACTCCGATGGATGCAGCAACCAGGATCAGAGCTTCGAAGAAATCGCCAAGGAAGAGGCTTTCAAGGCTTTCTTTGGCGCGACCGGAGGTGTTGGTGGTATTCCTGAGAACATTCAGGACGCTACCAAGGAAGGCACGACCACCAATGACATGATGGTTGTCTTTGAAGCTGAAATAAAGAAAGAGATGGACCTGGACTCCTTGGTGAAGAAAACGAAGGAAGCCCATAACCAGTTTGTCAATGTGGAGACCAAGGCGAACATCGCCTGTGCTTCTCGAGCTTATATTGCCGGCAAGTGGCTCGAAAGAACGCGCAAGGTCTATTGTCTGGAGAGCAAGGGATGGATCAAGTATGCCAACAAGACCTTCCCCGAAATCTCCAAGAGTTCACGTGAGAACTATATCAACGTAGCTTTTGTCCCTTCAGCGCAAAAGCATTTCGCTTTAGGTGTCGAACGCCTGGCCGAGTTCGGCTCCTACTTGAACAGCCTCAGTTTTGATCAGAAGAAGAACCTCGGTGACGATCCGATCACCCGCCTCGCAGACGGTAAGGTCGATCTGGATGTTCCGATTGCGCAGAACATGGCAGCAATCAATGCGTTATCCGTCAACTACAAGCTGGAAAAGCGTGGCATCCTTGTGACCTGGGATGTGTTGCTCATGTTCTACGAATGTGGGCTGACCATCAGTAGTGATGACACCAAGCACCTCATTTCCCTTGTCGATGCCGATAAGGAAAACACAACTGCTATTGATGCATACCTCCAGGCCTTGATCGACAACAACGGAGACAGAGAGGCTCTGTTGGGTGAGATCAAGCCGGATGCCAAGCAGCTGAACACGAGGATCAAGAATATTGATCGCCAGGTTATTCAGCTGACGGAAGCAATCACAAAAATCCTTGAAGACAGTGAGGTCAAGGGCGGGGTCGACACATCGATCTTGGATAACCTCATCAACACACTGTCTTCGCTGAAAAAGAAGCTCAGCTAACTGCGAACTAAACCTGGCTCCCCCGACGCGCCCTCGGGGGAGCCTTTTCACGGGGAGAAAACAATGAAGATCTTCTTGGCATCGCCATCAGTCGAATTGCTCAATGAGTTTACAGGACGGGTCCAAGGGTACTTGCCCAACGTATTGATTCCATACTCGAGCATTTACTACCACAAAATGAAGCCTCATCTCTTCACAAAAGACAATCGGCATTTAATAGACAATCTAATTTTGGACTGCGGTGCCTATGCTTTATTTGAAATGTTTCCCGATCCTGTCGCAAGAAGGCAAGAAGCGGAGATACTCATGAGGGCATTTCTTGCATACTGCCAGCAAGCCAAAGAGCAGTATGACTTTGTGTTCAGTATGGATGATGAATTTCATATGGACAGTTTGGAGCATAATCTTGGTCGTATGTATGAGTTTGAACAGGCCGGGATAAAGGTTGTCCCTGTGGTTCACAATATTTTTGACGAATCGGAACTCAACTACTTTATCAGCGCAGGATATGATCGCGTGGCTATTGGTCAATGCAAAGGGCGAGACGATCTCGGAAACCTTGCAAAGGCAGTAAATATATTCAATACGGCTGAGGTGAAGATCCATTTGTTCGGCATGACGACTCCAAAACTCATAAGGCATGTCAAAGCGGACACCTGTGACTCGAAAAGTTGGCAGAAGTATGCCGAAATGGGGCAAGCATTGTTCTGGAACCATGATCGGAAAGGTATGGATAAGACGGACCTAATTTATTTCCCTAAATTCCAGGAGGAACCTCCAAAATCGAAGGGGCACTACTACCACGACTATAAATACCTTGAACACTTTAAAGCTCACCTGAATGAGAATCTTGGCATCGACCTCAGAGACCTCCTGGGACTCAATCAGGAGTTCAACCTGCACCTTGTGAATATGTACTACTACATGGAGTTGGAGAAGATCGTCACCGAAAATCCCATCCATGTGTAAACCAAGCTAACCATCTTGGAAAAAGCAAATTTGGGCTGGCAAAGGTCAGCCCTTTTTGTTTCCTTCACCTCAAACTGGCTGCCCAGGATCCTGGGCACGTGGTTTCTGCTACTTGTTGCACAAGATTCCAAGCAGACAATATACATGTTATTTTCTTATATTTGCATGTCATGACACTGCATTTTAAAAAATTTAGGCAGAAATAATGTCTATTTTTCAGAGTTACAAAGAAACATCATTCCGGTAAAAAGAGCACGGGAGGTTCGTTTTCCTCCCATCGCTGATTACAATGCCGGTTCTGACACACGTCCACCCTTCACTTTCCTGACGGATCCCCGGCCTTTTCTTCCCCTTCCCCTCCGTGACCGGTCCCCTGGCCCAGGGTATCCTTCAGCGTGGCCCCGAATCCGCCCCACAGGGTCTCAGGTACTGGACTTCTCGTAACTGCCTGATGCGCGGCCGGGGTGGCAACTGGACTACCGGAAAAAAGCCTGTGCGACATTGAAGAAGAGCCGCAACCGCTCCTCGTCCGCTTCCTCGATCTGCCGGGCCAGGATGCGGCGCAGGTCCTCGGGGGTCAGCTTGAACTCGTCCAGGTTGAAAAGCTCGGCCAGGGGAATGCCGAAAGCAGCCGCCAAGGTTTCGACGCTGGTGAGAGACGGGTTCCGGCGCCCCCGCTCGATTTCTCCAATGTATTGGAGGGACAGTCCGGAGAGCTCGGCCAATTTTTCCTGGGTCATGTCGCGATTGCGACGAATCGTCCTGATTTTCTTCCCAAAAAGTTCCTGAACATTGTCCATGCCTCACCCCCTAGCACAGGGTAAGGCAATGATTTAAGGGCTATAAGCAACGATGGTATAAAATATGCTTTAGAATAGACAACAATCGTTTTTAAATATGCTTTTGAAAAACCACTTTTGTTTCCAACGGGTTGGCCCGAAGCGAACCAGGAAAGGATTTCCCGTTACCCCAGAGGAAGTCGTATGTC
>Ga0163159_1002663_pt1 | contig 14319 bp, 11 predicted proteins | sample BioMet9_FD_108702 | JGI IMG/M metagenome (GOLD analysis project Ga0163159, IMG submission 108702) | Microbial communities from bioreactor (seeded with sewage sludge) at Lawrence Berkeley National Lab, California, USA - Biofuel... | ecosystem: Engineered > Bioreactor > Anaerobic > Unclassified ... | reverse complement strand
CCAGGGCAACCACGTTTCCAATAGATGAATCGCGGGAAAACGTGTCCTGAAAAAAGGGTATCACCATAATTATTGGGTGGAATACATCTTGTGGGCGTGTCCACCTTATAGGGTACAGTTTATGGAGGGTTTTGTTGAAGGACAGAGACAAGAAGCTTGTGCCACACCCGAATTTGAGATATCCGCGGTATTGGAGAGAATAAAGTGTTGGAGCCAGAAAAATGGCCTTGGAACCACCTGTTTTCAACTGTTAAAGGCAAGCTGTTATCTGGCAGAGCGCGCGAAGTGGTCCGGCAAGACAAAATGGTAAGGCGCGCCCCACAAAATCCGCCCCACGCGTTCATTCCCCCAAATCTAAAACACTAAAAGCGTCCTTGACAAATATCACAAATGATATATAATAAGTTACACATCACGTTATATCGCGTCAGGAGACGCGGCCGCCTATACCGGCGGCGGATTGGAGTAAGTCATGACAGGAAGAAATCGGTATGAGCTCCTGCGCGTTCTGGGCGGCGCCACCGATAATGTCTGGCTGGCCGCCGATCGGCTTTCGGGAGATAAGCGCGTCATCAAACGCCTCCCGCTCGTTTCATTTCAGAAGGAATGTTTTATCTTAAGCTCGCTTCCGGCGGGCGGTTTTCCAAATCTCACGGAAACTTTTACAGATGGCGCCAGCGGCTTTCTGGTCATGGATTATCAGCCGGGCCGTTCTCTCGAGGCGTATATAAGAGAGAAGGGTAGGCCCGGGAACGAGGAAGCCTGGGAAATCGCCCAGAAGACAGCCGAGCTTCTTATCCGGCTGAGTAAGCTGAATCCCCCTGTTGTTCACCGGGACCTGAAGCCCGCCAACATTTATATCACGGATCAGGGAGAGGTGACGCTTCTGGATTTCGGGAGCGCCTCGCGAATTTCCGCCAAAAGCGCGGAAGAGCGGCTCGCCCCCGGCACGCCGGGATACGCGGCGCCTGAGCAGTATAAGAATAGGGCGGACGTCCGGACAGATATCTATGGGCTCGGCATGACCATGAAGCGAATGACGCGGGGCTACGGCAAAGCCGCGCCGCGCGAGCGCGGAACAAGCGCCAGAAGAGGAACGCGTGGTAGAAGGGGACCGGACGCCGGGTTTTCGCGGATCGCGAGGAAGGCTTCCAGAAGAAACCCAAATCAGAGATACCAAAGCCCGGAGGAACTGCGGGACGCTTTGCTGCGGTCGCGGGCGGGAAGACGAACCATTCATGGAATCCGGGCTGCCTTGATCGGGGCGCTGAGTCTGGCGCTTTTGATGATTGTCGCACTTCGTTTCGGATTCTCCCGTAAAAAGAACGACAAGACGATCCAGGATCAGGCGGCTGCCGCCAACGCGCTCGCGGAACATTTGTGGGACGCGGCCGGGCTTTTTACGGATAATTGCTTCCGGCTGGAGCTTTCGAGAGCGGCGTCTGATTTTGAGTACCCGGCGGAAAATCTCGACATACTTATTCGGGAAGAAGAGCGCGCGCTCGCGGAGCGGGCGGCCCGCGGAGAGGCGGATCTCGAGCTTGTCGCCGATTATCACAGCCTGACGAGGCTTTTGGCGCTGAGAGCGTCGGAGCTTGGTCAAGGAAGTCTTACAAGGAGAATAGTCCTCGCGGCGGACGCCGCGCGTATTACGCGGGAACTGTACGCCGACACGCCGGAGAACAAGTGGGAGATATTGAAACGGGAGGAGCGGTATTTCCTCGAGACGTTGATCGTGGCGTCCGAGGAGGAGGGAAGCGAGGAGACCGCGGAGGCTTTCGAGTATCGGAAGCGCCTCGCGGAGCTTAACGTGATGGGAAACCAGTAGTCAGAACGGCAGAAATCACTGCCGGAAGGGGAGGAAGCTTGTATGAGGAAAAAATGGAATTCAGCGAAGCTGACGGCGGCGGCCGTCATGATTACGGCGAACGGTTTTTTGACGCCGTTTACCTCGATGGCGGCGGAGCCGGTCAAGGAGAAAACCGAGGCGATCGAGGCGGCGGACAAATCGGCTAAGCCTTTGACAGAACTCAATCTTGAAACCTCGGATTTGAAGCCGGGCAGGCGAATCGTCTGCTCGCTGCGGAAACCGGGAAACGCGGAAGAACTTTTTTATCTCGGCGGAGGTGTTGACGACGATTACCCGAAGACACTCAGGCTTACGGCGGAAGATTTCGGAATCGGATTGAACCTTGTTGAGTTCTGGGTCGAAGAGAGGACGGGCAACGCTGACTGGGTCAAGGTTGAGGGAAGCCTGGAGACGAGAGAGTATTTTGTGGAAACTCCGATACTCGAAGCGCGGCCGGCAGTCGAAGAATTAACGGCGCCTGAAGAAACGCCGGTTATCGAAGAAGCGCCGGTTATCGAAGAAACGCCGGTTATCGAAGAAGCGCCGGTTATCGAAGAAGCGCCGGTTATCGAGGTTCCGCCTACATCCGCGGAGCTGATTTCCGCGGAGCCGACGAAATTCGATATAGAAGCGCCTGAAATACGGATGGAGGGCTTCAGCGGCGGCGAGATTATCGGGGAACCGCTGGAAACGCGGATTTATGTCGATGAAGAAAATCTGGATTTGTCGTCGGTACAGGGGCAGGTGATCCGCGTGGGCGCGGACGGCGCGAAAAGCGCGAGCGTCATCGGCGGCTGGCGGGAAACAGAGGACGGAATGGCGGCGAGTCTTCGGCTCGATGAGGAGGGCGTGTACACCATACGCGTAAGCGCGTCCGATCAAGCGGGAAACAGCGCGGCGCGCGAGGAAAAGGTCACGATCGATTTAAAAGCGCCGGATCTTAGCCCTTTTTCGGCGATGAACGGGCTCTATTACAAGTCATTTCGGCTGCCGGCGCGGACGAGCGCGCTGGTACGGGACGTGTCGCCGGTAGAGGTCCGGACGAGACTGGATGGCGCTTTCTGGGATGAAACCCGTGAAATCAAAGAACCGGGGCTGCATGTTCTGAGCGTTACGACGCGCGACGCGCTGGGGCGGGAAAGCGAGGAGAAGATTTCATTCGTGACCGGTATCGGCGAGGCGACCACGAATAAGGATATGATAACGGCGGAGGAATCCGCGGAAACAATCCGCGAAACGGAGGAAATGAACGCGAATCCCGAGGAGCGAACGCAAGATTTTAAAATAAAAGCCGCGTCCGTGACAGCGGATTCCGAATCCGCGGGTGTTGGTCAAAGAAGCTCAGCGATCGGAATGGGATTGGTCACGCGAAATCCGGAGCTTGTCGCGGAAGCGGAAGAAAACGGACGCGCGTCTCTTTTTCCGTCGGTTCTCGGAGCAATGGCGGCAGGGGCGTTTGCCGGGACGGGATACTACAGACTTCAGCTTTATAAGAAGCGGAATCCACTGGCCCGGAAGACTCCATAACGAAAAAAATCCCTATAAAAGGGAGGATGCCAAGGAAGCTCGCTTCCTTGGCAGTGTATTATGAAAAAGTTTTCTCAACGAAACTTTGTAAAAAGCAATTCTGTTGAAGTTGTTTTCTTTTCTTTACTTTATAATGTTAGTATAAAGCTAAAACGTGTCGATTCCATGTAAATGAAATGAAACTTTTTTTAATGGAAAATGAACAATTTATGAACAAGGAGGAGGAAACAACATGGAGGTAAAATGTGGTATTTGTAATTTCAGCGTGCCGGGGACGGGGGTCTTCGCGCCGAGAATTGTCTCTGAGATGGGCCTTGACGGAATGTCAATTGAGTACGGCTCCTATCAGCATGGCTTCCCGCTTTCGCAGAGGAAGCTCCAGGATCTTTATCTGGAGGCGCGGGAAAAATATGGGATCGAGTATCCGAATATCGGCTGCAGCGACGGCGACAATGTCTCGTTCCACGCGAGACCCGGCGATCCCATGGACGCGGTTGTGAATGAGGAAGCGTTCGGAGCGGTTGACGCGGCGGCCTATATGGGAATCCCGCTGGTCTTTTTCTCGAATTTTAACGCAAGCTTTATGGCGACGGAAGAGGACATGGAGGTCGCGGCGAAGCGTTATCGCGCGATTTGCGACCGCGCGGGCGAGAAGGGAATTTCGATCGGCTGCGAGAATCCCAATAGCGCGGAGCAGCAGAAGCGTCTTGTGGAAATGGTAGACCGCCCGAATTTCCGTATCTTTTATGATACCTGCAATCACGCTTGTATGACGGAATACGACCCGATGGAAATTCTCAAGGGCGTGTACCCGTATCTTTCGGACAATCTGCATGTGAAAGACGGAACCAAAGGCTTTGGCGCGAGCGCGCTTCTCGGAACCGGGACCACTCGCTTCTTCGAGCAGATCGATTTCCTGAAAGAGAAGAATTACAAAGGCTGGCTGATTATCGAGAACCTGTACGAGCTTCTGCCGATGCGCGAGCTGAACCCGGACTATTACGAGATGATGGCGGAAGACATCCGGACGCTTAAGAAGGTGGCGGGGAGATAAAGTTGCTTTCAAGGTGTTCGCGTGATATATTTAAGTTGAAATAGTAATCAGAGGATATTTTTTAGGTGTTAATAAGGGGGAAACGCAATGAGTTCTGTACGGTTGACGGAAACTAGTCCATGCGCGAATAGAAGAATTAAACTGAGCATGAAACCATCACAGGCGATAATAAAGAGGCGTGAATATATGCGTGATCACGAATTTGTTATTCATGTAGATGATTTAGGTAAATGTCAAATCCAGATAAACGCGAAGAAGGTAAATGGCTGAGAAGAATATATATTTGTTGTTACAAGGGATGGAAGATTTGATTAAAGATTTCAATTCCGGAAATATTTGTTTGGATAATTTTTTAAAAAGTGAAGCCGCGTATAATGATAGTATTGGAAAGACATATTTGTATCTTTCTGAAGCGCCGAATAAAGTTGTGATGGGATATTATACAATTTCAACTGGAAGCCTTGACTATATTGAATCAGGTATGAGATATAAAATGGGCGGAGCCGCTCATATTAGTCATTTCGCTCTAGATAAACGTTATCAGAAGATGAAAATGTCAGATGAGCCAAAGATATATTTGAGTGATATTCTTTTGTACGATTGTATTGATAGAATCAAAGAAATCAGAAGTAGATTTATTGGCTTAACGTATTTAACATTATACTCTACTAAAGAAGGATTGAATCTTTATGAACGAAATGGTTTCGAAAATCTGGAAAATGACATGACGTTATCCGGAGAGGATCAGGAAGTGCTATGTATACCGATGTATTTGCCATTAGAAGAAGAGATCTGAGTACAATGGACACGGCAATTACCGAGGCCGAGGCCGAATACGCGAAAGATGATCAGCTTCATGACGCTAGAGAAGCGCTTGCTTTTTTAAGAAGTAAGTATTTTGAGAAGGAATAGTTTAATACGTGTCATATTAAGAATTACCGGAAAAAGCCCCTGAAAAGGGAGGATGCCAGGGAAGCTAGCTTCCCTGGCATTTATTATGAAAAAGTTTTTTAACTTTGAATCGGGCTGTTTTCTTTCTTTAACTTATGACGTTAGTATAAAGCGGAAACGTGATGAATTAGTGTTAATGAAGTGAAGCTTCTTTTAACAAAGAGTGAACAATTTGTGAACCGGAAGGCTTAAGCAAGACACGCCGCCACCATTTCGCCCTGCCACTCGCTCCCCGCGAATCCCCCTCGCCTCGGCGCAAGATATTTTGTCTGGTATCCATAAATGAAGTCGGGTTTTAGACTCCCTGAGCCGGAGAATCCTGACGATTTATCGCGAAAGTCTGGCAGCGGGCGCCAACTTGCCTGGCCACACCCAATTCGCGGATTCCCGCGGTATAGGGCGATGCTTTACGCCCGCGCCAGAAAATGAGCGCCGCGGAAGGCTGATTACAGGCGGTTTCCGGAGACGTTTGTCTGGTGGGAACGAGAAGCGGCGCTGGCCAGAAAATCCCCGCCTCACCACAGCGCTTTCGGCCCCGGAACACCCTTCAAGCAAGACACGCCGCCACCATTTCGCCCTGCCACTCGCTCCCCGCGAATCCCCCTCGCCTCGGCGCGAGATATTTTGTCTGGTATCCATAAATGAAGTCGGGTTTTAGACTCGCCGAGCCGGAGAATCCTGACGATTTATCGCGAAAGTCTGGCAGCGGGCGTCAACTTGCCTGGCCACACCCAATTCGCGGATTCCCGCGGTATAGGACAATACATTATGCCTGTGCCAGAAAATGAGCGCCGTGGAAGGCTGATTCCAGGCGGTTTCCGAAGATGTTTGTCTGGTGGAAACGAGAAGTGGCGCTGGCCAGATAATCCCCTTCCCGATAAGAAAACACGAAACAAGACAACATAAAGCAACGATACGCTTGACATTCAAAACATCACAAGTTAAAATGTGAAGTACATATATAAAAATTCTAATAATCATATCCGATTTCTATCAGCCAACAGGAGGTTTTCTATGTTACGCCACATCTCTCAGAAGAACCGCGACGATCTCGTGTCACAAATCAAAACGCTGCAGAAGAAGATCAACGCGCTTCCTTCCGGCAATCTTATTTGCGCCAGAAGCGGGCCTTACACAAAATGGTATTTGAGTAATGGCCATCGACCGACGTACCTCAGCAAGAAGAAGCGCCCGCGGGCGGAAGCGCTCGCGCTCAAGAAATATTACTTATTTCAAAAGGATGAGTTGGAGAAAGAACTTAAACTTGTCGATTCATATCTGCGGCGACATGACAAGATTCATGTTATATCAGCGAAAATGCTTGAAGAGACATCTAGGTATAATGAGCTTTTGAAGCCAAATTTTCTTGAGCGCGAGGATCTTCCTTCCTGGTTCAACACGACTTATTCTCCTTCGGAGAATCATTCTGAAAATCTCATTCACAAAACGTTCGCCGGCCATAAAGTCAGATCCAAATCCGAGGTGATCATCGCGAACGCGCTGTTCACAAATAGAGTTTTCTATCGCTATGAATTTCCTTTTAATGATCATTCCACGATCATTTATCCTGACTTTACAATCTGTCATCCTCAGACAAAAGAGACATTCTATTGGGAGCATTTCGGCATGATGGACAATGTCGAGTACCGAGACAGGGCGTATAACAAGTTAAAAATATATGGAAATAATGACATTATTCCATCTATTAATTTGATCACAACCTTTGAGACGCGGACGCGGCCTGTCGATTCTGAGGAAATCCAACGAATTATTCAAACATATTTCTTGTAGTTTTGATTGAGTATTACCGGAAAAAGCCCCTGAAAAGGGAGGATGCCAGGGAAGCTAGCTTCCCTGGCATTTATTATGAAAAAGTTTTTTAACTTTGAATCGGGCTGTTTTCTTTTCTTTATCTTATGATGTTAGTATAAAGCGGAAACGTGATGAATTAGTGTTAATGAAGTGAAGCTTCTTTTAACAAAGAGTGAACAATTTGTGAACCGGAAGGCTTAAGCAAGACGCGCCGCCACCATTTCGCCCTTCCACCTGCTCCCCGCGAATCTCCCCCACGCCTAGGCGTAAGATGTTTTGTCTGGCATCTATAATTTGAGTCGGGTTTTAGACTCCCCGAGCCGGAGAATCTTGACGATTTATCGCGAAAGTCTGGCAGCGGGCGCCAACTTGCCTGGCCACACCCACTTCGCGGATTCCCGCGGTATAGGGCGATACTTTACGCCCGCGCCAGAAAATGAGCGCCGTGGAAGGCTGATTCCAGGCGGTTTCCGGAGATGTTTGTCTGGTGGAAGCGAGAAGTGTCGCTGGCCAGATAATTCCCGCCCCGCCACAGCGCTTCCGGCCCCGGAACACCCAAACGCGAGACGCGTCCAAACGCGAGACGCGCTCAAACGCGAGACGCGCCCTCACCCTTTCGCCCTTCCACTCGCTCCCCGCGAATCCTAACGCTAAATTGGGGCTTTTTTCTCATCTTTACCGCAAGCGTTTATGTATCAATAGGCCAAATAAAAACTATATTCATTGTCTTTATAAAACAAAGATATTTAGATACAAAAAGTATAGAATTATATCATCAACAATCAGGACTCTTATAAAGGAGGAAGGAAGATGTATGAGAAGATAGTCGGTTTTATGCCGGATTTGCTGGCGCATGTCAAGAATAACGAGATGATCGACACCGTGGGAAACATAAGGCAAAGCGGTCGAATTATTTTGAAGCAGGGTATGGTTATTGATCCAAAGAACAAAGTGGAAGAGGTCAGGGATATCGCGATGCTTAATGGCGAAATCGCTGAGACAGCCTCGTCCATTAAGGAGGAAAGCGGCGATATCGTTGTGAACTGCGAAGGGCTGCTTGTGGTTCCCGGCCTGATTGATATGCATCTTCATTTGGGTGATCTGTTTGAAGTTACTACGAATCCGATCTTTTGCGCGGTGGAAGATGGCGTCACGATGGGGCTGTCACCGGGAGCGGGTAATACTTTTATGGCTCCGTCCCTGTTGGGCGCGGAGGTGGATCATGGGCTTCCGATCAACATCGGCGTATATCTCGGGGCCGCGAATATTTTGGGCACGATGCTGTCGACAGAGGAGTTGATCCGACTTTTTAAAGGCGAGCTGGATGAAGAGACAGCTTCCAGAAAAATGACGCGGAATGGCATTACGAACACAACCGCGGCGCTGACGGTCGGAATTAAAGATCACATGGGACATTTTATTATGTCGGATGAAAACATCGAAAGAATTTATGAGGTTACCGATGGCGCTCATCTTCTTTATATGTCACATACACAGGATCCCGCGCACGCGTCGCGGCTCGCGTCACTCGCAAGAGGGCGTCGACTGCATCTCGCGCACGCCACGGCGGCGGGCTGTGGGACGCATATGGGCGCGGCTGAGGGAATGAAGATGGTCCTGGATCTGGTAAATGGCGAGAACATTACCGCTGAATTTGTGACAACGATGCTGAGAAGCGGGCGCGGAAGCAGAGAAGGCCTGCAGCTGCCGAAAGAATCGCAGCGGCTCGCGTATGACGCGCTGGAAAGCGGAAAAGTCAAAATACTGATTTCCGATGGCCAGAACGAAGCGACGATGAAAGGCTTTGGAGATACAAGAGATGATATCCCGGCGATGCTGGAGCTGGCGGAGTCAGGCGTGCTGTCTTTATCGGACGCGATCGCTTGCATGACGAAGAACCCCGCGGAGCTTTTTGCCAGAACAACTTACAATAACTGGTGGAACGAAAAAGTCGGGCATCTCGGTGTCGGCGCGCTTGGCAATGTCACAGTCATCGATAAAGATGACAAACTCGCGACGTATACATTCGTTAATGGCGAAATGGTCGCTTTTGAGAACCGGATCGTTCGCCGGGGCATAGGCGCCGGCGGCTGGGTATCCAGATTCGGTATGATCAGAAAGACCGGAGTCGGCGATCTGGCTATGTTCAACTATAACCGATAAAAGGATGAGATAGCATGTGGAAACCATACAGCAACGAGGATTTTTGCGGAAAAGTCCTGAAAGATATGCTGCGAATTGATTCCTGCCAGCCGGACGGAAATGAGGCGAAGGTTGTTGAGCGAATCCTGAGCCTGTTTCCGGAGGGCACGGAGCATAAGGTCATTTGCCACAGTGACAAAAGGCAATCCTTGATTATCTACGCGCCGGGGCAGGAAAAAACGGGCGGTGTCGCGCTGCTTGGGCATTTGGACACAGTGCCGACCGGCGACGCTTCCGCGTGGCGCCACCCGCCGCTTGGGGCGGAAGAAGAGGACGGGCAGATATATGGACGCGGAGCGGTCGATATGAAAAGCGGCGATACCGCGATGATCGCCGCGGCGCTGAATGTATTGAGCCTGAATGAAAAACCCAAAAAGCCAATCAGCTTCTGCTTTACGGCAGATGAGGAAAACGGCGGAATCGGGGCCAGAGCGCTCGCGGAAGAGGATTGTGTCAAAAACGCGGACGTTCTGCTTATCGCGGAACCTTCCGATGAGTATATCGGTGTCGCGGAAAAAGGAGCGCTTTGGCTTAAACTGATTGTAAGCGGGCGGCTCGCGCATAGCTCAAAACCAGCGGAAGGAATCAACGCGATCGAGAACGCGATCGCGTTTCGAAACAGACTTTCCGCGCGAATCGATCAGAATTCGGAAGACAAATACCTGGGACGAACGACGCTCGCGATTACAAAACTTCAGGGCGGCGTGTCCGAAAACATGATTCCGGATCAGGCTGAAATGGTATTGGATATACGAACACTTAAAAACATAAAGCACGCGGATATTTTGGAAAGCGCGGAAAAGATAATAAAAGAGCTGGAAACAGAAATTCCCGGCCTTCTTATCACACTGGAAGTGTTGAATAACCGTCCCGCGCTGGGAATCAACGACGACCATGATCTGGTCAAAACGGCCGGGAAAATACGCGCGAGACTTGGAATTGAGTCCGGATGTAAAGGTATTTTTTTCTATACGGACGCGTCGCTGATTATACCGCGCGGCGAGAAGCCATTCCTGATTATCGGGCCGGGCGATGACGCGCTGGCGCATAAGCGCGACGAGCATGTCACGGCCGGATCGGTTGCCCGAATGGCGGAATTTTATACAGAGTATCTGATGGAAACGTGTTATTAGAGGGAGGATTGCCGCAATGAATGAGACACAAAAGACACGACTGGGGTCTTTTCCGGGCTTTGTCATTACGATCGCGATTGGGTTTGCCTGCTATTTTATATTCCCGCTGCTCGCGGGAAGCGTCGCGTCGTTGTCCTATGACAGTATAGTTAGTGGGATTACGAATGATTATCTGAAACAAATATTGTGGTTCTTTATGAACTTCACGGAGCCAAGTTTTTACGCGGGCGTGTTTGCCGGTATATTTGTGATTCTGGGTGGATTCGTCGCCTGGCGGCTCAGTATCCGGGGATCAAAGCTCGCTGGATTTGATGTTTGCTATGGAAGCAGCACTCTGTGGCCGTGGGTCCTGGCCTCACAGCTGATATCCCTTGCTTTGGCGATTTTTGTGTTCCGTTATATCAGCTGGTTCGACGTATCCGGCACGACCTGGATACCGACCTTTATCACGATTGTCGGCGCGCCGCCATCGATTATGCTGATATACGGACCAAGTATTTCCGCTCTGCTGACAAGCTCTGTTCTGGGCGGGCTCGTGTGCGCGCCTGTCGCGTACTGGCTCGGCAACACAATCATTCCGATCCTTAAGGTGCCCGGCTGCGTGGGAAACGTCAGCGCGATGGCGATTTCAGGCGTAATTATTTGTTTCGTCGTAAAAATACTTCCTTTTGTGAAAAAAGTTCCCGTCGTTCCTCACAGAAAGGCAGAGGCGCCAAAAGAAGACGTGTACTCGACAAAATGGTTTGTCCGCCGCGCGCTCGCGGAGTTTTCCGAGGCCCAGTTCTACGGTAATGAAGTCGCGTCTGTTTTCCTGCTGGTCGGTCTTGTAATTGACTGTCTTTTGAATAAAAACATGGCGGCTTATGGATCCGGTAAAATCGGCGCTATTTTGCTTTCGCAGTTTGTAGGTGCCGCGGTCGGAATCCTTCTTTACGCGAAAAAGTTCGATAACAATGGTTGGTACGCGACTTATGTTCCTGTCGTTTCGGTAGGTCCCGCCTGCGTTCTTCTTTTTGGCGGAACCATTCCGGTCGCGCTGACCGCCGGAATAATCGGTGGTGTCATCGGCGCTCCGGTCGCGGATTTCTTTGCCGGAAAACTTCCGGACGGCGTTCATATCACGAACGCCAACGTAACTTCCATGGCGATCTGTACCGCTGTGACGGCCGTAATCATGGGCGGCCTTGGCTTCTGATAACCATACTCCTTTAAACCGCGCCTGCTCGAAGATGAGTATTCTTCGGACTGGCGCGGTTTCTTGTATTCTGATAAAATGTAACTATTCAAGGTGAAACATAATTAAGCGGAGTCGTATACGGAGGAGAAACTATGCTGACAGTTAGGGAAATGCTGCGTATTCCCTCGCTTATGACACTTTCTGTGATTGCCGGCGCGGAAGGACTGGACCGCGAAGTGAGCACTGTAAGCGTCATGGACGCGAAGGATATCTATAATTGGATGAAGGGAGGAGAGTTTCTGATTACCTCCGGGGGCCCAATCAAAGACGATCCTCTGTGCCTTCCTGAGCTGATCCGGAAACTGGACCTGCATGGCGCGAGCGCGTTCGGCATCAAAACAGAACGCTTTTTAAAAACAATTTCCAACGAAGTTATCATGATGGCGAACGAATTGCGGTTTCCGTTGATTCATATCCCGGTGGAATTCGCTTTTACGGATATTATCAACCCGGTGCTCAGTGAAGTGGTAAGCCGTCAGGCGACGCAGCTCGCTTTTTCGGACCGAATCCATAAATCCTTCACGGAGCTGGCTCTTAAAGAAGAACCGATTGAGAAAATTCTCGACACGCTTCAGGAAATCATTCATCGGGACGCCGCGTTTTTAGATGAACAGTATGACAAACTCTTCCTGCCGACGGCAAGATCGGAATTTCACAATAAACTCGCGGAAGAAATGCCCGATAAGGAGAGAGGCAAATATTACCGCGCGCGTTATCCCGTATATGAAATCCGCAACGAGACGACAAAATACGGCGCGCTGATCCTTGGCGCTCAGGGTGATATTGATGACGAAAATCAGAATATCGCTCTTGAGCACGCGGAGACGATTCTGATTCTGGACACGCAGAAAAGAATCAGTAATAGCCAGATCGCTTCCAGATTCCGGGACGAATTTATACATGATGTTCTCTACAATAACATCCTTACCGAGAAAGAATTCAATATCCGCGCGAACCTGTATCATTGGGATTTCACGAATGGCGGCCTGGCGTTAATTGTCGATATCGATCATTTAAAACAACGCTATGAGAAAAAAGTACCCGCGGATGACAATTTGGATTTTGAGATGCGTATGCAGATCCTGTCACGCTCGATTGAGCGTATGGTACAGAGAGAATTCCGGGATGTCGCTTACAGCAAGCAGAACGACGCCATTATTTTCCTGATTTATGACGATCAGAATGCCGAGAAAACGCAGGAACGCGTCCGAAATGTTTTTGAAGAAGTCAGGCGGGAAATCTTTTCCAAAACCGGTTTTACCGCGACGGTAGCGGTCGGACGCCACAAATCCCAACCGCTCGCCTTGCGGGAAAGCTATGAGGAAGCCAGAACCTGCCTACGAATCAGCCACAATCTGCATTGGGATGACCAGATTGTCTTCTTTGAAAAATTAGGCATTTACAAGCTGCTGAACCATTTGCTTGACACCGAGGAAGCCGAGGAACTGAAAGGACTTTATATAGATAATCTTCAGACTTACGATGAAAAAAACGGCAGCGAGTTTCTCAAAACACTGGTCACCCTGTGTGATTACTCATGGAACCAGAGACTCGCGAGCGAGAAACTATTTATACATTACAATACGATGAAGTATCGCTTTCACAAAATCGAGAAAATTTTAGACTTGGATTTTAGTCGGAACGCGGATCGAATTAACGCGGAGATCGCGGTGTATATCTGGAAGATCGGACAGCAATAACCCTCCCCTCGCTCCGTAAAAAACCCCTGAAAAGGGAGGATGCCAGGGAAGCAAGCTTCCCTGGCATTTATTATGAAAAAGTTTTTTAACTTTGAATCGGGCTGTTTTCTTTTCTTTATCTTATGGTATTAGTATAAAGCGGAAACGTGATGAATTAGTGTTAATGAAGTGAAGCTTCTTTTAACAAAGAGTGAACAATTTGTGAATCAGAGGGCTTAAGCAAGACGCGCCGCCACCATTTCACCCATCCACTCGTTCCCCGCGAATCCCCTCGCCTCGGTGCGAGATATTTTGTCTGGCATCCATAATTTGAGTCGGATTTTAGACTCCCCGAGCCGGAGAATCCTGACGGTTTATCGCGAAAGTCTGGCAGCGGGCGCCAACTTGCCTGGCCACACCCACTTCGCGGATTCCCGCGGTATAGGACGATACTTTACGCCCGCGCCAGAAAATGAGCGCTCCGGAAGGCCTATTACAGGCAGTTTCCGAAGTCGTTTGTCTAATGAAAACAAGAAGTGGCGCTGGCCAGATAATCCCCGCCTCACCGCGGCGCTTCCGGCCCCGGAACACCCCAAACGCAAGACACGCCCCAAAAGCAAGACGCGCCGCCACCATTTCACCCATCCACTCGCTCTCCGCGAATCCCCCCACGCCTCGGCGCGAGATATTTTGTCTGGCATCCATAATTTGAGTCGGGTTTTAGACTCCCCGAGCCGGAGAATCCTGACGATTTTAAAGTGTACCCTTTGTCAAGGACACGGACACATTTTCTTCTTACCTAAATTCCTATTCTTTGATAAAGGATCTATTCCGGTTGTTATGTAACTGTAAAACTCATTGGGAGCCAGGCGGTT
>Ga0163159_1002662_pt1 | contig 14320 bp, 9 predicted proteins | sample BioMet9_FD_108702 | JGI IMG/M metagenome (GOLD analysis project Ga0163159, IMG submission 108702) | Microbial communities from bioreactor (seeded with sewage sludge) at Lawrence Berkeley National Lab, California, USA - Biofuel... | ecosystem: Engineered > Bioreactor > Anaerobic > Unclassified ... | reverse complement strand
TAAGGGTACACGGTTCAAATTTTGCTGTCGATGGCCTTTTGCATTTCTGAGGATTTCAGCCTTGCAGAACTGGGGATTTCTGTTTTGCAATTCTGGGTAGTTTTATATTACAACAAACATCCGGGATGCCTTTATATTCGCCATAGTTGCGCACATCCATGCCATTTTCGCTTATAAAGTTATTGTCATCGAGCACATGCAGCATCGGCACCGACAGATCAAGCTGGCCCGTTTCCGGCTTGCCGCGGGACATATCGAGCTTAAGCCCCAGTTTCTTTAATTCCGCATAGCGAGTGCGATCCTTATCAATACCAGGCCCGTTTTCTGCCATTTTACATTCCTCCGAATCAAATCAGGATAATAGGCACATCTGTATCGATTTTATATAAATGAATTTCTGACTTCCGGCGCTTTTAAGACTACCGCGCCGCTTTTTTGGCCGCCGCGGTAATATCGCCTACTCCGTTTAGGATCAGGCGCGGCTGATAGGGGAATTTTCGGCATTCTTCCATGTTTGTGACACCGGAGAGGACCAGCACCGTGTCGAGACCGGATTCGATGCCGGCGATGATATCTGTGTCCATTCTGTCGCCTATGATGGCCGCATCTTCGGAGTGGACTCCCAGCAGTTTCAAACCGGTCCTCATCATCAGGGGATTGGGCTTGCCGACGTAGTAGGCCTGCTTGCCGGTTGCCAGCTCGATGGGAGCCAGCAGAGCGCGGCAGGCCGGAGCGATGCCGGATTCAGTCGGACCGGTGAGGTCGTAATTCGTGCCAATCAGTTTAGCGCCTCCGTTGACGAGGCGGATCGCTTTCGTGATCATCTCAAGGTTGTAGCCCAGAGCTTCACCGACCACTACATAATCAGGGTCGACGTCGTTGTACGTAACGCCCACGTCGTAAAGAGCATTCTGGGTACCATGTTCGCCGATCACATAGGCGCTGCAACCGGGGGCTTGGCTGTTCAGGAATTGCGCTGTAGCAAGGGCACTAGTGTAAAAGTGCGATTCATCGACGTCAAGCCCCATGCGGTCAAGTTTCTGCTGAAGTTCTTTGGTGGTATATTGTCCGGAGTTCGTTAGAAAAAGGAAGCTCTTGTCATTGCCCTTGAGCCAGTCGAGAAATTCTCCAACTCCAGGCAGCAAACGGTTGCCGTGGTAGATGACGCCGTCCATGTCGCAGATGAAGCCTTTTTTCCCAAGTAGTTGTCTCAATTCTATCCGTCCTCTTCATCAAAACCGCTGTATAGCGGCAAAATCCTCCTTATAGTATAACGCCGCCACACCACGGTCCACAAGCGGCTTCCTCGCTCCAAATACAAAACTTTTGCAACATCTCAGCGGCAGCTGCACATATCCGTGCCTCTGCTGTAAAATACTTTCCGGCGAGGCGGTAATAATGAAATATCTAAAATTTTTGCTCATCGTGGCAGGCGTGATGCTGTTTGGCTCGCCGGCGGCTTTCGCGCAGGGAGGCGGACAATTGGAGATCACTTTCTTCAACGTGGGGGCCGGGGACTGCATCCTGCTGAGGCAGGGCGCACATGCCATGATGATAGACACGGGCTACGAGACCACGGAACCAGCCGTGGCAGCCAGTCTTGACACCATGGGCGTCAAAAGCCTCGACTGCCTGCTGCTCACGCACTACGACGAGGACCATGTGGGCGGCGCGCCCGGCCTGCTCGCAAGTTTCGATATCATGGAAGTTTACGGTCCTGACTACAAAGGCAAAAGCCGCGAATACCAGGATTACGAGGCCGCGCTTAAGACCAGCGGCGTTAAAAACGTCATCCTCAAACAAGAAACCCACTTCGCGGTCGGAGATCTGGACGTGACACTGTGGCCGCCTCAGAAACGGCTGGGCATGGTGCCCAACGAGTATTCGGTCTTCTGCTCGGTGACTTTCGGCAGCCGGCGTTTTCTCTTCACCGGCGACGCGCTCGACCAGCGCATGACGGACTTTGCAGCCGCCATCGACGGCCATTACGACTTTATCAAACTACCCCACCACGGCATGTTCCTCGCTAAAAGCGCCATTTTCCGGCGGCTGCTGTCGCTTGCAAAGCCAAGGTACGGGGTCATCACGAATTCGCCTCAGTTCCCAATCACAAGCGATTTGGCCCTGCTGCTGGAGATATACAGAGTCAGAACGCTTGAGACCAAAAACGGCTTCATCACCGTAACCTCGGATGGAGAAAATATCGAAATGTATCAGCCGGAGAGCGTGAGCGGCGACGCGCCGGAACAGGAAGCGCAGGATTAAGCCCGATCTGAGCTGAGCCTTTTGCACGATACGTTTTTCCCCATCCTCACGTATCATTTGCCGCCAGAGGCGAGGCAAATGAAGAAATTCTTCGGATTCTGCATAGTCGCGGCGCTGCTGTTGGTCTGCGCGGCGTCCGGTTGGGCCGGTGATCAAAGTGAGCTGTCAGCCACATTTTTCGACGTCGGCAAGGGAGACTGCATCCTGCTGAGGCAGGGCGGTCATGCGATGATGATCGACACAGGCTTTGAGGACACTGAGCCATCAGTGGCGGCAAGCCTTGACAGACTCGGCGTCAAACATTTGGATTGCCTGCTGCTGACCCATTATGACAAGGACCATGTGGGCGGCGCGGCCGGACTGCTGGAAAAACTCGACGTCAAAAAGGTATGCGGCCCGGATTATATTGCTCACGGAGAAGCCTACAATGAATTTCTGGCGGCGCTGGAGGAACGTGACCTGCGCCTTGAGACGGTCCGGAAGCAGACAGAATTCCGCCTCGGCGGTCTGGACGTTGTCTTCTATCCGCCTCTGCTGCACGAGGGCATGGTGCCCAACGATTATTCGGTGATCTGCTCCGTTAAATTCGGCGAACGGCGTCTGCTCTTTCTCGGCGACGCCACCGAACTGCGTATGGGCAATTTTCTGCCTTTCGCAGGCGGCCGCTGCGATCTCGTCAAGCTGCCCCACCACGGCATCCGGCTGTCCAAAAGCGTAAATTTCCGCCGCCTGCTGACTCTTACGAAGCCGCAATACTGCGTGGCAACTAATTCCGTGCAGTTCCCTCTGTCGCCCGGCTCGAAACTGGTGCTGGAAATTTTTCGGGTCAGGGCGCTGGAGACCAGGGACGGCCCTGTGAATCTGCTCAGCGACGGCAGAAACCTGCTGGTCACGCAGCCACAGGCCAGATAGCGGCGCGGCGGCTGCCAGCGCATCTGTGACTGCCAGTCTTTTCAGCGTATAATATTGGCTGACAAACGTTTGTAAAGGAATGTCTGCGCTGAATGGACGAGGATCTGCGGCGGCAAAAATTTGAATATATGACCAAGGCTCCGGTTGAAAAACTGGTCTGCCGCCTGGCGCTGCCCTCGATGGGCAGCATGATGATCAGCGCGCTCTACAACATAGCCGACACCTTCTTTATCGGCAAGGTCAGCACGGAGGCCACGGCCGCCATCGGCATCGTCTTTCCCTACATGGCCTTCATCCAGGCCGTGGGCTTTTTCTGCGGGCACGGATCGGGCAACTATATTTCCCGCGCGCTCGGCATGAGGGACACGCACGGAGCGTCGAGGATGGCCGCGGTGGGCTTCTTCTCGGCCTTTATCATCGGTTCCGCCTCCATCCTGCCGGGATTTATCTTTATGGACGACATCCTGCGCGGCCTGGGCTGCATAGACGCAGTGCTGGCAGACGCCAGGGGGTATTTTGCCTTTATCCTGATAGCCACTCCGTTTATGATGACCTCGCTGGTGCTCAACAACCAGATGAGGCTCCAGGGCAACGCCAGACGCGCGCTGCTTGGCATCATGACCGGCGCTTTGCTCAACATCTTTCTGGACCCTCTGCTCATCTTCGTTTTCGGTCTGGGCATCAAAGGTGCGGCTATTGCCACGGCTTTCTCGCAGTTTTGCGGCTTCGTGGTGCTCTTTGTCATGAGCGGCGTAGGAGACGGCATCAGGATCCGCTGGCAGAACTTCAAACCATCGCTGAAGGCCTATCGGGAGGTGGCTGCAGGCGGCCTTCCTTCACTGCTGCGGCAGGGCATCATGTGCATATCGGCCACGGTCCTCAACCATGCGGCCGGAGTCTACGGCGGCGCTGCTCTGGCGGCCTTTTCGATCGTCAACCGCGCCTCCATCATAGCCGTTTCGGCGCTGATGGGTTTCGGCCAGGGCTTTCAGCCGGTCTGCGGCTTCAACTACGGTGCCGGGCTGTATAACAGGGTAAGACGCGCGTTCTGGTTCTGCGTGAAGCTTGGCACTGCGGCCCTGCTGGCGATCAGCTGCCTTGGCTTTGTCTTCGCGCCTGAAGTAGTGAGTTTTTTCCGCGCCGACGACCCGCTCGTACTAGAGATTGGCGTTTTCACTCTGCGTTGCCAGTGCGTCACCTTCCCGCTGATGGGCATGGTGATCATCGTAAATATGTATCTCCAGAACATCCGGGACACCCTGCCCGCGACCGCTACGGCCGTATCGCGTTCCGGGGCTTTTCTGATCCCGGCTCTGTTCGTACTCTCGCACCTGTACGGACTGCTCGGCATTCAGCTGTCGCAGCCGGTCGCGGATGTGCTTTCGTTCCTGCTCTCGGCGCCGCTGGGCATCGCGGCGCTCAACGGCATGGGCAAAAAGCGGCTGGGCTGACAAATAGCCCGGCCGTCCTTTAAAGCAGTTCTCCGTATCTCCTGATGTAAACTTTTTTGATGACGGCGGTCAGCAGCATGTAGCAGAGGACTGCAGCCGGCAGCCACAGGTAATACGCCGGCGGCACGGGCGCCATATCCATGACGCGGCCCAGCGGCGAGAGAGGCAGCAGCAGCCCCAGGACCACGGCAGCGACCGTCGAGGCCATCACCGGCGCAGAAGCGCTGCTTTCCAGAAACGGGACCTTCGGCGTGCGGATCATGTGGATGACTATGGTCTGAGTGCAGAGACTCTCCAGGAACCAGCCGGTGTTGAAGACAGCAGTGAAAACGGCTGCTTTTGTCCCAGCGGCTCCCCAGGCGCCTCCTGCTGAGTATGGACAGACCACGAAATAGAGCAGCAGGAACGTAGCAATATCGAACAAAGAACTGTCCGGCCCAAACCACAGCATAAAACCTCCGATAGATGAAGCGTCCCACTTGCGCGGAACCTTTAGGAAATCATCGTCGCAGCGATCCCACGAGATAGCCACGCAGGAGAAATCGTACAGCATGTTGAGGAAAACGAGCTGGATCGGCTGCATGGGCAAAAATGGCAAAAACGCACAGGCCGCCAGCACCGACAGCATATTGCCAAAGTTGGAGCTGGCCGTCAGCTTGATGTATTTAATGATGTTGCCGAAGGTGGAACGGCCTTCCAGCACGCCATTTTCCAGCACCATAAGGTCCTTTTCGAGCAGAATGATGTCGGCGGACTCCTTGGCCACGTCTGCAGCAGTATCAACGGAGACGCCCACATCGGCGGCCCTCATGGCGGCCGCGTCGTTGATGCCGTCGCCGAGGAAGCCCACCGTGTGTCCGTTATTTCGCAGTGTTGTGACAATGCGGGCTTTCTGCTGAGGGCTCAGCTTCGCAAAGAGGCTTGCTTTCTCCACAGCCGCGGACAACTCCGCGTCGCTCATAGAGTCGCAGTCCGCGCCAAGCAGCATGCCGTCGGCAGGGATGCCCACCTTGCGGCAGACAAAGGAAGCCACGGCTTCGCTGTCGCCGGTCAGGACCTTGACCGCTACCCCATATTCGCGAAGCGCGCTGATGGCAGCTGCCGCCGTCTCCTTGGGCGGATCGAGGAAAGCCAGATAGCCGATCAGCACCATGTCGGACTCGTCTCTGACAGAGAAGACTCCCTCTTCGGCCGGATCGTTCTTCTGCGCCACCGCCAGCACCCTCATGCCGTCGTCGTTGAGCGAGTTAACGACAGCCATGGTCTGCCCGCGCAGCTCCGGCGTCAGGGGCACCACGATGCCGTCAGCTTCCGCACAGGAGCAGACCGCCAGCATCTCTTCCACAGCGCCCTTGGAGATGAGCTGCGTTTTGCCGTTCTCGTCCCTCAGCACCACGCTCATCCGGCGCCGGTTGAAATCAAAGGGGATCTCGTCAACCTTGACGTACTTGCTTTTCAGGAAGAGGCATGGCTCGGATTTCGCATGTTCGAGCACGGCCGCGTCCATCAGGTTTTTGAGATTGGTTTGGTAATAGCTGTTGAGGAAGGCGTGGCGCAGCACCCTTTCGTCCTCGCGGCCGTTTACGTCGAGATATTTTTCCAGCACCACGCGGTCCTGCGTAATGGTACCGGTCTTGTCAGTGCAGAGCACATCCATGGCGCCGAAGTTCTGGATCGCGTTGAGCCTCTTGACGACCGTCTTTTTCTTCGCCATAGCGGCCGCGCCGCGCGCGAGCCCCGTGGTGACGATCATCGGCAGCATCTCTGGCGTCAGCCCCACGGCGATGGAGAGCGCGAACAGAAAGGCCTGAGTCCAGTCGCCTTTGGTAAAACCGTTGACGAACAGCACCACCGGCGTCATGCAGAGCATGAAGCGTATCAGCAGCCAGCTCACGGAGTTGACGCCTTTGTCAAAGTTCGTCTGCACAGGTTTGCCGTTGAGAGATTTTGCTATCGAGCCGAGATAGGTGCCGCTGCCGGTTGATACGGCAAGGCAGAGTGCCATGCCGCTCACCACGCTGGTGCCCATGAAAACCAGATTGGCGGCTGTCAGCGGGTCGGACAGCTTTGAGTCGGGCAGCCTTTCGCTCTTCTCCACCGGTTCGCTTTCGCCCGTAAGCGCAGCCTGATTCACAAAAAGGTCCTTGCATGAGAGCACGCGCAGGTCGGCAGGCACCATGTCGCCGGCCGCGAGCGACACAATGTCGCCAGGCACGATCTCTGACATCGGGATCTCCTGCGGTTCCTTAAAACCGCGCCTCACCGACGCGGTGGTGTGCACCATCTCTTTGAGTTTTTCGGCCGCCCGGTCGGCGCGCGTCTCCTGGACAAAGCGCAGCAAACCGCTGACCGCCACCATCACGCAGATGATTACGACCGTTGATATGTCTTCGCTGCCAGGCGCCGCCATCATCACATCCGTAACGAAGGAGACCGCGGCTATGGCGATCAGCACAATCGTAAAGGGATTCACGAAAGCCCGCAGGAATTTTATGGCCGGAGACTCTCGCTTTCCGCGCGAAAGTTCGTTGCGCCCGTATATTGCCCTGAGCTCCGCGGCCTCTTCCGCGCCGAAACCGTCGAGCGAAGCCCTGTATTTCTCAAGCAGCGCATGTTTCGTCATCACGCTGGCGCGGAGCAGTTTCTCCGCAGTCGGCGCGGCAGGAGCCTGCGCGCCGTCAAATGCATTTCTTTTCATGGTCTTGTCCCTCCCTGCTGTTTTCTGCCCTGCTGAAAGCAGGCCTCACGCCGCGGGCAAAACAGAGGAAGCAAAGACATCAGCCGGAAAGTTAAGATACCTGCTCTGCCGCCGTCCGAAATGAGAGGCGGCCGACGGAACAGCCGCGGCCGTGCCGCGTTCGTCCGGAGTCTTTGCCTCCTGGGTTCACACCGTCGCCGCTTCCATCATCCATTCCTCTCACCCCGTTTTTTGCAGATTTTGGCACAGCCGGCAGCCTGATATAAAAAATCCGCCGAACCTGAACGTCCGGCGGAAAAAATCATTTCTAAAAAGCGACCGACGCGTCCAAGCTTTAGCCTCGCAGGGCGGTGAAATCGCACTGTACAGCGCCTTCATGACGCAGTCTGTTGGCCTTCTCATAGTGTCTCCACTATTTCGCGGCAGCGACCCATATCCCTGCGGCAGCCTCACCTACCGCTGTTTAAGCAAAGTCAGTATAGACAGGCATAAAATGGCTGTCAAGGAAAGACCGGCGGGAAAAATGCCGAAAAAACTGCGAGGCTATCTGCTCCAGTCCAGCATGAAGCAGCCGTTGCGGATCGGCTCCAGTTCTCCGGCTTTTCTGACCGCGTCTTTAAAGATGTCGTCACAGCTATCGTCGTATATTTTAAGCGTTCTGTACGGGCACTTGGCATCAAATGGCCAGTACCAGAGGGCAACCGTATATTGCTTACCCCCGTCCAGGGGAGAGCCGTCCGCCAGCGTCACAGACTTTAGCTTGCTGTCGTCCGGCGCCCAGGGGGCGAAGACGATCTTAAGCCCCGAGGCGACAAAATAAGGCACGTTGCGGAAAGATTCGGAGTCATGCTCAGTGAAGGGCCTTTTAAGCAGAGCCATGATCTGAGCGCCCGTCATCGAGACGACGCCCAGTTTTTTATCTTCCGGATACTGGGGTTTTTTCTCAAGCATAAGCGTCAGCATAGAGAGATCCTTCTCTGTGACGTCTCCTTTGTAGAGGCGCGCCACAGTGCCGTAGTTGATCTTGCCAACCAGGCAGAGACCGATATCGGCTTTGGTTTTCTTTTTGAAGGTGTCGGCGATGAAAAGCCCCGTCTCCAGCTTTGTAAAGTTCTCCTTCGCGCGGCCTACCACGGCACCGCGTTCGATGCCCTTGCGCAGCACCTCGTTTCTGACCTGGTCGCAGGACTTCATTACTTCCGCGGCGCTCATTTTGCCATCGAGGTAAGCCTTCAACCCCGCGGCAAGCGTTGACTGGACGGCGTTGTTGGCGCCGCTGGCCATAAAATTCACATAGGGAGCGAATTTTTCCTTTGCAATTTCAGAACGCACGCCGGTATTGAATTCGTCAAAATCCATCGCCGTGTTCTTGACGCTCGGCAGCATCGTGATTGAACCGCCCGAGATCGCCTTCTGTCCCTGTGGTGTGCTCATCCAGGCAATCACGTCCATAACCTTTGCAAGCTTCTTGGCGTTCTCAGGTTTTTCCAGACCGGCGTTGACGCCCACAAAGTAGTTCTGCTTGGTCACCAGATAATCGCTGTCAGCGGAGTCGCCGTTCCAGAACGGCATCATCGCAAATTTGCTGCGCGACTTGTACAGTTCGGCGTACTGCTCCGCCATCTGCGTTTCAATGATCATCGCGCACTTCTCGTCCGTATACTCCATCTTGCTTCTGTTGGCGCGGCGGATTTCGAAGTCTGACGAACGAACCAGTCCGCAGTCCCTGAGCTCATCGTAATTTTTAAAGGCCGGCTCCATGTGCCCCCTCATCGGCACGAGACCGCGCTGATACTCGGTCAGCCACTTGTAATTATCAAGGCCGGCGAACAGCCCTTTATAAACGAAGGAGGTAAACAACAGCTGCGCGTCCGGAGCATTTTTGCAGGTGGGCTGCAGCGCCCTGATGCCGGAAGCGTTGATCGTCCTGCACAGCTGCAGAAATTCGCTGCGGCTGTGCGGCAGCTGCCAGCCGTGTTCGGCAAACATGGTCTTGTTGTAGATGATGCTGAACATGTCCGATGGACCCGGCAGGTAGTAGAGATGGCCGTCAAGCTGACAGTTTTTAAGCGAGGAAGCCTGATAACGCGAAGTAAAATCGCGGGCGGAAAAGTCCATGAGCTTTTTGGGCGCCAGGTCGTTGACGGCCGGCATGAAGGCCGAGAGCAGGATATCTTCGGCGGAGCCGCCTGCGAGAGACTGGCGCAGTTCATACGGCGTATCGCCTGTCCAGTGCAGCACAAAGACAAAGTCCACGTCAGGAAACTGTTTCTCCAGCGCCGCTTCCATGTAGTCATAATCTATATCGTACTCGGTGCGAATGGTAATAAGCATCTTATCCTGTCTGACTGGGGAGAGAGTCAGCACCTCGTTGTCGGCCGCTCCCTGCGGTGGATTCAAGCCGCCGCGGTATTTCACTGTGAAAACAAATACGACCGCCAGCAGACAAATCAGCACTGCTGCAAGAACAAAAACTGTTTTACGTTTCATCATTTTTCTCCCCCGCTCAGAAGTTTAGCCGTTACCTTGCGCAACGCGTCCGGATCGATAGGTTTGCCGACATGCGCGTTCATGCCGGCCTGGCGGGCTTTCTCCACATCCTCGGCAAAAACGTTGGCGGTCATTGCCACAATGGGAACGGTGGCTGCGTCCTTCCTGCCGAGCCGTCTGATTGAAGCCACAGCGCTGTATCCATTCATAACGGGCATCTGGATATCCATAAAAATGATATCGTAATACCCAATCGCAGATGCTTTAAATTTACCAACGGCTTTGGCCCCGTCGCAGGCCTCGTCCACCGCAAAACCCCAGCCCTTCAGGATCGTGGAGGCAATATACCTGTTGATCTCGTTGTCCTCAGCAAGCAGCGCCCTCCTGCCGCTGAAGTCAGCCTCGCCATCCGGTCTGCTTTCCGCGCTCTTCTGCTGCTCTTGCTCTTTGTCTGCCAGGAACGAGACCTCCACAGAGAATTCAGAGCCCCTGCCAACCTCGCTGCGCACCATGATCTTGCCGCCCATAGCCTCCACGAAGCTTTTGGTTATGGCAAGTCCCAGCCCAGTTCCTTCGATGCTGCGCACCGTTGCGTCATCCATACGCGTGAAGGGTTCGAAAATCTGCTCCAGCTTGTCTGGCGGAATGCCGATGCCGTCGTCGTGCACGGTAAATTTGTACGACGAGATACCCGGCTTGATCGACTGAAGCTCTCTGGCCGAAAAACTGACATTGCCGCCTTCGTGGGTGAACTTGACCGCGTTGTTGAGAAGATTTATCAATATCTGGTTGAGTTTCAGGCTGTCGCCTTTCACGCGCCCGGTCTTTACCTCGTCGCGGTCGAAAATCAAGTGCTGCTTCTTCGCGGCGCAGAGAGGAGCAATGATGTCATAGACTGAATCAAGTGATTCCTTTAAATCGAAGGAATCTTCGGCGAATCTGAGTTTGCCGCTCTCGATGCGCGACATGTCGAGCACATCGTTGATTAGTTGCAGCAAATGCTCGGAGGAACCCTGGATGATTTTTATGTAGCGCAGCAGTTTGTCCCGGTCGTCCAGACTTTTCTCCGCAAAGCGGGACATGCCGACTATGGCGTTGAGCGGAGTCCTGATGTCATGCGACATGCTTGCAAGAAACTGAGTCTTGGCCTTATTTGCGCTGTCAGCCATCGTCAATGCGTTTCTGAGGTCAGTCTCGCGCTGGCGCTCTCTGGTGACATTCTGCACAAGGCCTAGGTACTCGCCTTCACGGCCCTCCACCGGGTAAATATGCGCAACCAGATAGTTTTGCGCGCCTTTGATCTCGCATGGCACGTAACCGCTAACAAACGGCGAGCAGCCGTCCCATTTTTCCAGCTCCTGATTGATGCCGCGCAGCGTATCGTTCTCTTTTTCGCCGGCGGCCGCGGCAAAACGGAAACCCTTCTGATGACCGCTCACGGTCAGCTTGCCGCTGCCCAGAACGGACGCGGCGTTGGCGGAAATATAGAGCGGCTCTGCCTGTTGAGCGGAAACGAGGAAAAAGACGTTGTCCGTCTCAGACGTCAGCAATTCCACAAACCGGTCGCGCATTTTCAGGGCTTCGCCGTAACGGCGAGATCTTTCCACGTAGACCAGCGCGAAGAGCATGAACAAAATAAGCATCAGAGCGGCCACCGAAAGGGTCAGCAGGCCGACGCGGTTTAAGAATTTGTCCACGCTGGCGTCAACGACATTTTCCGGCACCACGTAGAAAATGAACCATGTCTCTCCAGGCGCGCGGACCGGCGTCAGCACAACGTAGCGCGGCTGTCCTTCTGAGTAGCGGAACACCTGCTCGCTGGCGTTCTTCATGGCCTTTTCCAGCGTAACGCCGGGATTGGTGAGATTGACAAGTTTTTCCGGTTTGAACAGCGCAACGGGGTTATATACGTTGGGCGCAGAGCTGACATTGGTCTGACTGATCTTAACGCCGTTCTGGTGAGTGAGATATATCCAGCCGGCGCCGCCGAAAGAGCTGAAGCCCATCCTGTCGATCATGGAATTCAGATAACGCACGACGGAAACGGCCACGATAGGGCTGCCCTGCAGCTGCAGTCCGGATTTGACAATCGTGCTGTATTCGATTTGCGTATCGTTTATCTGCAGAGATTTGCCGCCGCTGACGGTTTCGAAAATATCCTTGATCGAAAGCTGGTTCCTTACCTGCCTGCCGTTTTCGTCAATACATACGCCGTTGCTGTTGTAAACATAAATATGGTTGATATTCCAGAACTGTTTGTGAGAATGCATAAACTCCAGAAGTTCCTCCGCGCTCATGACGCGGGAAGAGGCGATATCCAGAGCCAGACTGTGCACAAGACTGCTGTCACTGCGCATGGATTCCTCCATGTACATGCGAACCTGTCTCGTGACTTCGGCAAGGTGCGTGGCGCTTTCGGTCGCGCCGCTCTCCTTATAGGACGACACCAGGTTGCTGAACATAAAAAAAACAGCCGCCAGGCAAACCACAAAAATGCCCAGCAGCCATGCCATTACTTTAATATTTGTTTTATTGTTCGTAACCAGTCGCCGTCCAATATGGTAACATTAAAACAACCAATATGAAGAATAACTTGAAAACACTTTAAAGTCAATAGATACCGCCATTTTAAAAATCAGGGCTGCAAAGCAGCGGCAGGCGCTTTCAGCGCGGCAAAAACAGGACGCGTTCAGGCAAACGCCGTTCAGCGGCACAGGAGATTTGCCGCCAAATAAACCGCTTCCAGCAAATGGTTTTACAGCGCTGGCAGACTGACGATAGTGAAGGCCGCGATTAAAACAATTCCCGATAGATTTTCAGCACCCTGGCCTCGTCGAGCAAGGTGAAGTTGTTTGACATCAGCCGCGTCTGCGTCTTCATAACAGCCGCAGCAAACTGAGGCAGATCCTCTTTCGTAACGCCGTATTCGTGCAGGGGCTTCTTGGGAAGAATGACGTCCAACAGCTTCTCCAGCTCGTCCCATACATCGTCCGTTCCGCAGCCGAGCAGGCCGGCGATAAAAGCCATCATTGCGGCGATCTCTCCGTCTGTCTTCAATTCCAGATAATTCTTCATCACACCTGTAAAGACGGCATAATTGCTCTCGCCGTGTGGCACATGGTACTTGCCGCCGAGCGGATAGCTGAGCGCATGCACTGCCGCGCATCCGGCCGTACCGAAAGCGATGCCTGCGTAATTCGAGGCAGTCAGAAACGAATCCAACAGCGGCAGACGGGCGTCCTTGCCCTTGGCCGCGATCTGTTCGTAATTACTTATGATCGTCTCGATCGCCTTGTACGAGAGCAGCTTAGTAAAGTCAGTAGCTTTGGGCGAAAGGGCCGATTCCACCGCGTGGACGAGCGCATCGATGGAACTCGCCGCAAAGACGGAAAAAGGCAGTTTTTCCAGCAGTTCCGGAATCAGCACCGCATAGTCGGCGAAAAGAGCCGCCGAAACAAGCCCCATTTTGGTTCCCAGCCTTGTGCGGTTGACGATCGCTATGTTGGTGACCTCGCTGCCGGTGCCGCAGGTAGCCGGCAGGATAAAGAACTTACAGGAACGTTTAAGCGAAGCCGCGTTGTCGTAGAGCTCGTCGACTTTGCGGCCGCTGGAGACAGCAAGAACCTTGGCGATGTCTATCACTGAACCGCCGCCTACTGCGATCAGCCGCTTGAATTCCATGCGCGAAGCCACCGCGATGATGGCGTCGACCATCACGTCTGTCGGCTCGCTCATGCCGAAATCCTCCATAAAGATAACGCGCACGGGCAACCGCAGCGGCTCGAAATAAGTCTTCCAGAGCGGCTTGATGGTGAAGATAAGGTCTCCGCCGCCCAGTTTGAACTCCTGCGCGAACTCCGCACAGGTCGCAAATTTATGCAGTTCCGTATTAAGAACAAGCTGTTTCATACAATAACCTCCGCATCTGTCGTCAGAAAAGGCCGCCGCAAAACGGCGGCCATACAAAGTATAGCAGAGAATAGAAGAATGTCCCGGGTATGCGCATATTGTTCGCTTTTCTTCAGTCTGTACAGCAGCTCTGATCTATGGAGCAGGCGCACTGCTGCGGTTCTTTTCTTTCCAGCCTCGCATTGGCATAAAAATGCCTCTGAGCTTCGCTATCGAGATGCCTTGGCTTCAGTAAATTCATATCAGAGTCGCGTCTCGTGAACCATCTGAAGAATTAAATGAAAGGACCACCGACCTGGCCGCCCTACCTCATCGCCAGGTAGATTTATTACTTATTGTCTGTTAAGCGCCATTATAATTATAGCCCATGCGATTGGCAGATTTGCTTTCTCCTTCGTCTATTTATCAAAAGACGAAACAAGATTACTTGGTTCTGTCAATATTTATGCGCACATTGTATTTTGAGAGCCTGTTCAAATAACTGTGTAACTGGCCAAATCTCGGTCCAAATCTATAACTCAAATCTGCCGCCGTAGATCAGGTACATCTGGTTCAAGGCGGCTTTCCAGTTCTGGAGCGGCATGGTCCATTTTTT
>Ga0163159_1002661_pt1 | contig 14345 bp, 8 predicted proteins | sample BioMet9_FD_108702 | JGI IMG/M metagenome (GOLD analysis project Ga0163159, IMG submission 108702) | Microbial communities from bioreactor (seeded with sewage sludge) at Lawrence Berkeley National Lab, California, USA - Biofuel... | ecosystem: Engineered > Bioreactor > Anaerobic > Unclassified ... | reverse complement strand
ATGTGGCCCGGATGCTCGAGCAGACGCGAAATATCAAGAGCATCGTCGGCGACCGCAAGCTGCTCATCACCACGCTGTGCGCGCCGTTCACCGCCGCTGGAACCATGGCAGGCGTTTCGGGCTACATGAAGATCGCGCGCAAGACGCCGGAAATCGTCGATCCTCTCGTGGATTACGCGGTCGCGGCCTGTGCGGCCATCGCGGATCTCATGTGCGAGAATGGCTGCGACATCATCGCATTCTGCGATCCGTCCGCCTCGGGCGACATGATTAGCCCCAAGCTCTTCGAGCGGCTGTCCGCGCCGGCGCTCAAGAAGCTGCGCGGTGCGGTGACGAGCGCGAAGATCTTCTTCCTGCACATTTGCGGTAACACCATCATGCGCATCCCGACGGTCAACACGCTGGGAGTAGATGGCTTCTCCATCGACTTCAAGGTGAACCTGGCCGAGGCGCTTTCGGCCGCCGCGCCGAACCTGACCATCCTTGGCAATATCGCGCCTTCGGATCTTCTGATGTCGGGCACGCCGCAGGAGGTCTATGACGAGAGCTACCGTTGCGTCGAACTCGGCGGTCTGGAAGGTGGCTACGTGCTCATGCCCGGCTGCGATATACCTGCGCAGTGCGCCCTGGAAAACGTGCTGGCTATGACGCGCGCCGCCGAGGACTACGCAGCGAAGGTCCGTGCCTGATCCATCGCTTCGCTCTCGTCTCATCTCGCTTCAGGCGCAGCTATTTCCCGTGTGCGGCGGGGAACACGAACGTGGGGTCGTTCTCGGGATGGCGTGCAAAATCGGCACGGCATCCGATGTATTCGAGCAACAGCAGCACGAACAGGATGCTCATGACGATCAGGTAGCTGTAGACCGCGCCGCCGAGCCCGGAGAATCTGATGAGCAACCACGGGATGAGCAGCGCGAATCCGAACGTGATGAAGTAGAGCTTCATCACCGCATCGTTGCGCCGCATCACCGTGATGACCTGGTAGAGAAAGTCGATACCAGCGGTGATGCCGCCCGCGCCGATCATCACGAGGGAAAGGCCGCGGAGCTGCTCGAAGTCGATGCCATAGAGCCATCCCATGAGGGGGATGCCGATCCAATCCATGAGAAGGACGGCGACCACCGTGAGCGCCGCGATCATCACGATGAACACCATGATGAAGCGGTCGAATTTCTTGCGTTGCGAGCGGTCGGCCCACAGGTTGGCCATGCGCACGATCAACGGTTTGTAGATGAACCCGACGACGAGCAGGATGGTGGTAGCGGGGAAGTAGAGCGCGTTGAAGTACAGCTGGTTGTCGTAGGTGAGCATGGCGCCCATGAAGAACTTCGGCATATTGTCGATGAACGCGTAGAGGAACAGGGCGAGGAAAACGGGGAAGCACTGCTTGAATATCTCCAAAACTCCCTTCAGGCGGATTTTCCCCGATCCCGGGGTCTCGAGCAGCGCGAGGGGAAACGTGTACAGCACGAACGAGGCGATCGCCATGATGGTCATGGCTGCAGACGAGATGACGAGGTTGCGCGTGATGAACAGGCAGATCGTGAAGACGACGAAGGCGGCGACCGAGCGGAGCATCACCGAGACGCCGGCGAGGTAGAGCTTGTCCATCTGCTGCAAGCGCCCTTCGTAGACATCGGCCAGCCCGTCGATCATCTTGTAGAGGAAAACCCAGACGCAGACGGCGAGCATATCGCCCTCGTAGTGACAGATCTGGCAGACGATGAGACCGATCGCCATCATGGCCACGCAGGTCAGCCAGCGGTTGACCTGGTAATCGGTGAACGAGAAGCGCTCGTCGATATCGGAGACCTGGTAGGTGCGCACGCCGTAGTTGGCGATGATCATGAGAAGGCTCGCGGTCACGAAAGCGAGCGAGAACCGGCCCGCCTGGTCGGCGTCGAGTAGCTGCGTGATGACGATGGTCAGCAATGGGAACACGAGGCCCCAAGCCGTCAGCCCAATCGTGTTCCAGATGTAGTCCTGGTCCGTGCGATGCGCGCGATATTCCTCGGGTTGGTCACCGAACGAACCCGAGGAGGCCGCGCCCAGCAGACGGTCCCACCACTGGTTGACCGTTCGTTTGACGAAGCCTTCCTTGTGGGGTCGTCCCTTCCGGGTCCGCGCATCGGGTCCAGCCGCCCAGCTGGGGATGTATTGGCGATAGTGTTCGCGCGTATAGCGCCCGCGAGAGTGCGCGTCCGGCTGCTCGTCGGGCGGGGTGTCGGCAGGGGTGACGTTGCCGCCGCCAGCGCGCGGGGCGTTGTCGGGTTGGGGGCTGTAGCTGTTGGCGGTCCGCTGCGCGCCGAAGCTGCTGTCGGTCTGGGTTCCGTCTCTGCTGGCTCGCTCCGTGCTGTCGCTGCTGCAGCGCGGCGTGCTGTCGTCGCCGTCGGTCGGCGCGTTTTCCTGACGGCCCGCCCACGTGCTCGTCTGCCGCGTGCTTAGATTGCGCGCGTGACCACCTGTTCGGTTGTCCGACGGAATGCTCGCCGAGCGGTTTTTCCTCACGCTCTGTCCTTCGATGGATAACAGCGGGTTGTTGGTGCTCGCGTGTTCGCCTCTTTGCGAATGTCCTTCAAGGGATTATAGCCCATGCCTCGGGCTCCGCGTTGTGCAACCGGAGCTGTTCTGCCACGTTGCGCCCCGTCCGCGGCTATCGCCGCCCGCGGCCTGTGCCCCGCCGCCGCTCATCGCGACTCGCAACCTGCTTCTAGATCGGTCGATCTTCGCGTGAGGATCTGGTCACACGGCGGATGGCGAACACGTACACGACGACGAGAAGCACGAGCATCATGGCTACGATGATTGCGTTACCGCTTTTCGCGCCGAAATCGTAGAGCCCGTGGATGAACACGGGTACCATGTACGCGAGCGCATAGCGGTTACGGGCGCTGCCGAACAGCCCGTGCCGTTCGTCGGAATGGGCGAGACCGAAATAGTAGCCCATGTAGACCGCGCATACGCAGTGCATCGGTACGGAGAGCAATCCCCGCGCCACGCCGAGCGAGAAGCCGCCGCCCCCGACCACGTAGAAGATATTCTCCAGCGTGGCGAAGCCCAGCCCGACGCATACGGCATAGACGATGCCGTCGAACGTGAAGTTGAAGTTCGGATTCCGGCGCACGGTGAACAAGAACAGGTACTTGCTGGCTTCCTCCATGCCGGCCACTACGATGAGATACTCGATCAGGGTGCGAAAGAGCCCCTCCGGCGCGTACGCTTCCAAGACATCGCTGAGAATGGTCTCGGGAAGCATGACGATGAGCACGGCGAGCATGCCGAAGCAGAAGAGGCGTGCCAGCAGACGCGGCGGTTCCTTCTCGGCGTGATCCGCGCGGTATACGAGTATGAAGAGAATCGCCGCGGGGATGATCGAGAGAGCGAGAAGTCCCAAGTCGTTCCTCCTTTCAGCGAACATGCACGCGAGATGGTCTTGAGTGGCTTTCCGTCCCGCTCGGCGAGAATATCTTCTTGCGAGCAGGGCGCGAAATAACGTTTTCCGCGGGTGATTGCCTAGCAGACAGTATACGCCAGAGCTGAAAACGGAAGAGCCTCGCTTCGCGGCACGGCGGACACGCGTGGCGGTGGGCAAAGAATGCGCCAGAGCCGAAAGCAGCGATTTATCGGCGGGGCGATAACGGGACGGCTGTCAGCATGAACATAGCATAGGCAGCGGGGGGAGGCAACGGGATAGGTAATGTCGCGACTACACGGCGGTCAATAAAAAAATATGCCCACGAGAGTGCAATATAGTCGATTTCATTAGACAAATCGGGTCGGTTTCCCCTATGATGAGCCTATGGAAAAATGCTACCAACGGGATGTCTGATGATCTACACCGTCACGTTCAATCCGGCTATAGACTGCGTCATGCGCGTACGTGATGTGCGGTTCGGCAGCATCAACCGCTGCGAAACCGAGGACATCTACTACGGCGGCAAGGGAATCAACGTATCGAATGTGCTCAACGAGCTGGACTGCGCGAACGTAGCCTGGGGTTTCGTGGCGGGATTCATGGGCTTGGCGTTGGAGCAGGCGCTCATCGATGCGGGCACGGCATGCGATTTCATCCATCTGCCCGCAGGCGAAACCCGCATCAACGCAAAACTCAAAGGCTGCGCCGACGACGCGCCTTCGTCGGAGGCTCAGACCATCACCGGAGCGGATGTGGAAACCGCGATCAACGCGAAGGGTCCCGAAGTGGACGCTGAATCGCTCAACCGTTTGTTCGAGCGACTGCAGGCGATCGGCGCGGGCGATATCCTCATCATATCGGGCGGCACTCCCCGCGGTCTCGATGACGATGTGTACGCTCGTATTCTGCAAGGCCAGCAGGGCAGGGACGTGAGGGTCGTCGTGGACGCGACCGGCAACCTGGCGCTGAACGCATTGCCGTTCGGCCCTTGGCTCGTGAAGCCGAACGATGAGGAAATCGCCGAGATGACCGGGTGCGATCCGTTTGACGTTGCGGGTTTGGTCGAAGGCGCTCGCGCGCTGCAGCAGCGCGGCGCACGAAACGTGCTGGTGTCACGCGGAGGCGAAGGGGCGATTCTGCTTGATGAGAACGGCAGGTTGCACCAAGCCCCGGCTCCGGCAGGCACGCTTGTGAACTCGGTGGGCGCAGGGGATTCCACGGTCGCGGGATTCGTGGCCGGTTACACCCAGGCACGCGAAGACGGCAGGGATGAGGACGCGGCCTACGTCCACGCGTTCGCCTTGGCGCAGGCATGCGGATCGGCGACGGCGTTTTCACCGGGTCTCGCCACGCGTCAGACCATCGACGACTTGCTCGCGCGCATCGAGGGCTGATCGGGGTTTGCGGTCCGCTGCGGCTGCCGATGAAAGCTTGCGGTCCCCACGACCGCCGATGAAAGTATGCGGTCCGCTGCGGCCGCTGATGATGACAGGCGGTCCGCTGCGGCCGCTGGTGAAGACAAGAGGGCTCCGGTAAACCGGCGTCTTTGGATACGGTCGAGAGAAAGGAACGCTGGTGAGGATCACCGACTTGCTGACCGAGGGCAGCATCAAGATCGGGGCGAAGGCGGCATCGAAGAAAGATGCGATCGAGCAGTTGATCGAGCTGCACGATAAAGCCGGGAACCTGAGCGATGTCGAAGAGTACCGCAAGGCGATCTATGCGCGTGAGGAGAGCGGCACGACGGCCATCGGCGAGGGCATGGCCATCCCCCACGCCAAGACCGACGCTGTAGCACGACCCGCCTTGGCGGCGATGACCGTGCCGGATGGCGTCGATTACGATGCCCCCGACGGTCAGCCGTCCAAGCTGCTGTTCATGATCGCCGCGCCCGCGGAAGGCGAAGTGCACCTTGAGGTGCTCTCGCGCCTCATGACCATGCTCATGGACCTGGATTTCCGCAAGAAGCTCATGGATGCCGCGGACGCGAAGACGTTTCTGGATGCCATCAATGTCAAGGAAGTGGAGAAGTTCGGCGCAGAGGAAGGCTCCGCTGCCGAAGCTGGAGACGCTCCGGCGAAAGCCGAGAAGGCGCAGGCCGATGACGGCTACCGCGTTCTGGCGGTGACCGCGTGCCCCACCGGAATCGCGCATACCTATATGGCCGCCGAGTCGCTCGAGCAGCAGGCGGGCAAGATGGGCATCAAGCTGAAGGCCGAGACGAACGGCACGGGCGGCGCGAAGAACATCCTCACAAGAGAAGAGATCGCCGCTGCGGATGGCATCATCGTCGCTGCCGATAAAGCCGTGTCAATGGCGCGCTTCGACGGCAAGCCCGTCGTGATCACGAAAGTATCCGATGGCATCAACAAGCCCGAAGAGCTCATAAACAAGGTCCTCGACGGCGAGGCGCCCATCTACCACCATAAGGGCGGTGCCGCAGCGCAAGCCGAGAGCGATACGGGGGAAAGCGCCGGTCGCAAGGTGTACAAGCACCTGATGGAGGGCGTATCCCATATGCTGCCCTTCGTCGTCGCCGGCGGTATCTTCATCGCCTTGGCGTTCCTGATCGATGGCTTCTCGGGCGTTTCCCAGGACAGCGGCTTCGGCTCCGGCACGCCGATATCCGCATGGCTCAAAACCATGGGTGGTTTCGCGTTCAACTTCATGGTGCCCATCCTCGCCGCCTACATCGCTAAATCCATCGCCGACCGGCCCGGCCTGCTTGTCGGATTCGTCGGCGGCACGATGGCCACGCTGGGTTCGAATTTCATCGTGCCTGCCGGCACGGGTGCCGCGGCGGCCTCCATCGCCGGTCTGACGGGAACCATCATGTACCCTGTGGCGTCGGGCTTCCTCGGAGGTCTGCTCGCCGGTTTCGCGGGCGGCTACATCATGCTTGGGATCGAGAAGATGTGCGAGAACATGCCCCATTCCATCGAGGGCATCAAACAGATACTCGTCTTCCCGCTGCTCGGCTTGCTCTCGATCACCTTGGTCATGTGCACCGTCGGCCCCGTCATGGGCTTCATCAACACCGCGCTCACGAACGGTCTGAACTGGCTCGCCAACAACAACCTCGGCCCGCTGCTCGGTCTGCTGCTGGCAATGATGATGGCAACCGACATGGGCGGTCCCATAAACAAGGCTTCGTACGTGTTCGGCACCGCCATGCTCGTGACGGCGCAGACCGCCGATCCCGCTACACAGCAGAACTGCTACCAGATCATGGCATGCGTCATGGTGGGCGGCATGGTACCGCCCATCTCCATCGCGCTCGCCACGACATTTTTCAAGAACCGCTGGAACGAGGAAGAACTCAAGAACGGCCCGGTCAACTACATCATGGGCCTGTCGTTCATCACCGAAGGCGCCATTCCCTACGCTGCCGCCGATCCGCTGCGCGTCATCCCCAGCTGCATGGTCGGCTCCGCTGTCGCCGGTCTTCTGTGCTGGCTGTTCGGGTGCACGCTTATGGCCCCGCACGGAGGCATATTCGTATTCCCCGTTGTGGGCAATTGGCCGATGTACCTGGTGGCCTTGGCGGCAGGTGCCATCTGTGGCATGTTCATGCTGTCGATATTGAAGAAGAAGATCACGCCCGCGCAGGAAGCTGAAGCCCGGGCATCCGAAGTAGACTAGAATCGCACGTACGAGCGCTTCCGTCGGAAGCGACAGGAGGAAAGGACAGACATGGTTTCGCAAAACATCACACTTAAGAACGGTCAGGGTTTCCACATGCGCCCCGCGGGCGTGTTCGCTGGCGAGATGGGCAAATTCGCAAGTGACGTCACCGTTGTGCACAACGGTCAGGAAGCGAACGGCAAGAGCCTCATGGCGCTGGTCGCCTCCTGCATAAAGTGCGGCGACGAGGTGGAAATCCGCTGCGAAGGGGCTGACGAGCAAGAAGCCCTGGCGGCTGCCGTTTCCGCCATCGAGTCAGGATTGGGCGAGTAACCTATGGAAACGCTGCATGGCGTCAACGCTTCGGCGGGCATCGGCATCGGGCAGGTCATGGTCATCGAGGAGCCCACGCTTGAATATACCTCGCATACCGTCGACGATCCGGAAGCGGAGAAAGCGCGCTTTCACGATGCCATCGGCGGCTTCTGCGAGAAGACGCAGCAGGAAGCCGACGCCATGCGGCAGGCGGTCGGGGACAAGGAGGCCGAGATTCTCGAGGGGCATATCCTCATGATCTCGGACCCCTACATGCAAGGCGAGATGGACAAGATCATCGAAGGCGGCAGCTGTGCCGAAGACGCGCTGTCGCAGGTTTGCGATATGTTCGCCGGCATGTTCGAGGCAGCCGATGACGAGCTGACGAATCAGCGCGCCACCGACGTGCGCGATATCAAAGGCGGCGTGCTCGCGCAGCTGCTGAATAAGCGCACGGTTGATATCTCGGCGGTTCCGCAGGGCACCGTCATCGTCACGCACGACCTGACGCCGTCCATGACCGCCGGCATCAAGCCGGGCAATGTTGTGGGAATCATCACCGAAACCGGCGGCATGACCAGTCATTCCGCCATATTGGCCCGGGCGATGGAGATACCCGCCGTGCTGAGCGTGGCGGACGCGACCACGCGGCTATCCGACAACAGCAAGGTCGTCGTCGACGGCAGCGAGGGCGCGGTGACCGTTTCCCCCGACAAGAAAACGCTTGCAGCCGCCAAACAGCGCCGCACCCGTTTTTTGGCGGAGCAGAGCGAGCTGAAGAAGTTCATCGGCAATAACACCGTCACCGCCGATGGTACCCAGGTGGAGCTGTTCGCCAACATCGGGAAGCCCGAGGACGCGAACCAGGCGATCGACCGCGATGCCGAGGGCATCGGGCTGTTCCGCACGGAGTTCCTGTTCATGGGCGCCGATACCATACCGACCGAAGACGAGCAGTTCGCCGCGTACAAGAAGAGCGCCCTCATCATGAAGGGTAAGCCCGTGGTCATCCGCACGCTCGACATCGGCGGCGATAAGGATATCCCCTGCATGGGGATGGAGAAGGAGGACAACCCGTTCATGGGTTTCCGCGCCATCCGCTATTGCCTGGCGCGCGAGGATGTCTACCGTACCCAGCTGCGCGCTCTGCTGCGGGCGAGCGCATTCGGCGATGCGCGCGTCATGGTGCCGCTCGTCACATGCGTCGACGAGATCAGGGCGGTCAAGACCTTGGTCAAGCGCTATATGGTCGAGTTCGATCGCGAGGGTGTCGCCTACAATCCCGACATGCAGATAGGCGTGATGATCGAGACGCCCGCAGCGGCGCTCATCGCCGACTATCTGGCCGAGGAGGCGGATTTCTTCAGCATAGGGACGAATGATCTGACGGGATACACCATGGCCGCCGATCGCGGCAACGATCGCGTGCGCTACCTATATTCCACGTACAATCCGGCTGTGCTGCGATCGATCCGTTCCGTCATCTCAGCCGGCAATGCGGCGGGCATCACGGTCGGCATGTGCGGAGAGGCGGCAGCCGACCCGCTGCTCATTCCCCTGTGGATCGCATTCGGATTGGGGGAGTACTCGGTGCCGACGACGAGCGTGTTGGCCACGCGCAAGCAGATTTTCAGCTGGTCGAAGGCGGATGCCGATGCTCTCGCCGCCAAGGCGATGGGGCTGCGTACCGCCGAAGAAGTGTTCGATTGCCTGCAGGCGGCTAAGCGCTAGCTGTCCGCGCACGGGGAACGGGATTCGAGCCGACGGTCTCCGGGCTGCATCGAGACCGTCCCCCGGATGGCATAAGAGGCAAAGCGTTTGTCCTTACGCGGCCTCAAGCCCGATACGAGTGCGGCATATGCAATCGAGAGGGTGACCATTGCGGCGGTTTCCCAGACATTTGACATTCTATTTGTCACATCGCGTGGCATCGGGTATGATTTCCCCAGGATGGTGACCAGTGGGCGAAGGCGTGTTCTCGAAGCATGTCTCCCGCTGGATTCGAGGAGCTCTCCAGCATGGTAAAGCGTTCAAAACGACACAGCTCGTACCTTGATGAAGGCACGGCGAAGCGTCTCGGCTCTGACGGCCGCAGCGTCGCGCGATCCGGCACTTCGCCCCGCGTTGTCGACTACACCGTTCATCCCGCCACGCCGCCGCGCAACACGGTTCCCATGGGATCGCCTCGCGGTGCGCAGCAATCTACCGCCGCCGACCGCAATCCGCAGCAATCCATCGTCCGCAACTCGCAGCAGCCCGCGTCCCGCGCCACACAGCAGCTCACGTCACGCGACTCGCAGCAACCTGCCCGCAACCCGCAGCAACCTGCGCACAACCCGCAGCAACCTGCCCGCAACCCGCAGCAGCCTGCGGTTCGCAATCCGCGACAGCAGCCCGCGTCCCACGGCACGCAGCAGTCCGCCCGCAGCCCGCAGCAGCAGCCCGCGCCTCGCGGCGCCCAGCAGCAGCCCGCAACCCGCGATCTGCAGCAGCCTGCGTCCCACGGCACACAGCAGCCCGCCCGCAGCCCGCAGCAACAGCCTGCGCCCCGCGAACTGCAGCAACCCGCCGCGCGTCCCGCATCGCGCAACGATCTTGCTGCCGGCGGCTATGCAGCTGCCATCGACCGGCGCAACGCCGCGTCTTCTGCACCGGCGACCGCATCGGGCAAGCGCTACATCTCTTCGCTCGACGGCCTGCGCGCTTTCGCGGTCATCGCGGTCATCCTCTATCATCTGGGTATCACCTGGGCGAAGAGCGGCCTTCTGGGCGTGACCATCTTCTTCGTGCTCTCGGGCTACCTCATCACGGGACTGCTCATTACCGAGCGCGAGGAAACGGGTCGTATTAACCTGCCACATTTCTGGCTCCGCCGCGTGCGGCGCCTCGTGCCCGCCATCGTCACGCTCATCGTTGTGGTCGCGGCGCTCTGCGCGCTGTTCAACCACGAGCTGCTCACCAAGATGCGCCCCGATATCGCGCCCTCGCTGTTCTTCTATACCAACTGGTGGTACATCTTCCGCGACATCTCGTACTTCGATGCGATCGGGTCGCCCTCGCCGCTCACGCACTTCTGGTCGCTGGCCATCGAGGAACAGTTCTACCTGATCTGGCCCGTCCTGCTGCTGCTCGTCTACAAGCTCAACCCGCATAAGAAGGTCCTGCGGCGCGGCTGCCTCGTGCTCGCTGCCGTCTCGGCGCTCGTCATGGCGCTCCTGTTCGACCCGACCGGCGACCCGAGCCGCGTTTACTATGGCACCGATACCCGCGCGATGTCGCTGCTCATCGGTGCATGGCTGGCGTTTCTATGGCCGGGCCAGCGCTTCACGGAGGAGAACACGAGCCAGGTGCCCCAGAGTACCATCTGGTTGCTCGACGGCGCGGCCATCGCCGCTCTCGTGGCGATAGTCATCATCATGATAACGGTGAGCGGCTTCTCGTCGTTTCTGTACTACGGCGGTATCGCGCTTGTCTCGCTGCTCACCGCGCTCATCATCGCCGCACTCGTGCATCCGCGCAGCATGCTCGCCCGTTTCGCGTCACTCAAACCGTTTGTCTGGATCGGCAAGCGGTCGTACGGCATGTACCTGTGGCATTTCCCCATCATCCTGCTCCTGGCTCCCCTGGTAAACCACGTTGGCGGCTATCCGTGGTGGTTCGACCTCATCGTGTTCGGGCTCACGTTCGGGATTGCCGGGCTGTCCTATCGCTTCATCGAGAAGCCCATCAGAGGCGGCGCTATCGGCGACCTGGTGCGCAAGGTGAAGAGCGGTCAGGTGCGCCTTAGCACCTACACGCTTCAGCATGCGGTGCCTGTCGTGGCATCGATCGCGGTGCTGTGCGTCGCTGTGGTAGGGTGCGCGATCGTACCCGATACCTCGCTGGTCCCCAAAGACGCGATTGTGAGCACGGGCGCCGATGCCGGCGCGGGCATGACCTCCGAGCAGATGGAACAGGCGCGCCTCGAGCGCGAGAGCCAGGCGATGCAGGTCGCCGATACGCGGCAGCCCTCCGAGAGCGCGCCGACTGCCCCGAGCGCGAGCACGCCGCAGAGCGCGGCGGTTCCCTCGTCATCGGCGGTTCACGAGGACGGTAAGAGCAACCCGCTGCTCATCGGCGATTCGGTGCCGGGCGATGCTGAAGACGATTTCTACGCGAACTTCCCGAACGGGTTCCTCGACAGCTACATCGGTCGGCGGCTTTCGCAGGCCATCGATGTCTACGGGGATTACGACAGTCAGGGCGTGGTCGGCCACGTGGTCGTGATCGCCAACTTCTCCAACTTCCTCACCAACCCCGATCAGCTCGAGGAACTGGTCACGACGATTGGCAAGGATCATCAGATATATCTGGTGAACGTCTTCATCCCCGATGACTGGATGGGGGAGGCCAACGACATCATCGCCAACTGCGCGGCCAGCCACGACAACGTGCACGTCATCGACTGGTACTCCGTGTGCAATGGCCACGAGAGCGAGTACCTCTACGACGACATGACGCACCTGCGCCCGACCGGCGCCGGGGTCTACATGAAGATGATTCGCGACGCGATCACGCCCGACATGCCCGCCGAGGACCTCGGCTGATCGACCGCGCTATCGCGACGAGCTGCGGCTCAGCACGATGAGCGCATCGCGTTCGGTCAACGTGAGCTTCTCGCTTTTTACCGGGTTGACCACGACCGAGAGATTGCCGCGCTCGTCGACCTTCTCATAGCCCAGCGCGATGTCGTGGTAGTGCGCGGCCGCGGCGGTCACGTCGTAGAAATCGATCTCCTCGCCGCAGGACAGATAGTCGCCGGCGGGCGCAATCGAGATTTCCGTGCCTGTGGGGTCGAGGAGTTCGTGGAATATCTTCCAAGCTAGATGGTTCTTCGCCAGCTGCACGAGCATGACGCTGATGATGCGCGTGCCCACCACGAAATCGCGCGCATCTGAAACGCGCGCGAGTTGCTCGTTTCCGGGCGTGCGAATCTCGCTCGTGATCTGGAAACGGCGTGCGCGCTGCTCGTTGATGTCCCGCAGATGGATGAGCTGCAGGAGCGTGCGCGAATCGGCAGCTTCGGCGTCCTGGGTATAATCCGAGAGCGTGAGAACGTGATCGTACTCGTCTCGCAAGGCATCTTCGAGCACGTAGCGGTTGAGCGGGTCGGCGTGGATGATCTTCAGGTCGAGTCGTTCGTAGGTCTCCTTCTCCACGAAGGCGGTATCGTGGCGGGTGCAGACCGTGACCTTCACGGTTTCGGTCAAGTAGCGGCTCAGGCTGTCGAGAATGCCGGGCAGCATCTCGTTGCATCCGAGGATGAGCAGCTGCGAAACCGCGACACCCCGCTGGGGATTGGCGGCTATTGGCTCCTTCTCGGGAAGACGCGCGTCGAGGTTGGCGGTCTGGCCCAGGGCCGTGTCCTCGTACAGGATGATGCGGTCGCCTTCCTGGATGAGCAACTCTGGCTCGGGGGCAAGCATCGTATCCTCTCCGCGGCAGATGCCGAGCGCGACGCCTTTCGCGAACATCGGGAGAATGTCGCCGAACGACCTGCCCACGAGCGCGGGTATCTCGTCGAAGTGAATCTCGTCGCCATGGAAGTTGAATAGGTCGGAGTACACGCGCGAGATGCCCGGCTGGTGACAGGTCTGCGAAAGGATGTGCGCGATGTTGTCCTCGATGTAGAGCAGGTCGACGGCGCCCTTGCCGGCCAGAAGCGCAGCCTGGAAGTTGTCGGCGCTGTTGACGAGTACGCAGATGCGGCGCTTCGGATCCATCGCATCGTGGTCCTCGAGGTAGTTCACGACGCCGAGGACCGTCTTGATCACGATATTGTCGTCGTTCTCGGCCATGATGATGGTTTTGCAGGTTTCGAGGCTGCAGCGGTCGTAGAGCAATGGGTCGGTGATGGCGCCGCTGCGGCTGACCACGTGCATGTTTCCATGCGGATCGGTATGGGATTTGATTTCCTCCTGCATCCCTATCTTGTCGAAGTCGGCACCCACCACCGTGCAGCACTTCTCATCGAGGTCGTTCGCGGCGATGAGCTCGTTGATGATCGTGTAGGTGTTGTCATTGAAGCCGAGGATGACGGTATGGCCATCTTCGGCCACCTTCGAGTGGCCTTTCGAAAGCGATTCGAGCTTGCCCTGAACGACGGTCACGATGAGTGCGACGAGCGTGCTGGTAACGAGCAAGCCGCAGATGGCCACGATGAGAAGCGCGACGAAATCCCCCGGTCCGGTGAACTTGCCGGCGAGCAGGTTGGAAGGCGAGAGCGTGTAGATGATGGCATCGCGGATATTTTCGACCAGCGTGGAGCCGGAGCGCACGAACGTGAGCAGAATCGTGCTGATGAACACGGATATGAGCGTGATTACCAGAAGCACTATGGCAAACGATTTCGTCCCCTGCGAGATGTAGCGGCCGAATCGGTAGTTGAATCTCTCCGAAAGCTTCCAGTTGCTCATACGAACCTCCGTACGTAATGTCGATAAGCTGCGCATGTGCCGCATCGGCGGCGTTAGAAATTGCGTGCTTGAAGACATTCTACACGCGATAGAGGGATGAGACGATAACTCTTTGCAGGTATGCGCGGGAATTCCGCCGCCGCAAATCTATGACCCCCTGCAACCCTTTCTACCTGCGGTTTTGCAATCGATAGTCCAATTTGGATGAACGCTCATCCGGGGCTCATCCTGCGCATTTCGTCCGATTTGCACGTAGCGCGCGAATCGTCGGGGTACCTAATATCGCCCTATCGGCAAAGAAAAGTTCCGGGGTTAACTAGGGAAGGGGAATCGGAAAATGAAGCTCTATTTCGAAGACCTGTACGCGGACGAAGAAGCGGACGCCCTGTACGCGGATGAGACCATGGGTGCCCTCGCCGGGAGCGAGACAGCGGATGCCGAAACCGCCGACGAGGACGCGGTAACCCTGTGCACCGATGAGACAGTGGAAATCTTCAACGCCGACGGTGGGAAAACGCGCGCCACGAGCGGCATCT
>Ga0163159_1002657_pt1 | contig 14360 bp, 11 predicted proteins | sample BioMet9_FD_108702 | JGI IMG/M metagenome (GOLD analysis project Ga0163159, IMG submission 108702) | Microbial communities from bioreactor (seeded with sewage sludge) at Lawrence Berkeley National Lab, California, USA - Biofuel... | ecosystem: Engineered > Bioreactor > Anaerobic > Unclassified ... | reverse complement strand
TATCTTGAGCCATTATCGGCTGTATTTTTCTCTGCAATTTTTCTTCACGAAACAATGCTTCCGCTTCAGTGGTTTGGGGCGATTCTGATTATGGGCGGAGCAATATTAAGTGAATGCATAAGGTCTTAAAGAGTGATTGAACAACAGGAAATTTCTTTTGAAACTACAGCTACAGCTACGATGCTGAGATACAAAAAATTGGAAATTACAAAAAGGAGACGAACATCATGGAGCATAGAGTAAAAGTTACCGTTTTGGATAAAAAGTTATTCCCGGAATTACAGGTTGAGTATTGTGCAGTGCCGGATAGTGGTAAATGTCCTTGCTATAATGTAGGAGACGAGTTTTTGTTTTATCGCAATGACGAACGTGATGATTATTGGCATATGGGTGCCGGGACTTTGACAAAGAGCGGCAAACCGGATGAAGGAACATTACTTTCTCCCGGAACGATGCACTGTGGAGCCAAGGGAGTACCTTTTTGTTCTGAAGCCTGGGATGCTATTAGCCGGTATATTTATGCAGCACTTCAGGGCGGAGCAATAATGCATGGCTGGACAAAAGATGATAAAGTCATGATTGCCTGTTGCAACGATGGAACAAGGCCGGTAATCTTTAAGATTGAAAGAATTGACATTGATAACTGACTGAGTGAAACAATATAGCCAAATTCTGATTTCAAGATGAACAATAAAATTTGCAGAGCAAATTTTGCTTTGTCGAACACAGTGATCATAGTAAAAGCACAAAGAACCGCTAACAACGTTAACCAATATGAGCAAATAGTGCTCTGTGGATAGCGTTGTTAGCGGTTCTTTTGCATAGGAAAAGCAACAGCTAATGCAGCTTAGAAAGTTTATGACTTCAAGGGCGCCACAACTAAACAGGCTACACGTTCTAGCCTGAAAGTAGCGCGTAATATTTGAAATTATTTCGAATATTTTTCTAGATAGCGATAAAGAGTTTTTCTTGAGATGCCAAGGTATTTTGCTGCCTTAGAACGATTTCCACCACAGCGTATTATTGCCTCATATAGAGCCTTTTTATCAAGTATGATATGCTTCTTCAATATATAAGCATCTGTATTATATTCGCTGTTGACAGGAAGCAATTCATTGTCATGAGGATAGGCTTGCGGTGTGGCTACAGAATTATAAGAGTAAATGTTATCCATAATGACGTCAGAGTCTAAAATAGTAGAACTGGGATAAAGTTGTATTAATAACTCAATAAGGTTTCGTAGTTCTCGAACATTGCCATGCCAAGGAAGATTCATAAGAAGATTTTGTGCAGAGACAGATAATTCTTGTATTCTATATCGGCCTAGACGATTGGAAACTGTTTGAATAAAGTGCTTGGCAAGTAAGATGATATCATTACCACGTTGACGTAAAGGTGGCAAGTTAAGTTGCATTGCAGACAAACGATAATACAAGTCTTCACGAAATTGTTTCTTTTGAACCATGTCGGAAATATTCGCATTGGTAGCTGATATTATTTTTGTATCAGTATGAATCATACTATTGCCACCTAAACGCATGAATTGTTTTTGTTCTACTACCCGTAAGAGGGTTGCCTGTAGGTCTAAGGGCAATTCTCCTATTTCGTCTAAAAAAATTGTTCCACCGTCTGCTAATTCAAACTTACCAATGTTCCCTTGCTTTTTCGCACCTGTAAAGGCGCCACTTTCATATCCGAATAGCTCGCTGGCAATCAATTCTCTTGGGATGCCTGCACAATTTATTGCAATAAATGGTTTGTTACGACGTTTGCTGGCATTATGAATTGCTTGTGCAAAAATATCTTTTCCGGTACCGCTTTCCCCTAAAATCATAATATTAAGATCAGTGTCCGCATAAGCTTTAGCTTTATTTATTACAGACATAGTTGCAGGCGACGAACCTATTATGTCAGAGAAGGTTACGATGGCACTATTGGTAGTTTTAGCAGCAATCTCGTTGGTGAGCTGTTTTTGAGTGGCAATTACAAAATCCATACCTTTTATATGTAATTGCGGTTGATTGTATGATCTGGTGGAAATGGTACAAGCGTGTGAGACACCTTGCATCTTGAGAGTAATATTTTCGCTATTTATAGTTGTCATATCTTGTAAAATCGCCCAAAATTTTTTGTTTTCCGGCAATGGATCAAAGATAATGGCAGCGGGTTGCTGAAGTATATTTGTATGTTTTAGATGAAAAGTAGTAAAAAAAGAATTATCACAGTGAGATATAATTGGTTCGGTTGGACTGGCCTGAGTGCTAATAGATAATGTTTCACGGCCGATACCGGTCCAAATACTAAAGGCCATTTGATTAGCGTGTAGATTTAACACTAGGTCATGGGCCATCAATTTTATTAAATAATTATATAATGGAGTTTTTTCTTTTTTGGGAGAAATTAATGCAATACCAGCATCTATCCAGTTAACAAAAGTTGGATTACTTTGATATGCTTGAATGGGGGCATAATAGATTGTAAATTCCTTGAATTGGTTATTAAAATTATCTTTACCTTCTGAACGACAGCATTGTTGTTTTAAACAACCAATGGTAATAGCATTCGGACCACATTGATTCATCTGAAATACTGCACCTGGTTTAAACATGCCATTCAGAGGATTTGTTTCGTCTTTTAGAAATTCGTTAGTACATAAAATGCAACCGGCCTTATCTAAAAGAATAGGAAGTGCTTTGGAATAAGGTGGAAATTCAGTAACTGATAACAATCTTTTGTAATAAGTGCACAGAAGTTTATTCGCTTCTAATTTTTCAGCTAAGTTTTCCTCGGAAAGTAAGGTAAGCGGATAGTTATTTGGATTAAGCATAGAGGTGTCGATATTGTTTGAAATATATTGAGTGTCGTGGCATGGATTACTTTTGGCAGTACGTGTCATCTTTAAGTAGCTCCTTGGATGTTGTAAAAACATCTTACTTTATAATAATAATTCTATGAATATATTTAATAAAAGTCAACAAATAACACAATAGTGTGTCATTTGTTGACTTTTATTTGTGTCAATTGTGTCATTTGACACATTGTGATACATAGATAATGTAGATCAGAAGTGTCATATTTTGAAAAATGGCTTAAATACTGAAAATTTTGTAAGTAATAAAGTTGGCACGATTTTTGCTCATATAACATGTAGAAGTAATTAAAAGAATGCTTGTTGAAAGGAGAAAAAGATGAAAAAAGTTTTGGAAGGTGTAAAGGTAGTGGATTTTTCTTTGGCGGCTTCTGCTCCACTTTGCTCTAAAATGTTACAAGAATATGGTGCCAAAGTAATTGTAGTAGAGTCGCTTACCGGAAGTACGACAAGATTTGGGGCGCCTCACAGCTTTGACTTTTTTGCTGGAGGCAAGAGAAATATTTCTGTTAACCTAAAAGCTCCCGACGGAATTGAAATAATGAGAAAACTTATTAGTAAGGCCGATGTTTTTCAATCAAATTTTCGTGCCAAAGCATTGAAAAAGTTAGGACTTAGTTATGAGGATGTAAAAAAACTTAATCCTGGTTGTGTCTATGCGGTAGTGGATGGCTTTGGCAATAAGGGACCTGCAAAAGATGATCCAGGTTATGATGTTATCAGCTTTTGGGCAAGAGGTGGTTTGCAGAGAGATATGTCTCCTAAAGGAACTTTGATGCCCTCACCTGTAACTGTTGGTGACTCTGTAACCTCTATTGTTCTCACTATGGGTGTGTGCGCAGCTCTTTACCATAAGGCTATGACTGGTGAAGGTAGTTATGTTTCTGCTTCTCTTCTTTCTGCAGCAATGTTTATAAATAATGATTGCTTTATTGAAAGCCAATATGGCGATGTATATCCAAGAGCACACAACACATCAAGAAGAGCACTAATGAATACTTACAAATGTAAAGATGGCGAATGGGTAAGTATTCTTACCGTAAGCTTTGAAAGAGATTTCAATAATATCCTTAAGGCTGTTGGCCGTGCAGATTTAATTGGTGATCCTCGTTGGCAATGTGTAGAAGATACCATGTACGATAAAGCACCGGAGCTCATTGCTATTTTAGATGAAGCTTTTTCCAAAATGACACGGGATGAAGCTATAGAACGGTTAAGACCTGTAGATATAGGTCTTAATGCTGTGCAGTCTACTATGGATACTATTACTGATCCCCAGGTAGAAGCTAATAAATTTGTTGTTCAATATACAACGTTAGAAGGGAAAAAGCTGTATGTTCCAACACCGCCTTGCCGTATAGGTGAAGATTATGAACCTGTTGAACAAGAATTAGGACCAAAACTGGGACAAGATACAAAAGCAATTCTTAAAGAATATGGTTACACAGATGAACAAATTGCTAAACTGCTGGCAGACAAGGTAGTTCGTTCTGCAGAGTGAACAACAAATGCCATATAAAATAGGAGGAATAAATTATGAAAGAAAGAGTCTACAAAGATGTTTATCCTGGTCAAATTCATTTTGAAAAGAAAAATCATATTGCATATTTAAAATTTGATAATCCTAAAAACCTTAATGCCTTGAGCTATTCCATGTTTGCTTCTATAAATGAGATTTTTGACACTATGAGTGGAGACAGAGATATTCTGGGAGTTATTCTTACAGGTGAAGGACGCAGCTTCATTGTGGGGGCAGATTTAAAGGAACTGGATAAGATGAAAGCAGAAGGAGACTATGACTACTTTTTCTTAGAGTCTTACCGAGATGCCAGAGTATATATTCACGACACCATGAACAAAATTGTAAATTTTGATAGACCGACGCTTTGTGCAGTTAATGGATATGCTCTAGGCGGTGGTGCTGAAGTAGCTATGTGTTGCGATATTCGTATTATGAGTTCAAAGGCAAAGGTAGGTTTCCCAGAATGTGGTATTGGTGGAATACCGGCTTACACAGGAGTATCAAGAGCACTACGTATTTTAGGTATTGCTGTAACAAAAGAAATGATGATGACAGCAAGACATTATACCGCTGAAGAAGCCTTGCAGAGAGGCTTTACATCTGAAGTTTGTGAGCCTGAGAAATTAATGGATAGGGCAACGGAAATGATGAGCTTAATTGTTTCCCGTGCTCCTGTTTGCGAAAAATATTTGAAGCTTTTTCTTAACAATTCTGCAGAAATGTCGTATCAAGCTTCTCTGGAATATGAGAGAAACATGGTGGCTATTACCCAAGCTACTGAAGATGCGATTGAAGGTTCCAAAGCATTTATTGAAAAACGTCCTCCTCAATGGAAGAATGGCTGATGACCTTAAGCTTACGCCACTCACCTATCTAATAGGTGAGTGACGGTTTACCGAAAGGAGAAATTTATATGATTATGTTGAATACGCTTGGCATTGTAATTGCCATATCTATTGTTATGTATCTATCTATGAAGGGTGTAAGCTCTATTATAACCGGTCCGTTAGCTTCCCTAATAATTTTGGTTAGCGGAGGATTTAACTTTACGGATTTTAGTGGTACGTATGCTACTGGTTTTGCTAATACAGTAAAAGGCCTATTATTACTATATTTTGCTAGTATAGCTATGTCAGAGATTATGATGCGGGCTGGTATGATTCAATCCATTGCTAATTGGATTGCTGATACTATCGGGGCTGATCATGTTGTCATGGTCTGTATTATCGGTGTAGGTATCCTGAGCTTTGGCGGACTTGGTAATGCAGCCTATATTACTATGTATTGGGTTGGCGTAGTTCTTTGCTCTAAGGCTAATGTTACCAGAAATCATATTGCAGCAGCATGTATGACTGCTGCTTGGGGATTTTCCAATGTTTTGCCTTTTATCCCTAACAATGCCAATGGTGTACTAAACAATGTTTTGAAAACAGGTGCAGATGCCGGTATGATTTCCGGTCTGGCTACCGGTGTTGTACAATTTATTCTCATGTCCTTATACCTGACTTGGGTTCATAAAAAATTAAAGGCAGAGGGAAAAACTTTTGATTCTTGGGAATTGATAACCGACACAAGTGAAGATAAAGATTTGCCTTCCGTTTTTGTATCACTGGTACCCTTGATAGTAGTTTTAGTACTATACAATTTTGCTAAGCTATCAATTATTTCCAGTATGTTTATTTGCTGTATTGTAGCAACAATTTTGGGTATTAAAAAATTGAAAAGTGATTGGTATTTAGCCTGGCAAAAAGGTTTTACTGATGCATTACAGCCAATTTGTAAGACTGCAGCTATGGCAGCTATAGGAGCGTGCATTGCTATAACGCCAGCCTTTAAGGCTCTGCTTGAGATGGCAGATAGTGCTAATATGAGCCCTTACCTAATGACTGTTCTATTTGTGGAAATTGTAGGAGCTTGCTTAGGAACCGCAGGTGGAGCAGTAAATACCGGTGTGGCTGCATTACAGCCTTCTATAGATAAATGGGTAGGCATGGGTTATGATATTGGTGTAATTCATAGAATGATTGCTATAGGATCAATGGGCTTATCCGCACTCCCGCATTCAGGAGGTATAAACAGCACTATTGCTATTTATAAGACAAATTTCCATGACACCTATAAATATATTTTTGTAACAGTAGCGGTTATACCAACTATTACTGCATTTTTAGTAGGTTTACCACTTGCATTGTTGGGCTTTAAGTAATAGCTATTTTTAGAGTAAGGAGAAGAAAATCATGGATATTATGTTATTAGTAAGTACCGTAGGAATACTTGCAGCTGTTGTATTCATTGTCTATTATGCTTACCAGGGTTATTCGCCAATACTTCTTGCTCCTATTGCAACCTTAATCGCTTGTGCGACATCAAAAATAAGCGTAACAGATGGTTTTATTAAAGCATATGCTAGTGGTTTTGGTAAGATGGGTGGTTCCATGCTGCTCATGTATACGTTTGCGGCAATGTTTGCCAATGTTCTTACCAAAGATAAAGCAGCCTTTTCTATTGCTGAATGGATATCTAAGATTTTTGGCTATAAACATGCAGCTATGGTTATTATGCTAATTACCGGGTTCCTGTGCCTTGGCGGGCTTCATGTGGGTTGTTACTTTATTGTATTTCCAATAGCCTTGGCATTATTTTCGCAAAGGGGCTATTCTAAAGATTTAATTCTAGGATGCATTTTGGCTGGCTCTTGGACATGGTGTCTATGTGCACCACTTTCGCCATCGCCTCATAATACTATTGCCATAAACATCTTAGGAACAACTCCTTCGGCAGGCCTAATTCCAGGCTTGGCAGCCGCAATATTTATTCTGGTTGCTTGTTGTGTTTATCTTGAATGGCAGGGACAGCATTGGCTTAAACAGGGAAGAAAGTTTGATGCGTGGGATGAAATACCGGAAGCCAATGAAGAAGAAAAGAAAACGTATCCACCTATTATTAGGGCGATTATACCATGTATAGTTTTATTACTCCTTTACAATCTAGGCGGCCTTAATGTAGCAGTTGCACTAGGCTTAAGCACACTTTTGGCAATAGCCTTAGAGTATAAAACTCATGATCTTCGCGGGTGGTTCAAAGTATTACAGGAAGGACTTTTAAATGGTCTTGAACCACTTTGTAACTTGGCTTTTATTGCAGGTTTTGGTGCTGTAGTAGCAATGACACCTTTCTATAAGAGCATTATTAACTGGGTGTCTCATACAACCATACATCCATATATTCTTGCTTTATTTGGGTGCAATCTCGTAGCTTTTTGCCTTGGCTCAGCAGGTTCAGCGCTATCAACGGTGTTACCAAATGTGTTGCCATTGTATCAAGATTATGTGCAAAACTTTGGCTTAGATATGGGCAACCTGCATCGTCTTTCTGTTATTGGTTCTATTGGGTTGGATTCTTTGCCACATAATGGATCAATTATAGCTTGTTGCAAGTTGTTTAATACAACACCTAAAAAATCATATTTCCCAGTATTTATTTGCTGCACAGTTATCACTATTATTGCTGGTTTTGCTATTGCTTTGCCTTTAGCAATGATGGGCTTCAAGTAAGTTAATTAAAATTTTATCCAGGGAGGAAATATATATGGTCGAATATTTATTGGCTACAGAAGAACAAAGAGAATTAGCGGAGGAAGCAGGAGCAGTAATGCAAAAATTTTTGGCTCCTCGTTTAACAGAATTGGAAAAAGGCAATAATGGTTTGGGCGAATATCCTATGGATGTGGCTCAGGAATTGTCTAATATAGGATTTAGTGGTTTAAATATTCCGGAAGAATATGGTGGACTCGGAATCGATATTGTTACGCTTTGTCTTATTTGTGAAGAAATGTCTAAGACTGATGCAGGATTTACTTTTAATTTTATTAACAGTAGCTTATATTTCCCTTATTTATTGGAATCCAAGCTTAGTAAAGAAGAAAAACAAGCATATGCTGATAGAATTATTGCCGGTAAATCTTCTGGAGCGTTCTGTTTGACGGAATCTACTTCAGGCAACGATCCCTCTATGAACAGAACCACTGCCGTAAAAAAAGGCAATGAATGGGTAATTAATGGAACAAAATGTTTTATAACAAATGGCAAACAGGCAGATCACTACTTTGTAATAGCCTGGACAGATAAAACCAAGGGTATTGGTAAAGGCATGACTATGTTTTATGTTGAAAAAGAAAGAGGCGTACAAGTAGGTAAGCTTGAACAAAAAATGGGATTTAAACTCTCTGAAACGTGTGATGTTATTTTTGATGATGTTCATGTTCCTGAAGACCATATTTGCGGAGAGATTGGTGGAGGCATTAAGGTTGGACTAAGCGCAGTTGCTAAATCAAGAGCAACCGGTATGTCATTTAATCTTGGCATAGCACAAGCTGCTCTGGATTATGCAGCAAAGTATTCGCTGGATCGTATTACTTGGGGAAAGCCCATCATAGATCATGAGGGACATGGCTTCCTGCTTGCTGATATGAAAGCAAGAACAGATGCTTCCAGAGCAATGGTTTATTATGCAGCAGAAGCAATAAAGAAGGGTATCGATATTTCTTCTTTAACATCTACAACAAAATTCTTTGTTTCAGATGCTACAATGCAAACAACCATTGACGCTGTTCAGGCTCTTGGAGGATATGGATATATGCATGATTATCCAGTAGAAAAGCTAATGAGAGATGCTAAGGTTTTCCAAATCTTTGATGGTACAAACCAAGTCAATCGTTGGAATGCAGCAAAATGGATAAAGAAAGAATATACCAAACGTAAAAAATGATTGAAAATTTTGCCACAGTGTAACCTTGCTGATAAAGATAATGACACTGTGGCAAATATTTATACAGGGGAACGGGATGAGCTTATGATTGGTACAAAAGAGGAACGTCTGAATGCTTTAGGGAAACTATATCCCACTTGGGACCAAAATACTTTATGGACAATGTTCGAAAAGTGTTGCAATCGCAATCCTGATATGGATTTTATTGTCACGCATAATAATAAATATTCCTATAAAAAAGCTAAAGAAGAAATTATAAAAATGACCCGTTGTCTAATTGCACTAGGAGTAAGAAAAGGTACGCATGTTGCCATGCTAATGAGAAATCGTCCTGAGTTTGTATTCATTACTTTTGCTTTGGCAAGGCTGGGTGCAGTAAAAATAGCAATTAATGCAGCAACAAGACGGAGCGAACTTATCTATGTGTTGAACCAATCTGATGCTGAATATTTTTTAAGTACACAAGTTATTGATGATTCATTGCTAAAGTCAATTTCAAAGTTAAAAAAGACAGTTGTTTGGGATAAAAACTATATATACCATTCTTCACAAAGTATTTTCTTACAAGATTTTTATAAAGCTGGTGAAACTGTTACAGAGAAAGAGGTCGTTAATTGTACAGTTGATGGAAAAGACTTTAGTGAATTGTTTGATATAACATTTACATCGGGAAGCACATCGTCACCTAAAGGTGTAATGCTTACCCATGACATGCTTCTTAGAACGGCTTATGGAAGCTGCATATCAAGATTATTTGAAAAAGGAAGACGAATATGTGTGCCCGTTCCTTTATATCATAATTTAGGATATGTAGAAGGACTTTTAGCTGCAATGTTGGTGAATGGCGCAATTATTATTACCACGGGCAAAGTAACATCTGAAATACTTTATCATATGCTTGTAGATGAAAACGCTAATGATCTTTTGACGGTGCCTTCCCAAATGATTGATTTCTTTAAATACATGCAAGGGAAAAAAGAAGAATTTTCGTCCCTGCATGCGGTTTATTCTTCAGCATCTATGTCTCCAAAATGGGTATGGGGAGAAATTAGGAAGGTCTTTCATGTCAAAGATGTCATTACTGCTTTTGGCATGACTGAAGTTACTGCTTCTACCATGCAAACAAAACCAGATGATCCTGATGATTACGTAGTACGCTATGTTGGAACAATAAAACCAGGTGGTGTGGCTGGCGTGTCTAATTTTGGGGGAGCTCAATGCCAATACGTTATCAAGGATTTGTCTACGGGTAAGACTTTGCAAAATGATCAAACCGGGGAAATTTGTTGCAAAGGGTTAACTGTTTCAAAAGGCTATTATAAAAAAGACGATATTAATGCACAACTATTTGACCAAAATGGCTGGATGCATACTAAAGATATAGGCTATTTTGCTTCAAATGGTTATTTAGTGTTTTTGGGTAGACAGAATGATTCCTACAAAATTAATGGAGAGTTAGTCTTGCCGCAGTTTATTGATAAAATAATTGGACAATGCGAACAGATAAGGGCTGTCGAAGTAGTAGGGATACGCGATGATAAGTGCGGAGAAGTGGGAGTAGCTTTTATTGATCCTGTAGATTATTCAGAGAGAACTAAGACAACTATTTATACCTATTGCAAAGATAATTTGGCCTCTTTTCAAGTCCCCAAATATTTTATCTTTGGGTCGCAGGATGAATGGCCTAGATCAGCTTCAGCAAATAAGGTACCAAAGTTTAAATTGAAAATTATTGCTGAAGAGAAAATAGCTACCAATGAGACATGGAGGCCATTAAAGTAAAGGTGCTGAAATAATATGGATATGAAAAATAATAATGTGGATGAAGTTGCGGATGAAATATTCAGAATAAGGGTACCATTGCCGGGTAGTCCTTTAAAGGAAATAAATACCTATTTTATAAGAGGGAAGAAAAGAGATTTATTAATCGATACTGGTTTTAGAAATGTTATTTGCCGCAATGTTTTAAACCAAGGTTTGGCATATCTGCATTCCGATATCAAGCGAAGAGATGTCTTAATTACTCATTGTCATTCTGATCATGTAAGCATGGCAGATTTATTCGTAGGCAGACAAGGGCATGTTTATGTTAATGGTACTGATCTTGATTACTTTAAGAGAATTATGACTGGGGAAGTCATGAATACTTTGAGCATAAGATATGTGCAAGAGGGATTTCCATCAGCTATGATGAATGATATTATGGAGAATAATTTTGCCATAAAATTTGGTATGCCTATTATTGATGACAGATATGTAAAAATACAAGATAATGATTTACTACATGTAGGAAATTATACACTTAAAGCAATTCTTACACCGGGACATACACCTGGTAATATGATTTTTTATGATGAAAATAATGAGATAATGTTTTGTGGAGATCATGTTTTGTTTGATATTTCACCTAATATTACACCGGTTCTTGATGTGGCAGATCCTTTGGGTGATTATATGAACAGCTTAAAAAAAGCTGAAAAGTTTTCTGTAATAAAAGCCTTTCCTGGACATAGAGGTATTGGACCGTATAAAAAAAGGATAAAGGAACTGCAACAACATCATATTGTTCGACTGGAAGAGGTTATTGATATTGTCAAAAAAAATCCTGGCATAACGGCCTATGATATTGCTGCAAAAATGTCTTGGCAAATAAGTGAAGACAATTGGGATGCCTTTCCGTTGGTACAAAAGTATTTTGCTATGTGTGAATGCATAGCACATATTGATTATCTTGTAAAAGTAAGACTGTTAAATAAAGAAAATAAAGGGGTATGGTGTTATGAAGCATAACTAAGTAGAAAAAGCCATTAGAAAATAGTTTTCTAATGGCTTTTTACTGTATAATTATAGCGGATAATGAAATTATTAATTGTATTCATGTTTAGTAGCTTTAGGAGAGTGATTATTGTGAAATTAGAACAAACGGTAAAACAAACACAAAAATTGTCTCCTAAAGTTTTGCAATTCGTTAATATCTTACAAAGAAATGCTCAAGAACTAGAAGTATATCTGGAAGAAAAAATACAAGAAAACCCGGTTCTTGAAGTAAATAGACAAGATAGTGATGATAAGGAAATCAAAGATATTTCAGAAAAATTAACTTGGCTTGGTTCGGAGAAAAAATATTCTCGTAACAACAGTGATGATGAAGATGAGCTTCATGACATTGAAAATTATGGTACGAATAGTGAAACTGATAATTTATATGTGTTCCTTGCTAAACAACTTGCTGCTTTTAAACTTAAAAAAGAACTAGAGTTAGCGGCTAAATTCCTTATAGATTGCATTGATAACAATGGTTATTTATGTGCTGAACTAGAGCTGTTGGCAGAACAAAGCCATTATTCTGTAGATTTGTTAGAAAAAGCTTTATATATAATTCAACAATTAGATCCGGCCGGAATTGGAGCACTAAATTTATCTGAATGTTTATGCTTACAATTAGAGCGGCTAGGTTTATCTAATTCCTTGCCATGGATGCTGGCTAAATATGAACTGGAGGATTTAGCAAGCGGTCATTTTAGTCATTTGTCACATAAATATAATGTTGATGTTTTTACTGTTAAAGAGGCTGTGAAGAAAATTAAATTATTAGATCCAAAGCCTGGTAATAAGTATGAAACATATCATGAGCCAATATATGTAGTACCGGATATTATAATAAAAAGGAATACAGAACATATTGATGTGCAATTTAATGATTATCATCAACCAAATTTAATTATAAATAGTTATTATCAAAGACTGTTAAGACAAACTAAAGATATTAACGTTAAAAAATATCTGTTAAGTAAGGTTAAGGAAGCACAATGGGTTATAAATAGCATACAACAACGAAAAACAACAATATTGGATTGTGCTAATTGTATTGTAAAAAAGCAAGAATTATTTTTCCTAGAGAAATCAGCTTGCTTAAAACCGTTGACTTTAGCCGATATTGCAACAACCTTGGGTATACATGTATCTACTGTTAGCAGAGCTATTGGTGGCAAGTATTTACAATGCTCACGAGGACTTTTTCCCTTGCACTATTTTTTTACAAGTAAGCTTACAAGGAGTTGTAAGGAAGAAAATGAACAGGATATATCCTCTGAAGCAGTAAAAGTTTTACTAAGGAATATTGTGATTACTGAAAATAAAAGTAAGCCGTTGTCAGATCAAAAATTATGTTATGAAATAAAAAAGCATGATATTAACATTTCTAGGCGTACGGTGGCTAAATATAGAGAAAGCCTAAATATTCCTAACGCTAGTGAGCGTAAAAAATAATAAAGGAGAAATAAATATGCGAAAAAATTTGGGAGCTAAAAACAAGCTTTATCCCATGCCTTTGGTGGTTATAGGAACAGTGTTTGAGGGGAAGAATCATTATATGTTGGCTGGACACGTAGGCATTATTGATCATGGTACAGTAGAAATAAGCGTTCATAAAAGCAGGTATTCTCAACAAGGACTTAGGACAAATAAGGCTTATAGCATTAATTTGCTAACAGAGGATATGCTGCCGGCTGCCAATAAAAGTGCCTTTATGAATGGCTGGAAAGAAGATAAGTCTAAATTGTTTGAGGCAGAATTTGGGAAAGTAGGTAACGCACCACTTATTAAAAACTCTCCTATATCCATGGCGTGCGAAGTCATTGATATTTATGAACGTCCTGATTTTGATATCTTTATAGCCAAAGTTGCTGAGACTTTTGTGGATGAAAAGTATGTTCGTGATGATGGAAGTATAGATTATCAAAAGATGGCACCTATTTTGTTTGTGGCGCAAAAACATCATTACACAGTAGGTACCGAAAGCAAAATTAATGCATATAAGTAAAAATGCGATATGCTATAATTAATTTAAGGGAACAATTTTTAGGGGAGGCGAGTAGGATGACATATTTAGGTGAAAATGTAAAAAAACTAGGTTTTGGTTTGATGCGTTTACCCAAAAAAGATGGCAAAATTGAGATAGAGCAAGTAAAAATAATGGTAGATAAATTTTTGGTGGCAGGCGGTACGTATTTTGATACAGCTTGGGCCTATGAGGGTAGTGAGGATGCTATCCGTCAGGCACTGGTAGAACGTTATCCCAGAGATAAATTTACCCTTGCTACTAAAAACGCTGCGTGGATTAATTGCAAGACAAGAGAAGATGCCATTGCTCAGTTTGAAACTTCTTTGAAGCAAACCGGTGCCGGTTATTTTGACTTTTAT
>Ga0163159_1002656_pt1 | contig 14366 bp, 10 predicted proteins | sample BioMet9_FD_108702 | JGI IMG/M metagenome (GOLD analysis project Ga0163159, IMG submission 108702) | Microbial communities from bioreactor (seeded with sewage sludge) at Lawrence Berkeley National Lab, California, USA - Biofuel... | ecosystem: Engineered > Bioreactor > Anaerobic > Unclassified ... | reverse complement strand
TTTAGGATCAAAATCGATGCTTTTGTAATTTTTACGACTGACATTTGCCATTCGATTCAGTGTGGCTACTCTCACACGGAAGAACTCATCGAGATTGTTGGAAAAAATTCCTAAAAACTTTATCCGCTCAATTAGCGGAGTTGAATCGTCGGCAGCTTCCTGCAAAACCCGTTCGTTGAAATTTAACCAGCTGATTTCCCTGTCAATATAGTTGCGTGATATTTTGCTCATTAATATTATTTCGATTTATTGAGCAAAAATACCTAAAAAACCAATGAATTAAACCGCCTTCGGGCATTTTTGAGAAGACAAGATGATTTGAATGGATAGATGAAAAGTCAATCTTGTTTTTTATGATTGGTAATTAACCATTCCGGATAGATGAAAAATTTCATTTTAGAGGAAGAAAAATACCGGAATTTAATTTTTTCAAGCCAAGAATAAAAATTTTCGGTAACCTTTGTTTAATTGAATTATTTTCACGTAATTTGCAAATCCGTTTAAAAATAGAAAACAATAAATATACAACAATGGCAAGATATTGTGAAATAACCGGTAAGAGCATGTTGGTGGGTAATAGTGTATCTCATTCCAACATTAAAACTAAAAGGAGATTTTATCCCAACCTTCAGACAAAGAAATTCTATATTCCTGAAGAAGATAAGTGGATAGTATTGAAAGTTTCGGCAGCAGGTTTGCGTACGATTGATAAAAAAGGCATTTATGCCTGCCTCAAGGACGCTGAAAAAAAAGGACTTATTGCTTTTTAAGTTTTTTATCTTATAAGATTTAGGATGCTGTTGCCTCGTGGGTAGCAGCATTTTTTTTGTCCAAATTTTTAAAATAATATCAATAACAAGTCGTTAATATCTTATTTGATTCGGTTGAACAAAATTTATTTTCCATTTTCTCTTTTTATACCGAAAGATTAATAATTTTGCGATAGCATGAGATTATCTGTAAAAATAATAATAATAACAACGACTGTTGCCATTTTTTGCGGCATAAAAGCAAACTGTCAGGAAGTAAATTCCGACCTGGTCCAGTTTTCAGGTATCGTAGTATCGAGTGATGGCGACAACCTGAAACCCGTCCCTTTTACAAGCATAGCCGTAAAAAATACACACCGGGGGACGACCAGTGATTATTATGGCTATTTTTCCTTTGTTGCCCGTAAGAAAGAAGTCGTGCTTTTTACATCATTAGGGTATAAAAGAGCAAGCTATACAATTCCGGATACCATTACAAGCAACAGGTATTCCCTGATTCAAATTATGACAAAGGATACGATTATCCTGGCTGAAACAGTAATCTATCCCTGGCCTACCCGAGAACAGTTTAAGGAAGCATTTATTAAACTTAAAATACCTGACGATGACTATCTGCGTGCCCAGAAAAACCTGGCCTTAATGGATAGAAAAGAAAGGGGAGTGCCCTACGAAGGAAGTCCGAATGTAATGGATGGAGCTTCGAATTACCAAAGTTACATGAGCGAACAATATGATAAGATGTATTACAAGGGGCAGATTATTCCCAATAATTTGCTGAATCCCTTTGCCTGGGCTGATTTTTTTAAAGCCTGGAAGGAAGGTAAATTTAAAAGCGACCAATAATTAATGAGTTTATTAAAAAAAATAATTCTATTTCTGATTGTTACCTCAGCCACAAGCGTATTAGCACAGGAAAATGCAACTCTCTACGGAACAATAACCGATATTCATAAGAACCCGCTCGATTTAGTTAATGTATCCATTGCCGGTCTTCCCGGAGGAACGATTACCAATAAAAGCGGTTACTATGAGTTGCAGGTACCCGCTAATCAGGAATTAACTATTTTGATTTCGTTTGTAGGCTTCAATACCGAATCGTTTAAAATAAAACTTGCGGCAAACGAAAAACGAAATATTAATAAGTCCATCACCACATCTACCATTAAACTGCCTGATTTAATTATTAAAGATAATGCCATCGGCCGGACAACCAACCTCATTCGTATTGATCCAAAAACGGCAGTCGTCGTTCCCAGCTTTTCGGGAGGTGTTGAATCGCTCATCAAGACCATGCCGGGCGTCTCATCGAACAATGAATTGAGCTCGCAATATTCTGTCAGGGGAGGTAATTATGACGAAAATTTGGTATATGTGAATGACATCGAAATTTACAAGCCTTTTTTAATACGTTCGGGGCAGCAGGAAGGATTGAGCTTTTTAAATCCCGATATGGTGTCGTCCATTTTATTTTCGGCTGGAGGATTTGAAGCAAAATATGGCGACAAAATGTCATCTGTACTTGATATTCAATATAAAAAGCCGCAACAATTTAAAGGTTCTGTTTCCGGAAGTTTACTCGGCGGAAGCATTCATCTTGAAGGCGCAACCAAAAACAAACGTTTAAGCTATTTGCTTGGAATCCGGCAAAAATCTAACCGGTATTTACTTAAAAACATGCAAACCAAAGGTGATTACAAACCCTCGTTTTCCGACATACAAGGATTGATTACGTATGAAGTAAACCACAAGTTCGATATTTCGTTCTTAGGCAACTATGCCCGGAATTATTACAAATTGGTTCCTCACGACAGGGAAACCGATTTTGGTACCCTAAACGAAGCATTGCGTTTAAAAATTTACTTCGAGGGTCAGGAGGTAGATCAGTTTGTAAACTACATGGGTGCGCTATCGTTTAATTATCACCCCAATAATAATTTGAAGCTCAAATTTATCACCTCCGCCTTCCGTTCCAATGAAAGCGAGACGTACGATATTTTAGGTCAGTATTGGATTGGTAGCCTCGAAACGGATGAATCCCAGCAGACCCAAAAAGTTACTGAAGCCATGGGAGTGGGTACTTTTTTGAATCATGCCCGCAATTATCTGGATGCTACGGTTTATAATTTCGAACAGCGCGGCATATATACCTTATCGAATAATACCTTTATGTGGGGAGCTAAATATCAGCACGAAATGATAGACGATAAAATGCGGGAATGGAGTTTGATTGATTCGGCAGGATATGCTCTCCCTTATGTTTCCGACTCCATTGGCGCCATTTTCCCAGTCAATACCCCTTTGTACCTGAAAGATGTCATTTCAACGGATAATAATTTAGCATCCAATCGGTATACCGGTTTTATCGAAAATGTAAGGTCGTTGGATGGCGATCGGAACCGTTATGTTTTAACGCTTGGAATTCGTGGAAATTACTGGGATTTAAACCATGAACTTTTAGTTAGTCCCCGCATAGGTTTTTCATTCAAACCCAATTGGGAAAATGACGTTCTTTTCCGGTTATCGTCGGGATATTATTATCAGCCACCATTTTATCGCGAACTCAGAGATTTTCAGGGAAATGTAAATACCAACCTGAAAGCTCAGACTTCATTGCATTTTGTAGCCGGCAGTGATTGGAATTTCAAGGCATGGTCGCGCCCGTTCAAGTTTGTTTCCGAAATTTATTATAAATATTTGGATAATTTGATTCCGTATGAAGTTGATAATGTGAAAATAAGATACTTTACTAATGAAAAGGCCAAAGGATACGCCATGGGTATTGATATGAAAGTTAACGGAGAATTTGTTAATGGTATCGAGTCGTGGGCAAGCCTTTCGATCATGCAGACTCAGGAAGATATAAAAGGCGATTATTATTATGATTATTACAATAAAGAAGGCTCAAAAATAATTCCAGGATATACCACTGATAATATTGCCATTGACAGTAGTATTCAGCATCCGGGTTATATACCCCGTCCCACGGATCAGCGCGTTAATTTTGCATTGTTTTTCCAGGATTATCTGCCTAATAATCCATCGTATAAAATGCATCTTAGCTTATTATTTGGCAGTAGTTTGCCTTTTGGACCACCGAATTCGCCCCGATATAAACAAACGATGCGAATCCCTCCATACCGCAGGGTGGACATTGGTTTTTCAAAACTCATTAAGGGCGAAAATACAAAGCTATCGCATGCCAGCGTTTTAAATTATTTTAAATCCATCTGGATAACCGCCGAAATTTTTAACCTGTTGCAAGTTAATAATACGGTATCCTATCTTTGGGTTACCGATATAAACAACCGGCAATATGCTGTACCCAATTATCTTACACCACGACAGTTAAATATTAAATTAGTTGTAGAGTTTTAAAAGTACCCCGAGTTACCGGTGGAATAACCGCATGACGTCGTTGCCGTTGGCAAATATCAGTAAGGCAAAAAGCAATATCATTCCCACTATCTGTGCATATTCCAGAAATTTATCACTGGGTTTACGACCCGTTATGATTTCATAAAAAAGAAATAATACATGCCCACCGTCCAATGCCGGAATAGGAAGTACATTTAAAATAGCCAGCATGATGGATAAAAATGCGGTCAATGTCCAAAACGATTCCCAATCCCAAACTCCAGGGAAAATATTTCCGATGGTGATAAAGCCACCTACCGATTCATAAGCCTTAACTTCGGGAGAAAAGATTAATTTGAGTTGTTTTAAATAGTTGCCGATTCCTTTATAGCCTCTTACAACACCTGCTGGTATTGCTTCTGCCAGATTGTATTTCTTTTCTTTCAGTTTGAAATAGCTGCTAATATCCTGGCGGGGATATATGCCAATCAATCCTTCGGCGGGCACCTTTACCGGAATAACCAGCGTATCGTTCTGACGCAGCACTTTTAAAGCAACCTGCTGATTTTTATATTTTTGAATCTCTGAGCGGAATTCATCGAAAAAATGCATCATGGTGTCATTCAATCCGATGATTTTATCACCCTTGTGCAAACCGGCCATTTTACCTGCCGATTCCTTGGTGAAACTTCCTACTTCAAATGGAATACGGAGTGAGATAAAGTCGGGAGATTTATGTTTTAATAATTTAGCTATAAATCCTTGAGGAATTGCAACTTCTATTTTTTTATTGTCGCGTTCAACTTGTATGGTTTTCGCATTATCAAGGATTATTTTTCCAGGGATTTTCATAAAATCATCCACCTGCTGGTTGTCGACAGTTAAAATTTTATCCCCATTGCGAAGCCCTAAGTTGTATGCCAGCGAATCTACGGTGATTCCGTATTTTACTTCAGAAGTGGGCAAATATTGTTCACCCCAGGCAAATAAAATCCCGATGTAAATACATACGGCAAGGATTACATTTACGGTTACGCCGCCAAGCATGATGATCAGTCGTTGCCAGGCTGGTTTGGAGCGAAATTCCCATGGTTGCGGAGGCTGTTTCATCTGCTCGCGATCCATAGATTCGTCAATCATTCCGGCAATTTTTACATAACCGCCCAAGGGAAGCCAGCCGATGCCGTATTCCGTTTCACCTTTTTTGAATTTAAATAATGAAAACCAGGGATCAAAAAATAAATAGAATTTCTCGACCCTTGTTTTGAATATTTTTGATGTTATAAAGTGTCCGAATTCATGAAAAATGACCAGAATAGATAAGCTGAGTAACAGTTGAACAATCTTGATGAAAATTATCATTTCGTTTTTTATTTAATTACAATATATTGTTTGCCATCGACCGCACTTCGCGGTCGGTTAAAAAATAATCGTCTAACGTGGGCTTTTGAATAAAAAAAGCCGATTGCATACATTTTTCTATCACGTCCGGCATTTGCAAAAATCCGATCTTATCATGTAAAAAAGCATTGACCACCACTTCGTTGGCTGCGTTAAGAATACAAGGCATATTACCGCCTTGTTTCAGCGCTTCGTAGGCGAGCGATAAATTTCTAAAATTCTCCAGATCGGGTTTTTCAAACGTAAGTTCTGGAAAATCAACGAAATTAAATCGCTGAAAATCGGATTTTAAACGATTGGGATATGAAAGTGCATACATGATGGGCAACTTCATGTCGGGTAATCCCATCTGAGCCTTGAGCGCCCCATCTTTAAATTGAACCAGCGAATGAATAATGGATTGAGGATGAACGATAATATCTATCTGTTCGGGTTTTAAACCAAACAGCCACCGCGCTTCAATCACTTCCAAACCTTTATTCATAAGGCTTGCCGAATCAATGGTTACTTTGCAGCCCATGGTCCAGTTCGGATGTTTAAGTGCGGCTTCTTTTGTAACCTTAGCCAGGAATTCCCGGTTTTTACCGCGAAAAGGTCCACCGGAAGCTGTAAGATATATTTTTTCGACCGGATTATGAAACTCTCCGGCAAGGCATTGAAAAATAGCCGAATGTTCAGAATCCACAGGGAAGATATTCACGCCTTTTTCTCTGGCGGTTTGCGTAACGATTTCGCCTGCAACAACAAGAGTTTCCTTGTTTGCAAGGGCAATTTGCCTGCCGGCTTCAATAGCCTTGAGCGTGGGTTTCAATCCTGCAAAGCCAACAAGAGCCATCAATACCAAATCAATGGCATCGTTTTCAACAATTTGCCAAAGCGAATTTTCTCCGGCAAATACTTTTATATCCAAAGGATTTAAAGCATCAAAAACGGCTGAATAGTATTTTTCGTTACTGATAACTACCGAATCCGGCATAAATTTCTTAGCCTGGCCAATGAGTAAGTCAGCATTATTATGAGCGGTAAGTACCTGTACCGCAAATTCATCAGGATGGAGGCGTATAACTTCAAGTGCCTGAGTCCCGATGGAACCGGTAGAACCTAATATAGCAATGCGTTTTTTCAAAATGAGATATATTCTTTAGGATTAATAGCGTTCCCGTTGTACCATAATTCAAAATGAAGATGGGGCCCGGTGGATAGTTCGCCGGTCTCGCCAACAATGGCTATGGGTTCGCCGGCTCTTACAAAAGCGCCTTGTTTTTTAAGTAGCACTGAATTATGTTTATATACAGATATAACATTTCCCTGATGCTGAATAGCAATAGTCCAACCTGTTTCTACCGTCCAGTTTGCCAAAATAACCGTTCCGCTGAGGGTTGCTTTAATAGCTTCGTTTTTTTGTGAAACGATATCAACGCCATAATGATTGTTGCGAGGATTAAATTCATTGGTAACCATTCCTTTGAGTGGACAATAGAAATTCTGGGTGCTTAGGTTTGATGGCGGGACCTTGCTATTGGCTGTAACGTTGGGGGATATGCTGTATTTACTTTGACTTTCCACTTCTTCCCTCAGCAAAGAATCTTCTTCCGATTTTTTATCGCTAATCTTGGAATAATTTTTTGCGTTAACCGTATCCTTAGGTGGCGAAATCCTGTTTTCTATATCTTTACCTTCAATAATATTATTCATATTATGAATGTAGAGGTCCTTTTGCTTGAAATCCTGTTCGATGGAATCGGCTTTCAGTCCGAGATCATACAGATTCTTTTGAAAGTTAACACTTGAATAACCGGGAATATATTCGCGCAACGGCGTAAAAGCAATGATGTAAGTCGTAAGAAAGATCAACAATATGGTTAATGCACCGATAGCAATAAAAACGTTAAGACGCGACAACCTGAATGAAAACTTTTCTTCAAGGGTTTCCTCGTTCAGTATTACCAAACGATACTTATCCCTGAGTTTTTGTATCCATTTTTGGGGATTCTTTTTTCGACGCTTTTTACCTGATGCCATTGATTGTAAATATACTAATGCAGTGCCTCTTTTTTATGATTGTTTTTAACATCATCTTCTGCGAATACCTTCCTTAATTTTGCAAATATCGGAAATTTTCTTGTGCCAAAGCCTTCAATTCCTGATTTAACATAGTTTAACGGCTAAGTTATCCCTTATAGTATGTCAATCCATTCATCGCCTGTCATCTACTTTTAAAGATGCTCATAATAAAATTGAATATTTATTCATGCAGGTAGAAGATTTAACAACTAATTCCTAATAAATTAACGAAGTTCCAAAGATCATTTTTTCACCGGACTTATTTTAAACAGAAAGTGATACGATTGATAGGGCAAACGGTATTTTTCGATGGGCCACGACCACCAACTGTCGATACCGCCAACGCCCATCTGTTTTAGGTCAATGTTTAATGTGGTTAACGATCGTTGTTGAATATCGGCGGCATGGCGTTGCTGTTTGCTGATCCCGTCATCCAGATCGCTGTCGCTATAATGACGTGCCGTGGCATTGAAAAGCGTATCGGACTGGATGCAGATACCGAATCCATTATCGTTAAAAACATCAAACCAGCGCAATCCGGAACGGTTTCCGGTTTCCTGGGGCCGGATGTAATCGTAGGTTTGCTGGGCAACCGTTTGTTCATAAATGGCAACCGGACTGCTGTAATTACGGTCAATATAGTTTTCCATGGGTCCATGTCCATAATATCTTACCTGGTTGAACCCATCAGGCATCACCATTTGCATTCCAAATCGTGGCAAACACAGCAATCCATCAGGTTGGTTCTCGATGTAATGCTCATGTTTTATGGTTTTACGAGTATTCAGTGTCTGGTCAATGAGCATTTCGCCGTTGGCATTGATCGTATAAACCAGCGTGAGCGAGGCATCCAACGGATCGGGAAGTTCGTGAACGGTGGTAATTTTCATTAAGCCATCTGTAGTCTTTTCGCTGGCGAAAGAAGTCAGGTGCAGATTTAAAGTGGCTTCTTCCCAGGGCGCAAGTTTGATGGGAATATTGGCTCCAAAATCATTGTCAGTGGCCGGTCTCCAGAAGTTGGGATGCAGCGAATATCCATCCCTGATGACGGAATTGCCCGACACCGAATATTTTTCGATGAATCCTGTTTGCTTGTTAAATTCAATGGAAAGGACATCGGAGGTGATGAAGAGGCTGTTCTTTTCTTCATGATATGAAAGTTCGCCATGAGAAGGAGCCACGTCAATTTTAAACGTATAATTATCGACCAGTTGAAGCTGTTCCGTAGCAATTTCAAAACCTTTACCGAGGGCTCCGTCGTCATTTTTCAGAGTATAGTTTACATTCAGGAATACTTCACGGGCATTTTTAGGAATCAAATAGGGGAGGGTGATGGTTTCTTTATGGCGGGGCGCCGTTTTAAGCTTTTGCCAGCTTCCCGAAGCCACTATTTTACCATCCGCCCATAGTTTCCAGTTTAGCGTCAGATTTTCGAGACTCTTAAAGAAATTTTCATTGAACACTTCAATCGTATTGGCATCCCTGAGCGTGGTAGTTACCGGTTGATAAACCTTTTTCACCTCCCAGGCTTGTGGGTTGGGCTGACGGTTGGGATTGAAAAGGCCATTGCACATAAAGTTTTTATCGCTGGGCAGATTTTTTGGACCAAAATCTCCGCCATAAGCCCAGTATCTGATCCCTTTTTCGTTCACGGTGTCTAAAGCCTGGTCAACAAAATCCCAAATAAAACCACCCTGAAGAATACGGTATTTTTTAATTTCATCCCAATACTCTTTAAAGTTTCCCTCGGTATTTCCCATGGCATGGGCATATTCGCAGGCAATAAAGGGGCGTTTACCGTCATTGTTTTTTTTGCCATAATCAGCTAAGGCTTCGGGGCTGGGGTACATGGGACAAATAATATCGGAGTTCCAATCGAAAGTGTAGCTCCAGTTGAGGCTTGCACGCTCGTATTGCACCGGACGGGTGGTATCGGCTTTTTTCAGCCATTTATAGGCTTCTTTGAAATTGATGCCATTACCGGCTTCGTTGCCCAGGCTCCAGATAACAATGCAGGGGTTGTTTTTATCGCGTTCAAACATACGGCTGATGCGCATCAGGTGTTGATTATACCAGGAAGGACGCGTTGCCAGCGTTGTCGCCGAGTCGTAGCCCATGCCATGACTTTCGTTGTTGGCTTCGTCAACCACATAAATGCCATATTTATTGCAGAGCTGATAAATGTACTCATCGTTGGGATAATGGGAAGTACGAAGGGCGTTAATGTTAAATTGCTTCATGAGAATAATGTCCTGTAATATCCGTTGTCTGGAGACCGTTTGTGCCGTGCGGGGATCTATTTCGTGGCGATTTACTCCCTTGATGTGTATGGCTTTTCCGTTGACTAAAAAATTGCCATTTTTAATTTCGATCCTGCGGAAACCAATTTCCTGGGGAATGACTTCGATTAATTTACCCTCAGAATTATACAGGGAGATTAGCAGCCGGTATAATTCCGGCGTTTCGGCGCTCCATTTATAGGGCTTAGGTATGGGAATTGTGATCCCTTTATCTGTCTGATCTGCCGCAAACGATTGGTGCATTATGGTTTGTTTTCCGCGAAGGAGTTCAAGGTTTATTTTATATTTTCCGGACTTGTCATGGATTTGGGTCTTTAATTCAAGGATGCCGTTTTTATACTGATCGTCGAGTGTAGCATTGACTCTGAAATCGCGGATGTTTACAGGATTGCGTGCTTCTATCCAGCAATCGCGAAAAACACCGCTTACGCGCCACATATCCTGGCATTCCAGATAACTGCCATCGCACCATCGCATCACGCGGAATGCAATTAAATTTTTTCCTTCTTTTACAAAGGGAGTAATGTTAAATTCCTGGGACAGCTTGCCATCTTCACCATAGCCAACAAAAGTACCGTTAACCCAAACGAAAAGGTTGGATTTTACCGCACCAAAATGAATGTAGATATCCTTACCTTTCCAGTTGCGATCAATTTGTATTACTCTGCGGTACGATCCTGTTGGATTATAATCTACCGGTACCAACGGCGGATTTGGGCGCATCAGATATTCAAACTCATAATCAGAGTTGGTATAAATGGGATAGCCATATCCATTCACTTCCCAGGTGGCAGGGACTTTCAGTTCGCCCCATTTCGAGTCGTCGAAAGCCGGGGACGAAAAACCTTCGGGAGCCTGGCCGGGGCTTTCCGACCAGTTAAATTTCCATAGTCCATTCAGACTTTTATAATTGGACGATTGGTTCCAGTCGCCGGTAAGCGCTTTTGCTTTATTTTCGAAAGCAAAATAACTGGCGTGCATCGGTTCGCGGTTGATCTCATTCACCGTTTCGTCGAGCCATACTTTATTCAGGTCCTGGGCTGTGGTTGATCCAAACAACAGAATGCCACAAAGGATAGTCATAATTTTTTTCTTAATCATCCGGATAACAGGTAAAAAATAAATAATTTGGTAATTATAATTAGCAATACGAAAATAGATATTTTTTTAGCCCATATCAGAATTTTTTTTATTTTTACAACGAAAATTCTCTTAATCCGTAGTTGTATGATAAAAAAATGGTTTTTTCTTTTCCTGTTTCTTGCTGCCGGCGTCCTTGTAAATAGCCAAACGGTGGATATGGCTATAGCCGAAAAAGCGGCTATCCAAAAGATTGCTATCAATTGTTTCCAAACGGATGTTACGACCCAGCCGGCGACCATTTATTATACTAACGGAACTCATCCGTTGTTTTACTTCTTTCCGCTCAATCCTTCGGGATATATTATAGTGGCTGCCGATTATCAACTGCCGCCGGTGATTGCTTATTCGTTTACCAACAATACCGACCCGGAAGGACGACTGCTACAACTATTGAGCTATGACCTTAGCCTGCGGCAAAAAGCGCTTGAACAATTGCCGGCTTCAATAAAGGCAAAGAGAAAAGCTGCCTGGGAATCGCTCCTTAACGGGAAACCGGTAAACAAAGAACGGGAAACTTTTCTGGTAAAGACCAACTGGCATCAGGATGCTCCCTATAATCAGTTTTGCCCGATTGATCCGTTGAACGGAAACCGTAGCATTGCCGGTTGCCCTTCGGTAGCCATGGGTCAGATTGTTAATTACCATCAAACCATCAATGATGTTTTCTTTACGGATGCCGACGATTATTACCATAATTATGGCGGTCGCCAGTATTGGATAGATAACGATTATGCTACCTACGATTTTCCATCTTTTCCTATGCTGAATGCTTATCTCGATACTCTTGAGACACATTACCAGAACCAGCAAACGCTTACCAACAACGATGTGGCAGCAATGACGTTTGCCTGTGGCGTTGCCGCTACCCAGGTATATACTTCTTCGGGTTCGGGAACTTTTGGAGTAAGTCAGGCACTGGAGGCTTATCAGAAGTTTAACTTTTTATCCGCAACATTGCTTACCGAAGCCGATACCAATGTTTATTCCCGCATGGCGGAAAATATTTCCAATGAATTGCCTGTGCATCTTGCCGTGGTGGATCCGGCCTGGAGTTCGGGTCATAATGTAGTGGTAGACGGACATAACGATGAAAATTATTTCCATTTAAACTTTGGCTGGGGCGGATATTCCAACGGTTGGTACCTGTTGCCCGATGAATTTCCTTACGGACTTACGGTGCTTGAAGGTGCTATCGTGGATATTATTCCCAACCATGTAGGAATTTCCAAAGTGAATAAACAAACGATTCCCTGTCTGTTTCCCAATCCTGCCCATGGAGAGGTTTATCTCCGTCAGGCGGAAGGAAAGACAACCCGGGTGGAGATTTTTGCCACCAATGGACTACTTTGCCGTAGCCTGGAATGTAAAGGAACAAATAATACTATCAATCTTTCGGGATTGGAAAATGGAATGTATGTAGTACGCATGGAGAATAACGATGGTGTTACCTACCACAAGATGATAAAGAATGGCCGTTAGCTATTAGCTGTTGGCTGTTGGCTGTACTTTTATAACCACAATAGGCACAATAGGGCACATAGGAATTAATTTAAATCTTGTCGCTGCCTTCTGAACCACAATAGGCACAATAGGGCACATAGAAACTTTAGAAACTTTAGAAACTTTATAAACTTTACAAACCTTACAAACCTTACAAACCTTACAAACCTTACAAACTTACTTCCTACTCCTCCGGCAACTTATAAACCATCGCATTAATATTCATTCCCGCTCCCACGGAAGCAAAGACAAGGATGTCGCCCTGATTTATTTTATGTGTTTTCCAATCGGTTTTCAGAATAATATCTAATAGGGTAGGTAAGGTAGCTACCGACGAATTGCCCAACCACGAAATGGTCATCGGCATAATATATTCGGGTACATCCGCAATATCATAAAGTTTAAAAAGTCTTTTCAATATGGCTTCATCCATCTTTCCGTTGGCCTGATGGATCAATACTTTTTTAATTTCATTAAGATGGATATTGCCCTTCTCAAGACAATCTTTTATTGCCTGGGGTACAGTTTCCAGTGCATATTGATAAAGTTTCCGCCCGTTCATCTTCAAAAATAAATCATCCTTATTTTTATAATTGGGATTGTATGATTTATCCATATACAACATGGCGGAATGCAGAAAAGTATCCGAGCGTGTTTTATGTGCGAGTATTCCGATGGGATGATCACTTTGTCGGGCTTCCAGAACTACTGCACCGGCTCCATCGGAATATAACATGCTGTCCCTGTCGTGCGGATCGCTGATACGTGATAATACTTCAGCGCCGATAACCAATATTTTTTTGGCATCTCCCGATTTCAGATAGTAATCGGCCTGGATAACGGACTGCAACCAGCCCGGGCAACCAAAAGGTACATCATAGGCAACCGTATTGGGATTTTTTATTTCCAATTTATGTTTTACTCTTGCGGCTAAACAGGGTACCAGATCCGAGCGACGGTTGTTGCTTTTTACATCACCAAAATTATGCGCAACAATGATGTAGTCTAACTCTTCCTTGTCAATGTCTGCGGATTCGATGGCATTAATGGCAGCAAAATAGGCCATATCGGAGGTAACTAAATCGTCGGTAGCATACCGCCTTTCTGCAATCGTTGTTATTTCGAGAAACTTGTCAATTATTTCCTGGTTCTTTTTTTCGAGCTTCTTCCCGTCCGAATCATAGAATTCATGGGTAAGAAAATCCTCGTTTCTGAAATGTACAGTTGGAATATAACTTCCTGTTCCGGTGATCACACTGTAAATTGAGCTATTCATAGTCTGAAAATTTATTGTTGTTTATTTTGCCGCCAATATATAAACGTAATTGCATTTATATATCGTATTTTTTCTGCGAAATTTCCGACTACTAAATTACAGGTTTTTTTAAATCAGTTCTACTCATTCCGGTTATTTTTTTGTTTTGATGACATTTCAATTATTGCCGCTAAATCACGAAAACACTAAATATCACTAAAGATAAAACAATTAAAATTTTTCTATCGGTCATTTTGTGCGCAACCAAATGAACTTAAATTTTTCCAACAGTCCATTTGTCCGCAGCCAAATCAACTAAAATTTTTCCAGCAGTCGATTTGTCCGCAACCAAATCAACTAAAATTTTTCCAACAGTCGATTTGTCCGCAGCCAAATCAACTAAAATTTTTCCAACAGTCGATTTGTCCGCAGCCAAATCAACTAAAATTTTTCCAACAGTCCATTTGTCCGCAGCCAAATCAACTAAAATTTTTCCAGCAGTCGATTTGTCCGCAGCCAAATCAACTAAAATTTTTCCAGCAGTCGATTTGTCCGCAGCCAAATCAACTAAAATTTTTC
>Ga0163159_1002654_pt1 | contig 14367 bp, 6 predicted proteins | sample BioMet9_FD_108702 | JGI IMG/M metagenome (GOLD analysis project Ga0163159, IMG submission 108702) | Microbial communities from bioreactor (seeded with sewage sludge) at Lawrence Berkeley National Lab, California, USA - Biofuel... | ecosystem: Engineered > Bioreactor > Anaerobic > Unclassified ... | reverse complement strand
TTATGATTTAAATTCTGTGCAAAAGGATACCACACAGTATCTTTGCAAGAATTTTATTGAGCAGAAAAGTTATTTCATCAACAAGAAATTCAATGAGTTTCTTAAATACTATGAAAAAGACTTCTCTATTGGATGTATAGGAATTGGTATGACTTCTCCATATATCGACCCACAAGGAAAATCATACGTTATGTGTGTAGACATAACTTGGGCAGATTCAAAAATGTGGAATTATATTTTCAAATACCATCATAATTGGCTTACAAGGATTCTTATTACCTTCAAGGCTCCTTATACGGTAGAAGAAAAACAATTCTATAAAAGTGTTCCAGATGGAGCACTAACATCTAGTGCAGAAGCGTTATTGCTAAAAGATTTTATTGTCAGTGACATTTGGATTGATGGCAAATATGCAAAGAAGTAATAATAATGGCTGCTAATGTCTAGGGTTGTATAACAGTCTATATCTTATGAGAAAAGTAATTAATACGGCTTTATAATTAATAATAGTCCGTTAAATAATTAGTTAACTATCTCAGTATCAATGGAATATATTAACAATACTTAGTGCGTAAAATTTGGTTAAGTGGCTGATTTTCAGTAACTTTATGTTATCAACGCATAAGTTAGACATGGAAATATCAGGGGCACTTAACCAATATATGAATATCTGCAGAGATGCCTTTGATGGATCTGCTGCAAAGTTAAATATAAATTTTAAATCAGCCATCATCGAGACCCTACTTTTATTTATGGTCATACCAAGAAAGATAAATTTCACTCAGTTGGAGCGCTACGGAAACCGTTGCGAACAGTGTTATCGCCAAACCTTTACAAAAGAGTTTGACTGGATACGCTATAACATGGAATTGATGAATACGCTTTTTGATAAAAATGACAGGAAAGCAATAGCCATTGATCCCAGTTATATTTCCAAATCAGGGAAGCATACTCCATGGATAGGTTACTTCTGGTCGGGGTGTGCAGGTCAGGCAAAGCGCGGTCTTGAAATTCTTGGAGTTGGAGCAATTGACATAGACAAGCGTGACTGTGTGATGCTCAAAGCAGAACAAACCCCTGATACTATTACGTTGGATAACGTAGGTTGTACTTTGATAGACTGGTATCTTAAAGTGCTGGAACGAATCAAAGACAGACTACTTGAAGTATCCAACTATGTAGTGGCCGATGCTTATTTTTCAAAGGCTACTTTCACCAAAGGGCTAGATTCGATGGGATTTCATCTTGTAAGCAGATTTCGTGACGATGCAAACCTGATGTACATCCATGACGGACAACCAACAGGGAAAAGAGGTCGACCAAAAGTTCACGGAGATAAAATTGACTTCAAACATCTTGATTACACTAAAATTCAAGAGATTGAAACTAATAATGAAGATGGTAAACTATATACTCTTATTGCGTATTCACAAGCCATGAAAAGAAAAATCAGACTTGTCATATGGATAAACAAGAAAGGTAAGCACAAACTTTATTTCTCTACTGATATAAATATGTCAGCAAGAGATGTTATCGATTTTTATAGAACAAGATTTCAAATCGAGTTCTGCTACCGTGATGCAAAGCAGTTTACCGGACTCTATCATTCTCAGGCAAGAGACATAAGAAGATTGGATTTTGCTTTTAATGCATCATTCACTGCCATCAATGCTGCCAAGATAATGATGAAAGAAAATAGCATACCATTCTCGATGGAGGCTCTTAAGTCGCTGATGTTCAACTCTTATCTGCTCGACAGATTTTTTAAGCTGTCTGGGATTAAGCCGAACAGCCGAATAAAAGATAAACTGGTCAAAGAACTCATTGATATAGCGGCTTATCAGGTGGCATGAACTTCTTATAACGAATAATTTTATAACGAACTATTGAATTAAAAATCTAAAATAATTATGTGTTTATTCTTTTTTTTCATATGTAATAGGTATCTTTGCCCAGTATTATAAGATGTAGATAAAACAATAAGTTATTTTAAATTTTTAGATGAACGTTATTACAAAAACAGTTCAATTGCCAGATGGAAGAACCATCTCAATTGAGACCGGAAAAGTTGCAAAACAGGCTGATGGCGCTGCCCCCCGGAATTACAAGCCTGGTATCACCGTGTATCTGTCTAAAGGCAATTCCAAACCCGCATGTTCTGACAGCACACTCTCTGATTGATGAAACGACTTCTCCTATTTTTCCTTTCTTTCTTTGCCATGTCGCATGCAAAGGCTACAGAGGCATTGCCGTACCCATTCGGCGACGACAAATCTTACTCCACTTTCCGCAATATCCGTCTGTCTTCTGATGCCAACTATGTGAATCTTGTTTACCAGGACCGGCAGGGATTGATGTGGCTGGGCACAAAACAAGGGCTGTACAGTTACAACGGATATAATATACACCGCTATTTGAACTGCGACAAGCCAGCCGCGAATCACGTACAGGGCATTGTGCAGACAGACAATGAGCATCTCTGTGTGGGTACGTTTGCTGGCATAATGTGGCTTAATCTGAAGACCGGACAAGCAGAGAAGCTGCACCCTGCGCTCAACAGAATCAGGAATGTGCGCACCCTGAAAATATATGCTGGGCATCTATGGATTGGAACCAATGATGAGGGATTATTTTATTATGATTTGAAGACTGGGCGCCTTCGCCATTCTGTGATTCCGAAATACAAGGAGACGGGTGTGTATGCCATAGAACCTGCCGGAAATCAGATTTTCATTGGTGCCTACGAGGGACTGAGCGTGATAGATCTCACCACAATGCGGGGCAGGCACATACCGACAGGCAACAATAAAAGTTCATTCGTAAACTCCCTGTTATGGAACTGCAAAAGCCATTGCGTGCTTGTGGGCACCGAGGGATATCTCTACAAATATGACACAAGCACAGGCAGAGTAACCCCACTGCCGCTTCTACGCGGCAACGTGTTCAAGACCCTTGCCAATGACACTCACGGCAACCTGCTCATGGGAACAGATGCCGGACTGTATCTATACAACACCACATCAGGCACAGTGCGCCGTTTCTTGCATGACACCCGCAATGTACAATCCATCTGCAACAACATCATCTGGAACATCACCCGTGACCGCAACAGCAACATCTGGCTCGCTACCGACCACGGCGTGGCGGTCACCCAATATTCCTCATGGTACAGGCAGGTAAACCTATCCGAGTTTTCCGGTACAGGTGAGGGCAACATCTTCACACAGCTGATGACTGATTCGCAAGGCCGTCTGTGGATGGGTGGCGAGAACGGGTTGCTCTGCGTTATACCTGCAAAAGGCACGTGGAGCATGAACTGGTATAATGCCAACAACCCGGAATATCATCTTGTCCATAACCGCATACGGCACATATACGAAGACCGTGACCATGACATCTGGATAGCTACCGACGCAAGTATCGCCAGATATGATGCCACAAGCCATCGTTTCGTCTATTACACGATCAAGAGCAGCACGGGCGATAACTCCAACTGGACCTACGGACTGTACGAAGATCCCCTGGGGCGGCTGTGGATAATCACTTATGCCGGAGATATATTCATCGTTGACAAGAAAGACTTGATAAAGAACGGAGGTGACAAGGTGTATATCGCACGCCAGGTTTGCACTCCTTTCAATTATAGGCGCGACAAACGCACCCTCCAGATAGAGCCCGACGGTGAGGGGCATGTGTGGCTGTGTTCCAAGACCCATCTCGCCATGGTAGACTTGCGCACGCTGAAGATGAAGCAGATGAGCATGCGTATGGACCGCATAATGTATTGCGATCATGCTATCTGGCTGGCAGACCAGACCAGTATATACAAGTATGACATACCTACGGGACGCAAGATCCGTGTGAATTTCAACATGTCCGGCGGCACGGTAAACGCATTTGTGCGCCAAGGCAGAAACATCTGGTTCTCGTGTGCCGACGGAATCTTTCGCATAGACACCCGCAACGGTATAGTGAGCAGTGTTAATATTCCTAATGGCAACTATCTTGCGGGATGCTACAATGAAAGGAGTGGCGAGATAATGTGGGGTGGCGAAGACTGCATCGTATCATACTCTCTCCATAAACCCGCACGCCAGTTGGGCAAAGTGTGCATCACTTCTGTGATCATGGAGGGAAGATTAGCCAGCAAGAGCGGGCTTATGAAGAGCGACATGCCACTCTTCACGCACAAGATAGAGTTGGCTGGCGACAGGAATGTGACGCTGGAACTTTCCACACTGTCATACTATCCACAGCAGGATGAGGTGTTCTATTATCAGTTGGGCGATGACGAAGCATGGCACAGTCTGAAACCAGGACAAAACCAAATTTCATTCGCCAACTTGCCCAGTGGCACCTACATGCTGAGAATATGTGCCACCAATCCCATGACCGACCCGCACGCCCGTACCAATGCATACATCATCGTCGTGCCACGTTCGTGGTATGCGTCCTATCCCGCCATCATTGTATATTTTCTCATACTCGCCAGCAGCATCCTGGCGGTGTTCAGATACCAGCAACATCGCAACAGACTGTACTATGAGCAGCACGAGAAAGAAAAATCGCTTGAACTGTCACGGCTCAAGATGGATTTCTTCGTCAACATGTCGCACGAACTGAAGACACCGCTCAGTCTTATTATCGCGCCACTGAGCAAACTGATACCCGAGATTTCTAACGCACGCCAGAAACAGTCTCTGGTATCGGTGCAACGCAATGCGCTGCGGCTGAACACGCTGATATATAAGATACTTAATTTCAAGCAGGTGGAATATGAGGGCGATGACACGCTGATACGCTCGCACGTGGAGATGTGCCAACTGATACGCAACTGTATACAGACGTTCAACGAGGCTGTCGTCGAGAAGCACATACATATAGACTTCACTACCGGCAGTGATGAGTTGTGGCTAAACATAGACATGCTGAAGATAGAATCGGTGCTGATAAACCTCATTTCAAACGCCGTGAAGTATGTGGACGAGTGCACAGGTAGAATCAACATAAGCCTTGATACCGGCGATAACAATGTGCGAATAATCGTGGCAGACAATGGCACGGGCATCGACGATGATGACATGCGCATGGTCTTCATTCGTTTCTTTCAGGGCCGCAACGCGGCGGCTACAAAGGGCGGCACGGGTATAGGACTGTATCTGGTCAAGAAATATGTGGAACTGCATGGTGGCACGGTCGACATTCAGAGCTACGGCGGCACTACATTTACCATCAACCTGCCTCTTAGTGCCGACAACGCACCGTCTCAGAAGGCAGAGTATACCTCGTCACAGCAGCAACCGGATAACACCAGAGAGACAATCCTGATTATTGATGACAACCGCGAGATAGTGGATTTCCTCGCCATGTCGCTCTCTGAAGAATACAATTGTGTATGTGCATACAATGGGAAAGAGGGACTGGACAAGACAGAACACGCCCTGCCCGACCTGATAATCGTGGACCAGATGATGCCCGAGATGAACGGTTTCGAGTTTTGCCGCGAGATAAAGCACCGCCAGCCTACCGCCACCGTGCCCATTATAATGCTCACCGCACAATATGACATGCAGACCGAACTGCAAAGCATAAAGATTGGCATTGACGTTTTCATTTCCAAACCGTTCGACATGAAGAAGATACAGTTGCAGATTGTGCGGCTGATACAGAATCACCGTAACATGCAGCGTGCCGCCAACATCAGTAATATCACCAATCCCGAATTTCACACCGCAACCGACAAGCCGTCGCCTGACGAGCGGTTGATTGAAGACGTCACGCATGTCGTGGAGGAGAATATGGAAGACGAGGAATTTAATGTCACGCAGCTGGCATCCAAGACAGGCATAGACCAGAAACAGCTCTACCGCAAGGTGAAACAGCTTACCGGCATTACACCTGTGGCATACGTCAAGAAACTGCGGTTGAAGAAAGCCGCCACACTGTTGCGTGAGCGCAAGTTTGCCGTGTCTGAGGTGATGTATTTGGTGGGATTCAACAATGCTTCTTATTTCACCAAGTGCTTCTCCGAGGAGTTTGGCATGTCCCCGCGACAATATATGGAGCAGAATAACGATTGATGACAGCTCTTTTTTATCCATACTTTGTAAATAAATAATGCCTGTTTTTAACATTTGAGAATTCTCAAACTAGAAAACGAAAGACAAGAAAAGGACCATGCATCGGAGGAAATATCCTCTGTTTTTGTGATTTGTGTCTTCCGAGATCGCAACTAACCGTTACTTGACCCGTTGTTTGATGCAAAATGAATGCTTGGTAACGGTTAGTTGCGGATCAATATGACGTTAAACGCAACAACTTTTAGGGTCATAATTTCGTCTTGAATCGTCAAGTTGCTGATTGTCATCATTTTACAAAATTCCTCATTTCGGACTTATTTGCGACCAAGGAGACACCTCGTTGAGAATAACGCCTGGATTTTGAGTCCGTTGTAAATTTATTTGACGAATGTAGATATTGGTATCAACATTCCCAGTGATATACCCTCAGCAACTGCCAGACAAATCCCTTTTTAACAGCAAAGAATGGACAAATCCCGCGGTTTGTCCGTTTTGTGTTATTATTTGTCCGTTTTCGTCAATCCCAAGTTATGAAATAGCACTAAATTTGCCGCCAATCTTATAACTAAAAATAACATAAATCGGTATCTGACATACAGTTCCGAAGCATGAAAAAGACTTTAATCAAACCAATTTTTATATCTAAACGACATGAAAAAGAAAACATTATTAATCTCTTGCGTAGTTCTGGCATTATGTGCCCCGATGGGTGCCGGTGCAAGAACAGCGAATTCAGACAATGAGGCGGAAAGCGTGCAACAAGACACGAAGACGATTCCACAAGTAAAGGGAAAAGTTTTGGACAGCAATGGCGATCCAATTATTGGTGCCAGCGTCGTTGTTAAAGGTTCAACAAATGGTGCCGTGACCGACCTGGATGGCAATTACATTCTCACTAATGTGTCTGCAGGCGCGACCATTGCCATCACCTACGTGGGTTTTCTCCCGCAACAAGTTGTTGCCAATTCGACAACACTCAAAAACATAACACTGCACGAAGACAACAAAACTCTGGAAGAATTGGTTGTCATCGGATATGGCACCCAGCGCAAGGCAGATCTCACTGGTTCTGTGGCTAATATTGATGCAAGCAAGCTGAACACTCAGAGCAACACCACTATTGGACAGGCACTGCAAGGCAAAATTTCCGGTGTTGACATCGTTTCACAAGGCGGCCAGCCGGGTTCTGGCTCACGCATCATGGTACGCGGTATAGGAACGCTCAACAATGCCGCCCCCCTCTATATCGTAGATGGTATGTATATGTCGAGTATTGACCATATCAATCCTTCTGACATCCAGAGCATAGATGTGCTCAAGGATGCCTCGTCGGCAGCTATCTACGGCTCTCGCGCTGCCAATGGCGTGGTTATCATCACCACCAAGAGCGGAACCAACACAGATGGTGTGCCAACCATCAACCTTACTGCAAATATCGGAGTAAACGCGCCATCCAAATATCTGAAATTGCTTAACGCTTCAGAATGGGCACAGGTCACTACGGCATCACGCGCAGCATCAGGCCTGAAGCCTCTAGAAATGGCTCAAGACCTTTCCTCAAAGGAAGATAATGACTGGCAGGACATCATGTTCAATCCGGCTCTGATGCAAAACTACAATCTATCTGTACAGGGCGGTGGCAAATATTCCACATACTATAACAGTTTTGGCTATACCAATCAAGACGGAACGATGAAGGGAACAAACTTCCAGCGTTACACCATGCAGAGCAAGTTTGACCTGAAGAAAGGGATATTCAACATGGGAACCAATATCATTTTGGAGTATGACAAAGACAAACCCATGCTAAGCGAAATCCGTGGCGGCATGGTGGGACATACCATCCAAGCCATCCCGACACTCTCCAGATACGACTCCAACAAAACTGGCGGTTATGGTGCCCTGTCTGGCGATGTAGTGAACCTGTACAATCCGTTGGGAATGTGCGATGACAACCTGATGCGCCGCCGTCGGGACAACGCCAAAGTGTATGCCAACATATACTTCTCGGTGGAGCCTATAAAGGGTCTCAAATACAAATTGAACTTCACGCCGGACTTCCAGTTCTACCGCTACAATAAATATCTGAGTCTCTATGACTTCGGGCTGAACAAGAACGGAATTACACAAACCACCGAACAACAGACACGCACACGCAACATCCTGCTGGAAAACTTGCTCACATACGACCATACTTTTGGTGACCACAAGATTTCATTACTTGCAGGATACTCTTATCAAGACACCCAATACCGTTATCTGTCAGGATCAGGGCAAGGCATGCCTTATGGTATCATGGAACTTGATGCCGCAGCCAGTGGTCTGGCCACCAGCGGTAACTCTTACCGGTCAGTACTGACATCCATTCTCGGACGTGTTTTCTATTCATACAAAGACCGCTACCTTATCACTGCCACAATACGCCGGGACGGTTCGTCAAAGTTTGGCAAGAACCACCATTATGGCAACTTCCCTTCTGTCTCTCTAGGTTGGAACATCGCAGAGGAGAGCTTCATCAAGAAAAACGTGAAATGGCTGGACCAGTTGAAACTTAGAGCAGGCTACGGTGTACTGGGCAATCAGGAAATCGACAACTATCAATATTCATCTGTTGTGACCACGGGCATCAACTATCCTGACGGAAATGGCGGACTGATACAAGGTGCATTCCCCAAGAATTTTGCCAATCCGGATATAAAATGGGAGTCTACGGCAATGACAAACATAGGCATCGACATGCTGGCGCTTAACAGCAGACTGAGCCTCACCATGGACTACTATGTAAAGAACACCAGTGACATTCTGCTGGAGGTTCCTATCCCAATCTCAACTGGCGGTGCCAACGACCCAGTGCGCAATGCGGGCAAGATACGCAACAGTGGGCTTGAGTTCAATCTCGGCTGGACAGACCGTCCTTCTGATGACTTCTCATACAGCATCAACGCTATCGGCTCATTCAACAAAAACAAGGTTGTGGAAATGGGTTCTGAGTCTCAGTTCATCACAGGTGGCACCGTGCATGGCGGCACATACACCACCAAGACTCTGGCAGGATATCCCATCGGCGGATTCTGGCTCATACCATGTGACGGATACTTCAACAGCACCCAAGAGGTACAGGCATATTCGAAGAACGGCACACTGATTCAACCCAGTGCCGAACCTGGCGACATCAAGTTCAAGGATACCAACAATGACGGTACCATCAATGACGGCGACCGAGTGTATTGTGGCAGTCCGTTCCCCGACTTCACTTATTCTCTTAACGGCAGCGTGACATACAAGAGTTTCGACTTCGCATTCACTCTGCAGGGTGTGATGGGCAACAAAATATATAATGCCACCCGACTGGAATTGGAAGATGTGACACGAGGCACCAACTACCTGTCTACAGTTCTCGACAGCTGGACCGAGACCAACCATAATTCCACAACACCACGATTAGTATGGACAGACCCTAACCGAAACGCACGTTCAGAGTCTGACAGATTCTTGGAAAGTGGTGCTTATCTGCGTCTGAGGACAATCCAACTGGGCTATACATTGCCCAAGAACCTTTTCAACGGAGTTATCAAGAAAGCACGTGTATATGTGGATATCGACAACCTTTTCACCATCACAGGCTATTCCGGCTATACCCCGGACGTTAATGCATCAAGCGTTTATCAGCGCGGATTCGACGAATTCATCTATCCTGCCAACCGCACATTCATGCTTGGAGTAAACTTATCATTCTAAAACCATCAGATATATTCTGAACAAAACACATTTATAATTATGAAACGAATAAATCTATATATAATGAGCGCGGCAATGGGACTAGGTCTCATCTGCGCTTCATGCAGCGACCAGTTGGATCAGGTGAACCCCAATAGTACTACCGAGGACACTTTCTGGAAAGACGAGGCAGACTTCAATCTGGCACTCACATCATGTTACACTCCGCTCAAAAATGCGCTCAACGGAGGATATTACGGCACACGCGGTGTGATGCTGCGTATAGCAAGAGCCGACGAAGTGGACTTCCGTAATGATATCAGTGAGGTGTATCAGGCACAGAATTTCACTAATTCTACTGGCAACTCGCTAGTTCAAGGCATGTTTTACCAATTCTACAACGCCCTCTACCGTACAAATACAATCATGCAGAAACTGGATGAAAAGAAAGACATACTGACCAATGACTTCATCCAGAGTGCAAAGGGCGAATGTCTGTTTATCCGTGGATTCTACCTATTCCAGTTGGGTAAAGAGTTCAAGGATGCTCCCCTTCGCCTCACAGCATCACAATCACCATCCACTTTCCCGCTTGCCAAGTCTTCACAAGCCGACATTTGGAGCCAGGCTGTCCAAGACCTGACCACCGCCGCCTCCCTGTTGCCCGTAAAGAACACCACTGTTAGTAAACCGACTCGCGGTGCCGCATTGGCCACACTGGGCAAAATATACCTCTACGAAGAACAGTACGACAAAGCCATCGAGGTGTTGGAACCACTCACAAAATCACCATATACATACAAACTGGTGGATGATTTCGAATGGAATTTCGATGATTCCCACGAGAACAACGCCGAAAGCATCTTTGAACTGCTCATCGACAAGGTCGGCGGAACTGACCTTTGGGGCAATGGAGAGAACATAAACTCCACCCAGACCAATACCCGCCCCAAAGAGTATGCCGCTCCTGAAGCTGCTGGATGGTATGAGGCAAATCCAAGCAAGCAGATGATGGACATATTCAAGCAGGAACTTGACAAAAATGGGAACTATGACTACCGTGCCCGTATGTCTGCTGCATGGGATTACTCAGGATGCACATACTATATGAAACCGTTCCGTGAGAAATTTGCAGAAAGCAGATGGAACACCACATGGATATTAAAATACCAGAATTGGAACACCGGCAAAGAGGAGAGTGACCCTCCAATGTCGAGTATCAATGAACGTGCCATACGTTACGCTGACGTATTGCTGCAACTGTCGGAATGCTATCTGCGCAGTACGACACACCAAGATCTGAACAAGGCTGTGGCATACAACAACCAGATTCGCCGTAGGGCAAATCTCAACGACTATAGTGGAGCGATGACATCAGATGCCATATTCAAGGACTTGGAACATCAGCGAGCCATAGAATTTTTCGTTGAAGGGGAAAGATTTTATGACCTGCGCCGCTGGGGACTGCTTGATGACCGCATCAAGACATGCAGCGACGTGCGTTACAAGCAATTGGAAACAGGCAAGACCGGCACCACCAACCGCTATTATTATTATCCCATTCCATCCAAGGAACTGGAAACAAACAGCTTTTGCACACCTAGTGAAGGGTGGTGATATAGTCTCTCTATAAATTCAATCAAGTCATGCGTGGTGATTAATCATCCGCATGACCATTTATTTTTTAAAATGAAAAGAATATCTCTATTATTTATCTCGCTGCTGACCGCCCTCTCAATATCGGCGTCACATCAACCAGTGTTTTCTACAGCCGGCTTCTTCCAGTTGCCAGGCACAGGCCGTTCGGCTTATTCAATGAACCCCGCGTGGCGAATGCACAAAGGACATGTGGATGGAGCGGAACAAACTGGGTTCAATGACCGGCAATGGACAGTGACATCCCTGCCCGATGGGATTGAGAAACTGCCTGCCGAGGCCAGCGGGTGTGTAAACTATCAAGGGGAGGTGTGGTATCGCAAGCACTTCACTCCGCTACCTGAATGGCGGGGACGACGGCTGTCACTATATTTTGAAGCCATAATGGGCAAGTCTAAAGTGTGGGTCAACGGCTGTCTGGTTAAGGAACATTTGGGAGGATTTCTGCCTGTCATAGCCGATGTTTCAAAAGCATTGAAATACGGAGAAGACAATGTTATCACCGTGCTCGCCGATAACAGTGACGACCCATCATATCCTCCTGGCAAGGCGCAGGACGTGCTTGACTTCACTTATGCAGGCGGCATCTACCGTGACTGCTGGATGATTGCCCATGGGGATGTGTTCATCACCGACCCAAATGAGGAAAACCAGGTTGCCGGCGGAGGTCTGTTCGTATCTTATAATAAAGTATCTGACCACTCATCCGGTATACGCATTGACGCTCAGATACGTAACATTTCAGGAAAAGACTTCAAAGGAAAGATTGTATATGAGCTTGTGGACAATGGCGGACATACTGTGCTGACTCTGGAACACGGGCTTGGGATAACACGCGGCAGTGCTGTAGCAGTGACCAGCAAGGCCACTCTGCAGCAGCCGCATTTATGGTCGCCAGAAAATCCATACCTGTACCGGCTCTGCGCCTATGTGAAAGACGGGCAGGGACACATTGTCGACGGATATTATCAGCGCATAGGCGTGCGCAGCGTGGAGTTCAAGGGGGCAGACGGTTTCTGGCTCAATGGCAAGCCGTATCCAGAGCCGTTAATTGGTGCCAACCGCCATCAAGACTTTGCCGTGATAGGCAATGCACTGCCCAACAGCCTGCATTGGCGCGATGCCAAGAAATTGCGCGATGCCGGAATGAAGGTGATACGCAACGCACACTACCCACAAGACCCGGCTTTCATGGATGCCTGTGATGAACTGGGACTGTTCGTTATTGTCAACACACCAGGCTGGCAGTTTTGGAATCCGGCTCCAAGTTTCGTGCAATATGTATACAGCGACATCCGCAATATGGTGCGCCGTGACCGCAATCACCCGTCGGTGTGGCTTTGGGAACCGATACTGAACGAGACGTGGTATCCTGCCGACTTTGCCAAATGCGTGAAGGACATCGTGGCAGAGGAGTATCCCTACCCTTATTGCTATTCGGCATGTGATGCGGCTGCACGCGGTAGCGAGAACTATAACATTCTCTTCACTCATCCTCAGACTGGTGACCCCAACTATGGGGTGAAAAAATTGGATCCTAGCAAGACGTATTTCACACGTGAATGGGGTGACAATGTGGATGACTGGAACTCTCACAATTCACCCAGTCGTGCATCCCGAGCATGGGGAGAGGTGCCCATGTTGGTACAGGCACAGGGATATGCTAAGCCAGATTATCAATATACGTGCATTGATGCCTTGTACAAGACATCCCGCCAGCATGTTGGCGGATGTTTGTGGCACTCGTTCGACCATCAGCGCGGATACCATCCGGACCCGTTCTATGGCGGCATCATGGACAATTACCGCCAACCCAAATATTCGTATTATATGTTCCAGTCGCAACGCCCAGCACTACGTAACGACTCGTTGATTGCTGGCACTGGGCCTATGGTATACATTGCTAATGCCATGACACCATTCTCACCTGCTGATGTCACCGTCTACAGCAACTGTGACGAGGTGAGACTGACCTATTGCAAGGGTGGCAAACAATATGAATATCATAAACCCAAGGACGTGAAAGGCATGCCATCGCCTGTAATTACATTCAAGGATGTTTTTCACGTGATGGACGACAAAGCCCTATCACGAGACAAACATCAACAAGACTCTTACCTACTGGCAGAGGGATTGATGGACGGCAAGGTGGTAGCAACACACAAGGTGATGCCAGCACGGCGTGCCACTAAAATCAAGATGTGGGTAGACAATGAGGGTACAGAGATGAGAGCTGATGGCTCGGACATAGTGACCGTTGTCGCGGCCATCACTGATGACAATGGAAACATACGCCGGCTGAACAACGAGGAGATACTTTTCTCTGTGGAAGGTCATGGGCGTTTGATAGCCGATGAGTCATCATTTACCAACCCACGTGCAGTGCAATGGGGTACGGCTGCCATTCTGGTGCAGAGCACCACCGTACCAGGCACCATACGAGTGAAAGCCAGCGTGGTGTGGCAAGGCAAGGCCACACCTGTCGATGGTGAGATAGAAATACACACCAAGGCATCCACCATATCGCTGGTTGCCGATCCACAGGAGCTTAAGGCCTTAGGCTCTACAGCAACCAAGACAAGCAACATGGGCAATGTGAAGGCGGAGAAATCAAATGAGAAACTGAAAGAAGTGGAACGGCAGCAAGCCGATTTTGAATGATTCTTCATTAGACAATGAATGACCTTGCAGATTTATGGGTAATATTAGGTTGCGGAATTAAGGTCTTCTGAGAAAAAGTCTCTCAAATCTGATAATATTGTTGCATCTTTGTTCACGGCTTCTAAGTTTGAACTTTATTTTTTTGTCACTATAAAGTTACTCATTTTTAATGAGTTAAACAAACTTAGAAGCCTTTTTTATTCCAAATTTACGTTAATATGTGCACCAGATTTGTCACTTGCGAAAGTTCAGT
>Ga0163159_1002653_pt1 | contig 14367 bp, 10 predicted proteins | sample BioMet9_FD_108702 | JGI IMG/M metagenome (GOLD analysis project Ga0163159, IMG submission 108702) | Microbial communities from bioreactor (seeded with sewage sludge) at Lawrence Berkeley National Lab, California, USA - Biofuel... | ecosystem: Engineered > Bioreactor > Anaerobic > Unclassified ... | reverse complement strand
TGCCCTCGAAGACCATCTGGTCATCGCCCTGAACGAGATGGAACATGACCAGGCAAAAGTCCACTCAATCGTCGCTTGGCCCTGGATATTAAATGCTCTTATGAATTAGAATTGGAATAACGCGCTCGATGTCGAATTTCGTGCGTGGATCATCCCCACATACGTGGGGAACACTTTCCCTCCCGATTATTGCGTAGCCAGCCGTCCGGATCATCCCCACATACGTGGGGAACACCCGCAATTGCTGGGAGCTAGCCGCCCATCGGGCGGATCATCCCCACATACGTGGGGAACACTTGAGTTCGGCGCGCCAATCGGAGCGGGAGACCGGATCATCCCCACATACGTGGGGAACACTATTACAACATCAGAATAGCTATAGGTTGGGGCGGATCATCCCCACATACGTGGGGAACACGTGAGGCTGGCCTGGATATCGTCGTAGGTGATCGGATCATCCCCACATACGTGGGGAACACGTGCACACCAGCCGATAAATCCCCAGGTCAACCGGATCATCCCCACATACGTGGGGAACACCTTCCTCGCCTACAAGGGGGTGACCAACGGATCGGATCATCCCCACATACGTGGGGAACACCTGCACTGCATCGTCGATAATTAGCCGACGTCCGGATCATCCCCACATACGTGGGGAACACCCCATATGGTATCCTGGTGGTGGGTTATAGGCCGGATCATCCCCACATACGTGGGGAACACCCGTGCTGCTTGACGATACCAACCGTAAGCAGCGGATCATCCCCACATACGTGGGGAACACTGTGACCCAAACAAAAAATGGGCGACGGCCATCGGATCATCCCCACATACGTGGGGAACACTCCAAACTGAATCATAACGTCCTCCACCTTGACGGATCATCCCCACATACGTGGGGAACACTCCAGTTTCTCACCGTTGTAAGAGAGAATAACCGGATCATCCCCACATACGTGGGGAACACTTCAACAGGATCGGACGTCCCCGCAATACGATCGGATCATCCCCACATACGTGGGGAACACATCCCTCACCACCGGCCCGGACGGGAAGGAGGCGGATCATCCCCACATACGTGGGGAACACCATATTCAAGGGAACCCTGTACTGGTCGCCACCGGATCATCCCCACATACGTGGGGAACACTTAATGACCGTGGTTAATATTTCTTCTTTAGCCGGATCATCCCCACATACGTGGGGAACACCGTTGATCTCCGGTCCCCACTGCGCCGATAAATGGATCATCCCCACATACGTGGGGAACACCCGTACGCGAGTATACTGATTTCATGCACACTTCTCAATGTCCAGAAAGCCACCAAAAACACATTCTCAATTGTCAATGATCATAGCTTGTTATGTATTGCTCTCGCCAGCCTCCGCCGGGCGGAAGGAAACAAGCCCTAATCCATCAAAATCACAGGGCATACGACGATTCTCGCCGAGCGTGCGGAACTCAAACCCCGATTCGCTGCGCGCACTCCACGCCATGACCGCGTTCCCATCCTCCAGCCCGTTTTCCACGGTGTTCCAAATCATCTCGCGAACTTTCACCGAATAATCACCCACATAGACACCCGCCCGAACCTCAAGTAACCATACGGCCAATCTGCCACGAAGCCGGGGCGGTGCATTCTCAACAACGATGACCATCATCGCCAAGCCCCTCCTCATCCTCAAAGGCCGGCCCCACCGCCTCCGTCGGCGCCTGCGGAACAGGCAACTCCCCCGCTGCCAAGACCTCTTCGATCTCCGGGATGATGCGCTTGAGGAGTTTCGATTCTCGGAATCGGTCGCGACAGGCTAAACGTACCGCTCGCTCCGGCTCGGCCGGTTGCTGCGCGGCCACGCGAAAGGCCTCTGGAACCACCGTATCGAATTTGTACAGATCAGCAATGTCGTAAACGAAACTGCGAGGTTTCCCCGTGTGCAGAAAACCGATGGCCGGCGCGTAGCCCGCCGCCAGGATCGCCGCCTCGCACAGTCCGTGCAGACAGGCCGTGGCCGCGCTCAGACAGCGATTGGGCAAGTCGCCGCTTTCCCATTCCCGATGATCGTATTTTCGTCCGCTCCAGGGCACGCGGTATTGCTTGGCCAAGAGCTTGTACATCTCCCGCACGCGCGTGCCCTCGATGCCGCGAAGCTGGTCCACGCTGCGCCGCGACGGCGGCTCCTCTCCGAACCGCACGGCAAACATGCGGCGTACCACCTTGGCCCGCGCCGCCTCGTCGAGTGCCAGCGAGGCCTGATAGAGCAACTTGTCGCTACGTGCCCCGCCGGGTTGGCCGGAGGCGTACAGACGCACCCCGGCCTCGCCCACCCAGGTCAAAAGTGTTCCCGCACGCGCAGCCAGCACAACAGCCGCATGGGACACCCGTATGCCCGGCTCCAGCATGACGCAGGCCACGCCGCCGACCGGGATGTGCGTGCGCACCCCGGTCGCGTCCACCAGAACAAAGGAACCGTCCAGGACATCCAGGTTGCCCTTTTCCAGAAACACCATGGATGCCCGTTCCTTGAGCGCCAAAGGTGACAGGCGCGGCAACATGGCTACGCCCTCCTTGCCAGCAACAGCCCGCAGCCGAACCCCTTGGCTGGCCCGACGCCAGCCAACAAAGCCCGCAACGCCTTGCCCGGGTCGGCTACCGAGGCGAATCCGGCGAAGTCGAGCGTGGTGATCTTGGCTTCCTTGCCACCGCGCCAAAATCGCCGCTGTGTATAACTTTCCACCACGAGACTGCGTTCCTCGAAGCAAAGGCCGATATTCTCCTGTCGGGCAAGCAGCCATTGCGCGCCGCATTCCTGGGCCAGGGCGGCGCGCGGCGGCGGTTCGGTCCCTGCGGCGGCGAAGCGTTTGCGGGCGTCCTGGACCACGTCGAAACGGTCCTGCTTGCCGTCGGGCCCCTTGCGTTTGACTACGGCATTGGCCCGAAGCGACAGGTAGAGCCTGTCGCCCTCGACCAGCCGGGGTGAGTAGGGCTTGACGGCCATGGTCCAGACGCCGTCCGCATCCTTGGGCTCCCGGGCGGAGACGGCCAGAAACGTGACAGTGTCGATCTCCCGGAACAGGAAATCGCGCTTGCGATTCGGCCCGTCGGTGAAAAGTCGCCACAAGGCCTGATGCGCATCGTAAATATCGGCAAAGATGGCTTCCTTGGACCGAAGGAGCAGTTTACTGAGGTACACGGCCGGCCTCCTTTTTGCCGATTCCCGCCGGCGGGACAGTTCTCATGACCTCGCGCCGTTCGTCGAACTGCCGCCGGCCATGATGGGCGGTCCGGTCCCGCACCAGTGCCTGCTGGGTGCAGTTCCCGGCCTGGGCGCCCTGGTCCGCGAAGAGAAGACACGTCCCCGGACGCTTCCGACCTTGCGGAAACGCCTGTCTATCGAGCGTATAGGCCGCCAAGGCCGCCTCGACATTGTCGTACTCCCCGACCCGCGGGGCGAAGGGCAACGACGGCGGACAGCATTTGCGCCCCAAGTACGGCGCGAAGACCGGTCGGCGCAACGCTTCGGCCAGGATTTCCAGACGAAAGGGCGGCTCGTCTGTAACGGCCCAGAGGCAGGCCGTGAAATGGGCGTCGCACAAATAGCCGCGCCGGGAGAGGATGGTGTAGGGCTCTTCATCCACGCCAAGCAGTCCGCCCAGTTCGTCGGCCCGGGTGCGGTAGATCCGGTTTTTGCGTTCCGGCGGCGTTTGCACGGTGTGGAAGTCGAGTAGAGGCGAGCCGGGCGCGTCCACCCGCACGGCCAAACCGTAGCCGTCGGTGAGGGCGGCCAGCCGGTCCTCCTCGCCGCGCCGGATGCCGAGCGCGCCGGCCAGAAGCCCCAGGACGGCGGAACGCGTGGGATGGCCGGCGCTCAGGCGCACCTCGCCCACGGCCACCAGCCCGAAGGCCGAAAGCATGCCGGAGAGTTGAAAGGTGAGATAGGTGGCCATGGTCTACTCCGCCCCGACGAAGGCGACCAGTTCCGCCAGGGTGCCCACGCCGGAAAACACGTTGAAGGATTGCTGCGCAAGTTCCTGGCCGTAGACCTTGTCCATGGAGGCTTTGGTCTCGATCAGGCGCTTGACGGCGGCCTCGCCGATATTACCGGCCTGCTCCTTGTCTGTCTCCCCGACGGGTTTGAGGAAGGCCAGGGACAGGTTGCGTGGCTGGTCGTCGCCTTTTTCTGCCAGGGCGAAGCAGGCATAGGCTCGGGAGGCGTAGCTGGCCTGTTTGCCGGTGGGGGCCACGGTGCAGGCGGCCGTGGCCAGGGCAGCCAGGGATGCGGCGACAAGATCGCTGTCGCCGCCGAGATTTTCGGCCAGAAGCGTCCGGTCGATGCAGATATAGAGGTAGTAAAGCCCGGCCCCGAATTCCGAGACACCCATATGGCCGGCACCGGCGTCGTCGCGGTTGAGATCGTCCACGGCCGTGAAGAAGTCGTCCTCGGCCACGGCCCGGTGCACGGTGACGGCGTGGGCGACCTGGACGGCGGCCTCGACGTTATAGCGGGTGCTGGCGGCCAACATCCGGCCGAACATGGCGATATCGGCCGCCTTGACGTTTTTGCGCAGCAGCGACAGGGCCTCCGCATCCGGTACCTTGTCCGATGCGCGGCAGGCTTCGACCAGGGCGGACGCGGCCTGCGATTCCTCACAACTCACATGGGCGAGTTGCTCGATCTCCAGGGATTCAAGCAGATCCTTGCGCTTTTGGGCGGGGCTGGCGTCCGCGGCGGTTTTCGGCTCGGCCTTGACCTTGCCGAACACGCCGGCGATGGCTCGGGCGATGCTTCCGGCCTTGCTGTCTTTGAGTCGCTCCAGCGAGCTGGTGGCGTCCGGATCGTTCCAGACAGCTTCCAGTGTGGTCCCTTGGGTCAAAGCGGAGAACACCTTGCGGCCGAGTTCCTTGGTCCGTGTGCCGAGATGGGTTCCACCCAGGGCGTCCTTGAAGGTGTCGGAGGTGCGCCAGGCGCGTTTGAGACTCTGGGAGGAGACGCGCAGCCGGTTGGCCTCGCCGAAGCGCATGGATTTGGGTGCGCCCAGGTCGTCGCGGTTGAGGTTGGCGGCCGGGTAGCTGGTCAGGATATGGAGTTGGATGAAGCGGGTCATGGCGATGGCTCCTTATTTTTTGGCGCTGCGGTTGGTGTAATATCGGATGGCCCACTCGCGGCGGGTTTTGTCTGTCCAGTCGGAGGCGCCGGTCACAAGACTTTTGATTTCGGCCCTGCCCTCCAGGTAGGCCACAAGGCGGCGCAGCATGAGGAACAGATCGACGTGGTCGGTGGTGGCCAGGAGTTTGCGAAATCGCGGGTCGCGCACCGATTCCTGGCTTTTTTCATCCGGGGCGAGTTGCCGGGCGAAGTGGCCCTCGGACAGTACCGTTTTGACGTGGACCAGGACGCCCACGCCGAGGGCGAGCTTTTCCGCATCAGGATGGGACAGCGTGATACCCGAGTCGGCGAGCAAGGCGAGCAGGCCGCGCTGGTAGTCCGGCGAGACAAAGACCTCGTCGGGGGTCTTGGCCCGGCGCAGTCTGGCCCGGGTGCCCCGGTTTTGGTCGAGGCCCTCCCACCAGCGGCGCAGAAGCGACCAGAACGCGGCGCTTTGTTCGGATTTTCCGTAGAGCAGGTTTCGCAGTTCCATTATTTCTTCGCCTCCTTTTCCAGTGGGATGCCCAGGATTTTCGAGCAGCCCGAGCGGCTAAACGCCCGCATGCGGTTGAGCGCCGTATAGATTTGCTGGGCCTTACGCGGCGGTGCGCTTCCGTCCTCGGCCACGGCCGCAAAGATCGCATTGGCGGCAGTAAGCACCACGTCGCGCCAGGCCTTGACGCCATCAAAGAGGGCTTCCGGGTCGCCCAGGTGCGTGATGACCTCCTGGACACGCGCGAAAAAGGCGGCCTCGGTATCGGCCCAGAACCGGGCCTCGACCGTGGCCAGCAGTGTGGCGTCGGTTTTGGCATTCTTGGCCTCTTTTTCACCGAAGAGTGCTTCCTTGACGGCGGTAACGAGGTTGCGCCGGACCAGATCCGCCGCCTGCACCAGCGGCGTGATCTCGCCGAGGAAGGTCGCGTCGTCGGCCTGGCCGAGGTCGTAGATGGGGTATTCCCCTTCGCACCAGTTGCGAACCTTCATGTTATCCGTATCGAAACCATAGGCGCGCAGCCGGCCCATGACCGACCCGGCTTCCTCGCCCGGTGCGGCCTCGCGGTAGTGGGTCACGGACCGGGCAGGCTCGATCGGGAATTTGTCCAGGCCTCGGCTGCCGTAGACGAGGCCGAGCCAGAAATTGTAGCCGCGTCCCTCGCTTGTGCCCTTGAGGGTCAGGGCGTCCTTGTCCGGTCCCTGGTCACGATAGGGGGTGAGCGGATGCCGCCAGCCCAGGCCGTAGTTGTTGCCGTAGTTCGTGGTCCAGAATTGCCGTACGAAGACATTTCCCGGTTGCCCGCAGACCGGACAGGGCGAAGCTTCGGCGTCCTCCTGCGGTGCCAGCAGAATGCGCCGGGGCATGCCCCAAAAGTGATGCAGGAAGTGCATGGCAGCGGCATGGATTTCGCTGCCCGGCTTGCGGCTGTCATGGGTGGGCGCGGCCCAGGGGAAGACCCCATCCGGGATGGCAACCGGATCGGCGGGAAGGGGGGACACTCGGGAGGCGTCGAGCGGCAGCACATTGGCCCAGACGGTTTCCCACAGGATGTCGCGGACGACGATACAGGTCAGCGGCCCGCCGCCACGCAGGGAGACGCGGTAGCCCGCTCCGCCGGACGGCGCATAGGCCTGCATGGTGAAAAGGGCGGCAGCGGCGCAGGCCGGACAGAGGCTTTCCGGTGGCTGGTCGCGCTTGATGAAGAAATCGCCGTTGTGGCGGGTGGCATTTTCCCCTGGCGAGTCCATGAGGAGCGCCGCGATGGGGGAGGGCGTTTTGGCCTCGTCCTCGGTTAGCGTCAGGTCCTGGAGGAAACAGGGGCGATCGCCGAAGAGGTTGAAGAAGGGGATGAGCGGGGCGAAGGCTTTTTGGAGGGTATCTGGCTTTGGCGGTGTTGCGAAGCCTTGCAACCAGTCCGCATCGTTTTTCGGTGGCAGGGCGGTTTGCACAAGCCCGATGAGCAGTTCGAGCAGGGCGCCTTTGAAGTCGGGCCTTGGCGCGTCGATGTCCACGATGGGCGGGTCGGGATCGGTGATGCGCCAAGGCGGGATGCAACTGCGGGAGCCGTCCGCGCGTCGCACGGGAATCCAGTTTTCCGTCAGCAGATTGAACGGGTTCATGGTAAGTTCGCTCCATGAATAAAGATTAACGGTATGCCTATGTGAAAAGAACGGCTTTGGCCAGCCCGGACGGCCAAATAGGACGTCCGGGCTGGGGAGAGTTAGGATATGGGTATTATGATGAGGAGCAGTAGGACGGTGAGGGCGGCAAGGACAAGCAGGACAAGAAAAAGCACTCGGCGTTTTCGATAACAAGCCATAAGGCCCCCTTACGCTAGCGCGCAGGTTAAAGGGGTTTATGATTGCTATCGTGCAGAGAAATTGCTAAGAAGTAGTTCCCCAACGACTTACGAAGCAATTCGTGGTCTGCACGATGACCACCCCACTGATGCGGGGTGGTCATTTTTTAGTTCAGACTTTCCGGGAAGGCAAGCTTTTTTATAAGAATCACTTTTTGGTCAATTTGCCTTATTAAAAATAACTTTTAGTTCAATTTGCCTTTGAAAAAAGAAAACGCAGGGAGAACCCTGCATTTTCAGGAATCCCCGCGCCAGCGGGGAACACTTCAGAACCCTTTTCGGTCAGTTTGCCGGTTCATCCCCGCGCTTGCGGGGAACAACACCTCCCCGCTGTTGCGGATGAGCGCGTGTCCAATCATGACATTTGTGATTACGTAGCATTTTAAGGATAATGTTGTCAACTATATGTTTTTATTCGCTATTTTTTCAAAACACAGTCCCTTCTCGCAACTGTACGTCAACGCGGTCCCCGGCAGCGCGCACCGCCACAGCCCCTTCGTGGCCGTTTCGACCAGCGGGACGAGAGAGACGAAGCGGCCTTTGTCCGGGAGTGTCTGGGTATACGTATCCAGCCGCTCCTTCCACGCGATATCGGGCTCGATGAGGCCAGTCGCCCGGCGCAGGGAAACCGAGACTTCCGAGCGGGCGCAGGTTTGGGCGTCGCGTTCGGGCCCGGCCCATAGCTCCAACGCGCCGCTATCGCCCGTCGCCTTGACCAGCCGCAGGGTCACTGTCGGCTCGCCCAGACGGGTGGGGGTGATGCGGTCGTCGTACCAGCCGCCCAAAGCCGCATCCGCGCCGTAGCCCTGGAAAAAATCCAGGACATTGACCTGAGCCAGACTGTTTTCGGCGCAATCTTTCCCCTTGGCCTTGTCCTCTGCGGTCACCAACCCCTCCGGCGTCGGGAACGTCTCTTCATCATAGGCATTCTCGACAAGCGTCCTGGCATCCTTGGGCAGCTCGATGCTTGGGCGGCCTTCCAGCAAACGTGCCGTGCGCCAGAGCAATCCATGGGCCGGATAGACGAACAATCCCTTGCCGAGTACCACTTCCCCCCATCCGGGACCGGCGTCGTCCGTCGCCCGGGGCGACAGGACCAGCATGGCCGGCGCAGGAAATCCATCGGGACGCCAGGCGCGTTTGTGCCGCTGGCAACGGCCGGCCCGCTGGAGTAGCAGTTCCATGGGTGCAAGCTCTGTGATTATAAAATCTCCATCAATATCAATAGATTGCTCTACGACCTGGCTTGCCACCAGGATCTTGCCGCGCCGGACTTCGGGCGATGTGCCCTTGCCGAAGATGGACAACACCCGGGCCTCGATGTCGAGCCGGTCGCACAGGGCGAACCGGGCATGGAAAAGGAGCACGTCCCCAGCCGGGAGCCGTTCGGACAATAACGACTGGGCGGCCACGGCTCGATCCACGGTGTTGCAGATATAAATAGCACAACCACCGGCTTCATGCACGGCGAGCAGACGGGAAACGGCCTCTTCAGGATCGTCTGCAAGTTCCACGGCGATGGAGAGCGTGCGGGTCGACTGGAGTTCGATTTCCTCGAAGGCGTTACCGGTGATGCGCGTGGCCAGGGGCAGCGGGGCGTCGGTGACGCGTGGCGGCGCGTAGCCGGCGCCCTGGCAAAATGCCTCCGCCAGGTGCTGCTTTATCCGTTGGGGCAGGGTGGCCGAGAGCAGAATGGCGCTGCCGCCAAGTCCGGCCTGGAACGTGAGCAGGGCTTCCAGCAGGCGGGTGGTGTAGGGATCATAGGCGTGGACCTCGTCGGCGATAAGCACGTGGCGGCCAAGCCCGAGCAGGCGCAGGCATTGATGCTTGGTCGGCAAGACGGCCAACAACGCCTGGTCGAGGGTTCCGACGCCGCACGGGGCGAGCAGCGCCTTCTTGCGATTGTCGGCCAGCCAGGAGGCGCAATAGGCCCCGCTGTCACGGTCTTCGGCCTCGTTCGCCTCGCCGTCGCTGTCTTGTCCCTGTTCCAGGCCGATGCTGCGCAGAAAGGCGTCATGGATGCCGCGCGCGCCATGTGCCAGCATGAGCGATGGGGCGCTTGGCCCTGTGTCGTCGAAAAGCGCCCGGTAGCTGTCGGCCAGACGGGCATACATGCCGTTGGCCGTGGCCATGGTCGGCAATCCGATGGCGAACCCCTCGGCTGCGCCGGCTGTCATGAGGCCATGGGCGGCGAGCAGAGCGGCCTCGGTTTTGCCGGCGCCGGTCACGTCCTCGAAGATGAACAGTCGTGGGCCAACGCCCTGGCCGGCCTTTTCCATGGCCAGGGTTTGCAGCGGGGTGGGGGCGGCGTCCTTGTCGAGATGCGGCAGAAGATCGTGGAAGCCGCCGTGGTGCCGTGGCGGCGGGACGAGGATGCCGCAACCGGGCACGGCTGCGCGGGCTTGGGGCAGGGCGTGGTCGCGCCAGTAGGTCGTAAGCGGCATTTCCTCGGCGACATAGGCGAAATTCTGGCCCGAAGCGATCCAGTCGGACAGGACGAGCAGTCCGGCAAAGAGCCAGGAAACAGGCTTGAAGACGTTCTCGGCCTCGTCTCCGCCTGGCAGGGCAAGATCGGGCGGCAAGAGCAGCCGACCGGCCTCTCGGGCAAAGCGGCGTATGGCCTCGATCTCGGCGGGAGAAAGGTAGAGGTTTATCTGTTCTTGTTGCGGTGGCTTACCGTGGTGGCCGAAGGCGGCCTCGGTCAGTGGGCGAATGGTCTGGAGGAGTTGGTATGGGGCTGCTGCGGGAAGCCCTTGTCGCCAGTCGGGGAAAACGTATTTATTGAAGATAAGCCAGCCAAGACTGGTGTGATGGCGGTCGTTGTGCCGCAGCAATGGTCCGCCACCAAGTGTGGTCACGATATCGGATCGGTAATGCTGAAAGACCGGAGCGAATTTTCCGAGGTCGTGCAGGACGGCGAAAAAGCACAGCAGTGCGTCGAGGTCCCGCGGCGCCATGGTGGGGACAAGGGCGTGGAATCGGTCACGGAGGGGGACATCAAATTCAAGGACGCATTGGAACACAGCGCCCACGTCGAGACAGTGGTAGACGAGCAGATGATAGGACGTATCGGTTTTCGAGGCCTTGCCCCAGTAGTGGTACATGGCGTGTTCCGCGTCCCTTCGGGGAGAGGAGGGCGGCCGGGACGCTCGGGCTTATCCTCGGGTGGTGTTGTTGTTCCCCTGAATCTGGGTGATGGGGCTGTGGTTACCGGCCGTGGCGGTCTCGTGCCTGGAGGAATCGATTTTTACCTCGCCGATGATGGCCTTGATGTCCGCCGCGAAGGCCGGGTCTTCGGCAAGCAGGCCTTCCAGTCGGTGTTGCACGGCTTGTTGCGCCGTTGCGTCGTCGGGTGACGCTTCCAGCTTGGCCAGGGCCTGGCTGGCGCCGGAGCCGTCTTTGGCGAAGCGGGAGGCGACGAGCCCCCAGAGCTTGGCGCCGCTTGTTTTGACGAGTTGGCTCACGCCGTCGGTCACGGGCTTAAGCAGTCCGCCCTTGGCGGCGACGAGCACGGCCAATGCCGCTTCGGTGAGGAGGGGATCCATGTCAGGCTCCTTCGTTTGGGGGAGTATCGGTGGCGTCGTCCACACCCTCGCACAGATCGCGAATATGGGCTTCGGGGGCTTGCTGCAAGAGGGTGAAGGCTTCTTTACGTGAAACGCCGTGGCACAGGGAGAGCCATGTGGTCATAGCAATCGTGAAGTTGTCTTTGAAAGCGTCTGGAAATTTATTACACAATTGATAATAGATGCGTGCGGACTCTCGTGCCGATACTATGGCCTCGTCGCATTTTCCAACATTGCTGAGATGGTAGGCGAGGTTGTTGAGGCTGCCGGCCAGGTCTGGTCGAAAGGCGTCCGGGTTGGCATCAGCCAAGTCGCGATAGAGTGTTACGGACTCTTGTGCGGCCTTGAGCGCCAGGTCTCGTTTTCCCACCTCGCTGAGTCTGTTGGCGAGGTTGTTGAGGCTCATGGCCAGGTCTGGTCGAAAGGCGTCCGGGTTGGCATCGGCCAAAATGGTATAGAGCTCGGCCGTCTCTTGTGCGGCCTTGAGCGCCTCCTTCCTTCTCCCCAGGTCGCTGAGACTGTTGGCGAGGTTGTTGAGGCTGTCGGCCAGGTCTGGTCGAAAGGCGTCCGGGTTGGCACCGGCCAAGTCGCGTCGAATGTCCACCGCCTCTTGTGCGGCCTTGAGCGCCTCCTTCCTTCTCCCCACCGCACTGAGTCTGTTGGCGAGGTTGTTGAGGCTACCAGCCAGGTCTGGTCGAAAGGCGTCCGGGTTGGCATTGGCCAAGTCGCGTCGAATGTCCACCGCCTCTTGTGCGGCCTTGAGCGCCTCCTTCCTTCTCCCCACCGCACTGAGTCTGTTGGCGAGGTTGTTGAGGCTGCCGGCCAAGTCTGGTCGAAAGGCGTCCGGGTTGGCATCGGCCAATACGGTATAGAGATCAGTCGCCTCTTGTGCGGCCTTGAGCGCCTGGTCTCGTTTCCCCACCGCACTGAGTCTGTTGGCGAGGTTGTTGAGGCTACCAGCCAAGTATGGTCGAAAGGCGTCCGGGTTGGCATTGGCCAAGTCGCGTAGAATGTCCACCGCCTCTTGTGCGGCCTTGAGCGCCTCGTCGTAATCTCCCACCGCGCTCAATCTCACGGCAAGGTTGTTCAGACTTATGGCCAACGTTGTCTTAAGGTCCGGTTGTTCTGTAACTTTGTTCCGTAACAGCGTTACGGTCCGTTGCTGCCAATCCAAGGCCAGGGAGCGCAACGCTACTGTCTGTTGCGGTAGGGCATCGAGCAGGGCAGCCATCGGGCGAAGGGGCAGGTCCGGTGTATCGGCCACGGCCTGCAGCCAGGCAATGGCTTGCTGCTGGTCGTTGTTCCCCTGGTCGGCCGTTTCCGGTCCGCTACGTGGGGCGAAGTCCTGGACGCACCGCACCAGCACAGCCGCCACCTCGGACGGATGTTCACCAAAGGCCCGTACGACAGCCCGGGCACCGTCCGTTGCCTGCCCCTTGCCCAGGCGCGTCAGCACGAACGCTTCGCCGACGATGTCCGGCCGGATGGGTGCGATGCCGCCGTTGTCGTCGGGCAGAAGGCCGCGTAACCGCTGCTCTCCCACGGCCGGGTCCAGACTGTCGCAGCCGATGGCGGTCTTCTCCCGGCGGATGGCCGCGAGGACGGCATCTCCGGATAGCCCGCCGCACAGTGTGGCAAAGGCGGCCAGATGCGGCAGGAGAATTATCCATGCAGTGTTTTTGCCACAAACCTCGAGCAACCGATTCAGCTCATGGTTCGCCACAAAATGGGCCAGATCGACACGGCCGAGATGGAGCACCTTGGCCATGCTCCCCTGCCGATGCATGACCATGGCCGCCATCATGAGATAGAGCGGCGCCCCGGCCCAGTCGGTCGCGGCTAGCTGCGTGCGAAATGCAGCATCATCCGGAGGCAGGGTGACGGTGCTTCCCAGTCGGTCCAACATTTGTTGCATGACGGTGCGCTGCACCTCGGGCTCCGTCATGCCCGGCAGGCGGATCGGCTCGCCGTCCAGCAGATCTCGGGGACAGGCCGCGGTCGGGCCGAAGCCTCCGGGAAACGCCTGTTCGAGCCAGCCGGAGCCTTTCGCGGCTTGCCGCTCCAGGAAAAGAAGGCGTAGCGGATAGGGGCGCGTCGAAACGGTGCAGAGCTCGCTTAGCCAATCCGGCAGGACATCGACCAGGGACACGGCATAGTCGAAAACAACCAGCGTGGGCGTCTGCCAGCCCCAGTCGCCAAGGTTGGTCTGGCTAAGGAACCGCCGGGCCTCGCGTCCCGTAACGAAGCCGGCCTGCCAGTCCGGCCCCAGGGCCCGGCACAATTCCCTGGCGAAACGCGTCTTGCCCACCCCGGCCCCGCCATGAACCACGCGCACCGACACTGGCCGCACCGGATCGTGGAACTGGGCCCAGGCGATAAACGCGTCGAGAAGAGCCTCCCGGCCGACGAAAGTCGTGGCCTCCACACCGGGACGCAGCCAATCGGTCTCGCTACGGACCGTGTCAACCGGCCTAGGTGCCAAGGACGGACAGAGGATCCTGAGGTGGGGCCAGGGCCCGACCGTGTTCTGGTCGCCCTGGATCTGGATGATCCACGCATGGTCGCCGGCCTGAGCCTGTTGGGGAGGCATGGCATCAGCTCCTTGATCTTGGCAAGGCTCCCTATACATGAAGATCGATTGCGCTGCAACGCTGCCTCAGGTCGGTCGATTCATGGCCTGCTGCACAATATGCGTGAGATTTGAAAACCGGGGATACAATGGTCAAGTTTCGTTGCAAGAGGGAAAAGTGAAGTCTGAGTTAAGATTTACCTTGTAATACAGTGAAATATTAAAAGATGAGCTAGTCGTAGACGGGCAAATCCCGATTGAGGGCCGACCCGCCCGCTGGTGCTGTCCCGGTGTCCCAATCCTTAGGATTGGGACGCCGGGACACCCCGGCCGGGTAATTTCCGGGACGCTTTGGTGGACACTGCTGGGCACTCGCGGGACTCGATGATGCGCTGCACAGCGGACTTGGACAGGCCCGTTTGATCTGCAATCGCTCGGATAGAAAGTCCCTGTTCTTTACAGGCGAAAACGCTGTCTTTGTCGGAGTGAATATTTTGCGTTGTCCAGCGAAAAGCCCCGTCTTCTGCCACAAGGGTGGCCATGAAGGGCTCCAGGGCATCACCAGCAACACCACGAGATTTTTCGATATGGACTTCAAAGATTGCCCCGCCTTGGGCGGTGTGTTCCTTGGGGGGACGGAGTGCGATGACCGTGTCCATCACGTCCTCGCGGGAGGAGGTGCCGCGCTGGCCGCCGCTTTTGTTGGCATGGTGAATGACAATCACTGCGATGC
>Ga0163159_1002647_pt1 | contig 14386 bp, 9 predicted proteins | sample BioMet9_FD_108702 | JGI IMG/M metagenome (GOLD analysis project Ga0163159, IMG submission 108702) | Microbial communities from bioreactor (seeded with sewage sludge) at Lawrence Berkeley National Lab, California, USA - Biofuel... | ecosystem: Engineered > Bioreactor > Anaerobic > Unclassified ... | reverse complement strand
TGCAATTACTGGTTTTTCCTCTCTTGCAGCAATTTCGATTTTTGTAATCTCTTCTGCATAGTGCAGGAAAGTGTCAACAGATGCGACAACAACTCTTGCTTCAATAGCCAGTATTTCAATGCCGACAAGTGAGACTCTTGCCCATGTGTCAACAACTATGCCTTTATCGAGAATCCTGTCAAGCACTTCTGCTAGACTGGAACTGTCTGGACTCTGTGATACCATTATTTACTCACCATCCATACTCTAATTTTTAGCATTTGTTAGTTAGAGCGAAGATTTCATCTCTGATGGAAGCGACATACTTTGGCATAAATTGTACTCAAAATTACCTTTTTATATATCAAAAAATCCAGTAAGATAAAATCTCATGTCTCTAAATCTATACAAATTTTGTTCGTTTTTAATTGAGTAAATCCATAACGGTATACCTTACTATAGTTGCTCTTCTTTATATACTTTAGTATGTAATATATTTTGTTTTAAAAAACAGATTAAATAAATATGCAAATATTATATGAAAAAATACTCTAAATTTCATACTAGCTTTATTCAAAAAAATATTCTAAATTATTATACAAATTTTATTTCAAAAATAACATTTTTTTCAAATTGTATAACATCGTTTTCTATGTTTTATGAAAGATTAAAACTTAGGTGGTAATTCCCAACATGTAACTTATAACTCTACACTTATAAATAATTATTTATGTTACGCTCACAGCGTTTAACTTTCGCAAGTGGTCAGCTTGAATAAGACAACATCGATAATTGTATTTGAGCTCATCCCAAAACCAATTTTATTCCCACATCAGAAAGAGTTTCCAAATTATTATTCAGGGTCTGCAGCTCAATTGATAATCCAGAATATGATATTCAGAGAAGCAATTTTGAGTTTTGGGACCAGCTCTTTATTAAGATTCAATTCTCAAACTTGCGCTGTTTAATTGCTCTCCTAAAGTGCAATTTTTTCAGAATCTCCGCGTAAAGCTTTAAGTGCATATTTTTCCAGATCTATTTCCTGTCTCGTACGAAAGCCAAATCTTCTTAGTATAGATACAGGAGGACACCAGCCCTGCACAGCGTACATGAGCAGGAAGGTTGAAGCCATTGTGGGCAAAATAAGCCATATTTTGCTTCTTTTCAAGCCAAGTATTATTCCAATTAAAGAAACTGTAGATGCGCGAATTTCCATAATGCGTCATATATCCCACTCCTTATCAAGTTCTTCAATCCTTTTGCCTATTTCATAGTCGGTCTTGCTTGCATAAAACCTGACCATTGCAGCTATCTCTGTATCTATTGCCTGGTTAATCTCAGGAGGTGTATTCGCCCGTACCCTATCTCCTCTTATGAGTTCGCTGTAATTGCTCACTTCCATAAAATTCCCCCTCTTAACAATCTTTTTTCAAATAATCAGACCTGAGTTGCTTTATCAGACCTGAGTATTCTTTCCTAAAAGGGGTAGAGGTACACGAATATAAAGTTAATCAGAAAAACTTAGTTTTAAGACTTGATTTTGTAAACGAAAAAGAAGTGAACACACTTTTTCCCCGTTTTTGTTTGTTTTCTAAGCTGTTGCAAGAAAAAATGCATTTTTACATATTAAGAAGAATTCCTTTTGGAAATCCTCACTTATCTCCCATTTCATAACTCGATTAGTCCATTGGGGTAATAAATTACCTCTGTTCCTTTAAAATATATGCCTCCAGGATGTCTGTATCCATTTGACCCACTCCAGTCAAAATTCAGCCAGTACTGAAGCTTCCCATCTTTAAGTTCTCTTCCTGAGTACCAGATATTTTCAGCATAGTAATATCTGCCCTGTAAATACCTGAGGATTTCAGACGCAGTTTCCTTGTCGTCTCCGATGTAAAGTTCAGGATAGGCGTGTCCGTAGCTCTCGTTTGTTGCAGTAACGACTCTTGTATTGAACCCCATATTTTTTAAAAGGGCAGACATCACTATGGAATAGTCGTCACAGTCTCCTTTATAACCTTCTTTTATAGTCTGAGAGGCATCAAAGAAAAACTCGCCGTTTTTTTCATAACGATACTCCCAATGCTTGTTCACGTAATCAAAAACATCACAGGCGTCTTTAATATTGTATCCTGATGTCTTTCCAGTTATATTGAAAACTTCGGATGCGATTTTCTCATTTTCTGACCCAATACCTCTCTGGAGATTCACGGACAATAGCCTGTATTCTCTGGGATAGACGATGTTTGTTTTTTCTTCATGATAAGTCGGAACCTCTGGTATTTCAGGAGACGTCGAATCGACAAGGTATACAGTGCTCTCATTCTTTTCGGTCTTATTCTGGTCTTCCAATCCTGTCCCATCATACAAAGGGTTATTCGTTCCGTTAGGTGTTAAATTCTGAAAATCCTTTGCCAGATCTTCGGAGTTTAGACCTGCAACAGGAATATTATCGGTAGCGTCAGGATATATACATCCGGAAGCAAATGCAAAAAGAAGAAGTAGACTTAAAAATTTAAAATAGTTCATCCTGATCACTCTGTCGACTTCCTGGATACATAAAATTGAAATAAAATACAGTGCAAAGAAGGTATTAATTTATAATGCAGATTTTGTAGCTATAAACCTGCAAAGTATAAATTTGTAAGCTATTTAATTTTTTTAAAAAGCCTTGAAGTATAAACTTCTAAATTATAGATTGTAAATACTTATAAGTCCGAACTTATGCGCTACAAGCTCTTTAAACTTAAAATGTTTGAGACTCTAGCATAAAGACTGGTAACAAGTATTTCAACAGCGAAAACCGAAAAAGTTTAGCTTTCTCTAAAAGTCTAGCTTTCTCTTTTCCTTTTCAAAAATATCCCGCATTTACAGTAGTCCAATCCTTCGCAATATTTGCCTCCTTTCTGGAAATGTGGACATGAAGTACAGTATTTACATTTAGTGTTTATTACAAAGGACAGTATATTCATTTTTGCACCCTCCCACCTATAAAACATACTTCGTTCAAATATTTAAATTGTGAAGTTGCTCTGATTTTCTCTATCCCAAAAATGTTGCCTCAATTTTCAGGCCTTTAAATATTAAGTATCACTACAGTTATCTCCAAACTGGTTATCTTGCGGGTAGGGAAGCTTCTGCTGCCCTTTTCACGGAGAGCATCACAGCTATCTTCAAGCTGGTTGCCTTGCTGATAAATCCCGAAAACTTAAGAACTTTAAAAAAACCGACAGAGTCTCAAAAATCAAAAATCTATTTTTTACCCCGTTTCTTTTAGAATTCTTTTCATATATTTCCTCACCGTGCTCCAGGCAACCTTGTGGTCAGTCTCTTCTATTTTAGTACCTACCCATCTTTTGGAAGGTCTTTATATTCTTCCCAGGCGCTGTTGAGAGGTTCCCTAAAAATATCCTGTCCGTGCTCCGGCAGTTTTTCCCACTCGTTTTCGCTAGTTCAGAATTAGTTTTATACGGTATTTGTCCCCCATTTAAATATAGGAAATTATTTTTAAAGTATTTTGTATAAAACCTGGCTGAAGCTCACTTGTCTCTCATGTGTCTTTCACTCAAACAGCAGACATAGAATTACGAAAAACCAAAATATGTAACACAGATATTGTACAATTAACTAAAATAAGATAAAATAAGATAAAGTAAGATAAACTAAGATAAAATAAGATAAAATAAGATAAAATAAGATAAAATAAAAATATTATATTAAATATAAAGATTATGATGTTCTATTTTTTCCCATACTAAAGATTTATAGAATGCAATGAAAATAATACATTTCTTTCAGATTGCGTTTTGAACGGATACAAATTACTTGTTTTTACTGGTTTTTACCTGCAAGTTCATGCTAGCATATGGCCACTGAAGACTTTTTAATGCCGTTATTCTCTCTGGTATTCCCGGAAGTAATCTCGGTTATTTTGAAATACGGCAATCCTTTGATGGCCAGATGGGCCATAGCGTCTTCAATATCCAGAGCAGGTTCCTTAATTTTTTCCGGGCTTGCTATGGCGTTGAGCAGCTCTGCAAGGGCAGGGCTGTTCGAGCTCCATGTGCCATCGCTCCGGGTTTCGGCTTTAAAAATTTGCCATTCGATTTTAACTGACATAGTGCTCCCCCTATCAAATGTGCATTGTCCATTTGGACTGCGCACTTAAAAAAACAAAAGCTTTTTAGTAATCAAATTTAATTATTTTTATAAGCTTTTGCTTATAATGTTATATTAATCTTATATTGACCTTCTATATATAGCTCGACTTTCTAACTAAAAATCCAAACTATTGAGGTGGAATCGAAAGGCAGAAAGCGGTTTCCCTGTTAAAAAACTTACAATCTTCAGATTTGAGATCTGGTTTTAGCTGGTTAAGTTGTTTGGCGTCTGCTTTTGCTCGGACACTATTTTTCACAACTACAAGCTTCTTCAAAAAAAGGTTTGACCGAAAAACGTCAACTATGTCAAAGCGAAGGACCTGTAGTATCGAGTAAAAGTCTCCTGCTGAGTAACACGTGGTCATCAAGAAAGCCTGCGTGGCAAAGCACCTCGCCTTTTCCCAATATCATAAGAGACCGGATATGAACTGAATTTTTTTAAACCAAAACTGCTGATTTATCTGAGTTTATTTTGACCTTTTTCCCCTGAGCCTTGTATATATTATATGGGCGTGCTTTTTAACCAGATAATTAAAACTTTCTTTTGAGATCGGTTTTGATTTCTTGACTATCACTATAGGTTTCTTGGAATGTCTGGCAATCCTCTGTGATAGATTCCCAAGTAAAGAAATCTTAAATCTTTCACTTGAGTCGCCAATGATTATCAGGTCGTTGTTGTTTGAGGCCTCCAGTAGAGCATCTTCTATGGAATATTTCTCCAGTATTTTATAATTAACAGGTATGGAAGTTATTTTCTCAACGAGGCTCTCGAGTTCATCAGTAATTTTCTGCCTGTTTTCCTGGACTTCATCCGGGCTAATGATACTGATAATTTCTATTCCAGCGCCTGTGTTTACAGCCAGTTTTTCTGCGAGATAGAGACCATAGACCGAGTTTTCTTTACCATTATACCCTACTAGGATTTTGTTGATGCTGTCAGGCAGCTGTCCCTTTAATAACGCGATTGGTCTTTTTGAGGACAGGAGAACCTGGTTTGTAACTCCATGTGAGTACTCGAATCTCTTTGGCTCGTGCCATCCCATAATAATCATATCTGCATGCTCAATTTCAGCCTGCTCCAGAATTGAGTTTGATATGCTGTGGTCAAACGCAGCAATGTATTCTCTTTTATGCCCGAGAATTGCAGGATAACTCTCGAATTCTTCTTTGAAATGGCAGTCCATTGCTATTTTTTTCTCATGGTAGGCTTCCTGAGCTAATTTTAAGTTTGTTTGATCCGGAACCTCGATAACATGGAGACAAATTATCTCGCTTCCCATAAAATCTGCCAGTTTCAAAAGAGCACTTTCATGTTTCGGGTTAGAGATCGGTACGAGAACTTTAACCAGAGGAACAGGTTTTATTTCCTTCTTTTCGACAGTATTCTCCAGCAGGTCGAATAAGTTATACTCTGGAATGGCTTTACCTCTTCCGTAGAACGAGTACCAGCCAATTCCAGCAAAAATCATCATTACGGTGAAAAGAAGAGGTAACCCACCAAGCAGGGGAAGCAGTACTATGCTCCCAACTATCCCGAAGATTTGTGTATAGGGAAAAAACGGGTCGCGAAAAGTGGGTTCGTATCCTGGCAGGTTTCTTTTTCTGAGGATTATCACTGCCATATTTAACAGGATAAATATCAAAATATTAAAAGCTCCACCCAGTCTTGCGAGCTCCTCTATGTCAAACAGGAATAAAAGCAAGACCATTAATATTCCTGTTACAAGTATAGCGTTATGGGGAGTTTCAAATTTTTGATGGATAAGGACAAACCATTCAGGCATAAGTGCATCTCTGCTCATGGCAAAAGGAAACCTGGAAGACGATAATATAGCGCCGTTGGCTGTGGAAAGTGTAGCAAGCAGCGCACCCAGGGCTATTGCTATTCTCCCGGATTCTCCTGCTATCAGACCTGCAATATCGGCCAGGGGAGTAATCGATTTCTCGGCTCCTTGAAGGCTAGGGAACCCTACAACTACAGCCATTATGCCAACGTAGAAGATGGTTACTACAACGGCTGAAGCAATAAATGCCAGGGGCAGGTTCTTTGATGGGTTTTTTACTTCCTCGGATACTGCGGCAGCTTCTGCGAGTCCGAGATATGATATAAAAATAACTCCTGCTGTCGTGATTATCGAGGTTATACCATAAGATGTTGCAGGCGAAAAGTTAGCTGGATTAACCATAAAAGATACTCGGGCTATGAAAAGAGCCAGAATTACCAGCAAAAAGACCACAATAAAGTTCTGCAGTGAACCGCTACTTTTTGCCCCACGGTAGTTAATCACTAACAAGATCATACCGGTTGCAGCTGCTACGACATATATGGGCAAGGGATAGAAGATCTGAGCGTATTCTGCAAGCCCGATGAGTGCAAATGTGCCTTTGAAGATTAAGGCCAGCCAGGAACCAAGGCCGATTACTGCACCAAGCGCAGCTCCCATCGTCCTGCTGATATAGTAGTAGCTGCCGCCTGCCAGAGGCATGCCGGTTGCCAGTTCTGACATGCTGATGGCTGTGGCTATTGAAATAAGCCCACCAAGCAAAAAAGAGATTATTGCTCCAGAACCTGCATCTGCTAACGCAATTCCCGGAAGAACGAATATCCCGGCTCCAATCATAGTGCCGGTGCCGATTGCAAAAGTTGAGAAAAAGCCAAGGCTACATCCCAACCTTTCAGTCGTTTCAACTGATGCCATTTTTTTACTCCGTATGTCACAGGGATTTCAAAACGGTAAATCCATCTTATTTAAATCTTTGTATTACCTTTACTTTGACAATACTGAACGTACATTTCACATCATACGTCAGGCATGCAGCAGGTTTATTCAATCCTGTTGCACTGGATCTGCCTTTTGAATGGAATAACTTCAAAGCAAATGATTTCTTCTGCAGTACGGCTCCAATGTCTTTTTAGTTGAACGGCTCCAATGTCTTTTTAGCTAAACGGTTTCAATGTATTTTTTAGCTAAGCGGCTTCAATGTGTCTTCTTAATTAAGCTTTCTTTTTGATTATTTTAAAAAATAATGTATCCTGCTCTTGATTAAGGCATTTCAATTCATATTTTAGTGAATTTTGTTTTCGAATAGTACATATATCTATCCGTCGGGAGGTATATTTCTTAGCCTGCGGTTAGCATTTGCTAAAAGTGGTATTAAAAGGAATAAGGGAATAAAGAGAACAGTATAGGAAAATCTGGAAATTAATAGGTAAGTGTTTCAGTTTCTGTTCAGAGAGTTCTATCTGTGAGTGTATTAACTAAAAAGACTTTTGAATTGCAGCAACCCCAGGCAGAGAAACGGATAATGAGAGTTTGTTAACATCAGTGCAGTATGATAAAGTGAATATCAAAAAGTTAAAACACATTGATTTATACATAACATTGATCTATATATAGTATTGATTTTATACATAGGATCGATTTATAATAGCGTTTACATAACCAATATTATTGAATTAAGGGGTTAATGCATAGTTATTGGGCGATATAATGCAAAGTAATGATCTTATAAAAGAGCAGATACTACAGTTAAAAATCGAGATCGCGCAATTAGAAGCCGAGATTAACAAATTACAGATTACGATAAACGAAAAAAAATACGCTTTGAATAGATTATCTGAATTATTAGAGATACGAGGAGTGGCCTTAAACGACAATAAATAAATATATAAAAAACGTTTACTACTAATAAACAGGATTCTTATGTTTTAACCTTTCTTATACGAAATTTTACCTAAACTCTAAAACGAATTTAGCATGAAAATACAGCCATCCGCAAGCACTTTCATTGGCTGTGTATATTATTTAAAGAATATCATGTTTGTTTTCTGAATTTTTCAACTCCTTCATTTATTCCGTCCAAATGGCCTTTGGTATATGCGGTTTTTCAACGATAACTGTGTCCAAAAGGAGATTAAATCTGTACTGTATCTTCCAATTTTTTTATTTACTGCCATATTGAACTTTATTCTTCTTCCCATGTTATATTTATTAATTTTAGCTGTATCATACATTGCATCATCTGTTACTTTGGAAGGCTTATTAACAGGCATTCCTATATGTCTCTTTATATTGAAATTTTTAAGAATGCTTTCTTGAACTAAAATGGAAAGTGTGATGTATTAAAAGAATCAAATTATTATTCAACTATTACTTATATGAAATATTCAATCTAAATCAAATTATTCTTCTACTATTATTCACTTATAAAATATCCATAATAAATCAAATTGTTAGTCTACTATTATTCACTTATAATATATCCAAACTAAATTAAATTGTTAGTCTACTAATTGTTAGTCTACTAATTGTCAGTCTACTAATTGTTAGTCCACTAGTGTCAAGAAAACTTAGTTATTGATCATCTAGTAAACTTTGAATCGTTGTACTCTGATGAGAAGGTACCAAGGATTATACCCAATAATTAACTTGCCATGACACCAGTACTTATTATGAAAAATAATCATATAAATTGTTAATCGCTTGTGTTAATAAATTGCTTTGTGGAGAACGGAGTATGCTGGATGAGTTAATCTCTACTTATAACCGTACTAACTACGATTTCAGGAATTATGCATTTCCTGGGGATAAATTATCAGATCTATTCAATGAGTGGATTGATTATTATCGCATGAAATATGCAATTGCAAAAATGATCCGTCCAACGTCTATACTGGAAATCGGGGTCCGGTACGGTTATAGTGCGATAACTTTTCTTAAGGCTTCAGAAAATGCAACTTATTTGGGGATAGACAACGATTCGGAAACTTTTGGAGAAAACAAAGGGGAAGGTAACTGGGCCAAAAGAATCACACAAAATTACAAGGCAGAATTTTTGCTGGCCAATAGTCAGTCAATGACTACATTACCTGGAGATTTCTATGACCTTATTCATATTGAAGATCACCAGGACGGAGACGGTATATTCCATGATTTAAAACTTGCACTGGAAAAAAGTAAATGGATTCTTGTTGACGGCTATTTCAAGTCTGATGAAAATTTATTGAGTGCAACGTATTTTCTAAATAAATATAAAGACTTTATCGAATTTGCTGTAACAATACCTTCCTATGCAGGTGAACTGCTGATTAAAACCAAAAGCTCGGCTAAGCATATGTTTGTAGAAGGCCTGAGCAAGGAAAATTCAAATTTAGAAGATATTATTGATTCTTATAAAAGGTATAAGGGCAGAGAATTTGAAGATTCTCGTTTAATTTCCATATCCTGTCTTGCTAATCCTAATAAAGACATGAATATACTGGAGGTGGGTTGTGGCCGAGGGGAGATCTCCTATACCTTATCAAAGTCCGGAGCTCATGTGACCGGAATTGACGATTCTTCTTCAGCGATTAAGACAGCTAAAGCCAAATATTTAGCCAATACCTCAATGAAGAATCTGGAATTTATTCAAGACAATTTTTTAAATCATAAGTTTAATAAAAAATATGATAGAATTATTGCAACAGATCTGATTGAGCGCGTTCCAAAAGATAAACTTGAATTAGTTATTCTAAAAATCGCAGAACTCCTTAAAGAAGACGGTTTATTTATTACATATATTTATCCCAATAAGTTGTACTACCAATATACTTACGAGGAAAAGCGAAAAATCGCAAAGTCAATCGGACTTTATATTCCTGAAAATCCCAGGACGTTTTATGAAGATCTGAGACATATCAATGAGCAAACTCCTCAAAGCCTGTTCCTTAATTTAAATAAATATTTTTCACATATACTTACATGGGTAAACGATTCTCAAGATTTAGCAGGCTCGCTCACTCACTCTTTTAGTTCGGAAGAGTACAATAATGCCAGAACTATCCTTGCTGTAAGCTCTTTTGAAGATCTGGACAGGGACAGGATTGTTCAATTATTATCTCCCAGAAAACTTGACCGCAATGGAGTAAATATAGAAGCTCTGTCGGAAAAAGATTCAATTAATACTTTTTCAAATAAAAAATTCAAGTTGCATATAACTCTTAAGAATAACGGAAAAGAGCGGCTTGTATCTCTACCTCCTTGTCCTGTGAATATCTCGTATCACTGGCTGAAAACTGACGGTACATATGAAGTTTTTGACGGACTCAGGACTGAAATACTACCTGCTTTAAATCCTAATGAACAGCGGGATCTTCAAGTAGATATCGTCGCTCCTCAAGAGCATGGGGAATATAAGTTGCAAATTGACCTCGTGCAAGAAGGCTGTTTCTGGCTTCAGGAAATTACTAATAAGCCTTTACTTAACATTAGTGCAAAAGTTGAGCAAAACCCGGATGAATGCAGGTCAGAGGAATCAAAAGTGAATACGTTCGAGATTAAAGACGATGAAATAAATGTTGAAGAGATTATGGAAAAAATTCGTGAGAACATAAGGGAAAGAAAAGAAAAAGACGATCCAAAAAATATCGAAGAAGTAGAACATGTATTTTCAGAGGCCTCCTCAAATGTAAGATGTCCCCAGGAATCCGAAGTAATTAATTCGGATTATGATATTCGTAACGACAACTATTCTATCAGTTCTCATCGTCCATTTTTTGGCACATTTTTGATAACAGGTCGAAAATTAGTGCACGGAGAAATCAGACGTTATGTTGATCCCGTATTCCAGAAGCAAAGCCAACTTAATTATAACCTTGCCGGAGTTCTCAGTGATGCAAAGGAAACAGCAGACTCCTGCTCTAATAAAGTAGAGAAGTTAAAATTAGAAATTGAACAACTTGAGGACGAAAACAAACTACTAAAATCCAAGGTTGAGCAATTAAGTAGTGAAACTGAAAAGTTAAAATCTGAAGTTGTCGGCAGTATAAAGAAAGAAGTCGAATCTATAGTTTCTACTGTTAATCTGGACCTTGAAAACAAAGCCTGGCTTAACAGAGTACTTGAGTCCAAAATACAGAAAGGACTCGGAAACCAGGAAACAGATACCTCTGGAAAGGCTAACACCCAGACAAATGCCCCTGGAAAGACTAATGCCCAGATTAATTCTTCTGGAAGAACTAATGCCCAGAATAATTCCTTCGGAAAGGCTAACGCTCAGAATAATTCATCCGGAAAGGCTAACACCCAGATTACTGCCTCTGGAAACACTAATACTCCGGCTACTGCCTCTGGAAACACTGACCCTCAGCTTAACTATTATGTGTTTGAAGAAAGGTTCCGCGGTTCGAGAGAAAATATTTTGCAGCATCATAAAAACTTTATAGGCTATTTTGAGAATTGCACCAATGTGCTTGATATTGGGTGTGGACGGGGAGAGTTTCTGGAACTGGCAAAACAGCAAAACATCAACGCTAGAGGAATTGATATCGATGAGGACATGATAAACTTCTGTAAATCTAAGGGTCTAAATGTTGAACTAAAAGATGCTATAAAAGCTCTTGAAGAAATCAAGGATAAAAGCCTCGATGGAATTTTCATAAGTCAGGTGGTTGAACACCTAAATCCCAGGTATCTTGTTAATATGTTGAATCTTTGCAATAAAAAAATGAAATACGGTTTTTACATAATTCTCGAGACCGTTAACCCTCTCTCCTTGTTCTCTTTCGCAAACTTTTATGTAGACCTCTCTCACGTAAAACCTGTGCATCCGGAAACTCTAAAATTTTTGGTTAGTACCGCAGGTTTCCGTGATATCGAAACGAAATTTTCATCCCCTATACCTCCTGATATGAAATTGAAAAAGCTTCCGACTCTTGAGGAGACGGACCAGAATTCAATGATTGAGATCTCTAACCAGAACATAGACATGATAAACGAAGCCTTATATGGGTCCCAGGATTATGCAATAATCGGGAAAAAGTGAACACTGCTAAACTAAAGATTTAGCGGCTTCTCACTCATAGACGACAATTGGCATCTCCATGAACGTGAACGAGAATCAGAATGAGCTTAAGCTCGTCTTGATATAAGCGGAGAGATTATTATCCCGTAAAAGTTTAAAAAAGAGATACTTGATGGGTTTTGTTCAGAAACAGGATAAATATGATGCATTTGCTTCTGCAAGTCTTCTTTGTCAACCTTCAGTAAATGAAAGTTTTTCAATAGTGATCCTCGAATCGTGGTTATATCTTATCCCATTTCTGGTTCATTAGGATGTACTGTAACGGCAGTGTAGCGAAAGTTCAAAAGTATTAAAGTAGGTATGGATTGTATTTTGAGAATTATGAGGAATTTGAAGGATGCGTTAATTATTACTTACAGAACCCTCATTTTAGAAGAAAAACGGCTATAAATGGGAAGAAATATGTAGATGTGGATTTTAACTGGGACCGGATTGTTGAAAAATATGTACGGTTTCTTGAAGAGGCTTGAATATGGAAATTCATCAAATATTGCCAACCTTTAGTCCTGGTGATGCAATAGGCAATGAGGTTATTGAGATTAACAAAACTCTTAGAAAATGGGGTTATAACTCAAATATATACGCTGAAAATATCCACCCCGAAATGGATGCTAAAAGACATCTTGAATATAACAAAGTCTCTTCAAAAGACAACGTGTTAATATTTCATTTCTCAATAGGCTCTAACGTATCTCATTATGTAAGAACGTTGCCAGACAAGAAAATAATAAGGTTTCATGGGATTGTGCCCGAAAAATATCTTTATGGAATAAATAATTACATCCAGTATTTACTGGCATGGGGAAGAGAAGAGCTCAATTCATACCCAGAGATAACAAACCTGGCACTGGCAAATTCTCGATATACCCAGCTAGAGTTGAATAACCTGGGATTTAAAAATACTGAGATTTTTCCACTTTTACTGGACCTCAATATTTACAATAAGAGTCCGAATAAAAGTATCTTGTCGAGATTTGATGATGATTACGTGAATCTTCTTTTTGTTGGAAGAATTATCCCTCAAAAGAATCAGCATCTTATTCTCAAAATTTTCTCATATTATAAGCTTATAAATCCAAAATCGCGTTTGTTTTTGATAGGGAATTATGAAGGTTGCGAAAGTTATCTTGATCAATTGCAGGAGATCATTCGGAAGCTAAAGTTAAAAGACGTTTATATTCCTGGAAAAGTCTCAATGGATGATCTAATTTCTTACTATAAACTGGCTGATGTGTTCCTGTGCGTGAGCGAATGGGAAACCTTTTGTGTTCCTCTTGTTGAGAGCATGTACTTTGACACGCCTATTCTTGCTTATAATTGTACTGCAATCCCGGATACTCTCGGAAACTCGGGAATTCTGATTAACAAACTTAAAAGTGATGAAATTGCAGAAATGATTAATCTTGTAGTACAGGATGAAGTTTTCAGAAATAAAATCATCCGGAAACAAAGAGAAAGACTAACATATTTTGAAAGACCGACTATGGAAAATTTACTAAAAGAATATATTCAGAAGGTGATCGAATGAAAATCGCCTTAGTCGTCCAGCGATATGGCCTGGAAGTTAACGGAGGTGCCGAATTCCACTGCAGGCTCGTTGCTGAACATTTATCAAAATACTTTAAGGTAGAAGTGTTAACTACCTGTGCGGTAGATTACACAACCTGGAAGAATGAATACCCTGCAGGGATCGAAACCTTAAATGGAGTGCGGGTCAGGAGATTTCGTGTTGATTATGAAAGAGATTTACTGGCATTTAATAAATTCTCGGAGAAAATTTTTGGGGATACTCACACCTATGACGATGAAATTAAATGGATGAAAATGCAGGGCCCGTACTCAACCCATCTTTTAAATTATATAAAAAATGCTAAAGATGATTATACTTGCTTTATCTTTTTTACCTATCTTTACTGTACTACCTTTTTCGGCCTCCCACAGGTGAAAGAAAAAGCTCTGCTTGTTCCTACGGCACATGACGAACCTCCTATCTATTTGTCGATATTTGATTCGCTCTTCAAATCCCCCAGCCGGTTTATTTTTAATACCGAAGAAGAGAAAAATTTTGTCACTTCAAAATTCAGAGTTTCGAATATACCTTCTGATGTTGTGGGTGTAGGTATAGATATTCCGGATAGAACTACTGCAGCTTTGTTTGCCCGAAAATATAACCTGGATAATTTCATTATCTTTGTCGGCAGAGTAGACGAGTCTAAAGGTTGCCATGAACTATTTGAGTATTTTCTTCGATATAAAAAGGAAACGAAATCTTCTGTTAAACTTGTATTACTGGGAAAACAAACTATGGAGATCCCTCAAAACCCTGATATCCTTTCCTTAGGTTTTGTCTCTGAGCAGGACAAGTTTGAAGGAATCAAAGCAGCAAAACTGTTAGTAATGCCCTC
>Ga0163159_1002636_pt1 | contig 14440 bp, 17 predicted proteins | sample BioMet9_FD_108702 | JGI IMG/M metagenome (GOLD analysis project Ga0163159, IMG submission 108702) | Microbial communities from bioreactor (seeded with sewage sludge) at Lawrence Berkeley National Lab, California, USA - Biofuel... | ecosystem: Engineered > Bioreactor > Anaerobic > Unclassified ... | reverse complement strand
AGACGCGGAGCAGCTTTCCGCGGAGCTCACGGCGCCGCACTTTCTGAACATCAGCTACGAGTTCCACACCGTCGCGGACGCGCTGGAGCTGGAATTCACGAAGCTGCTGGAGTCGGACGTGCGTTTCCGCAAATGCAAACGGTGCGGGAAGTATTTCATCATGAAGGGCAACTACGACACGCGCTACTGCGACCGCATCGCCGAGGGCGAGACGCGGATGTGCCGGGATTTGGCGGCGCAGGAAAACTACGCCGCGAAGAATGCGGACAATCCGGCGGCGGCGATCTACCGCAAATACTACAAGCGGTACTTTGCCCGCGTGCAGGTCAGGCAGATTCGGGCGGAGGATTTCAAGCGGTGGAAATATCAGGCGGTGGTCAAGCGGGACGCGTGTCTGAACGGCACGCTCACGCCGGAGGCGCTGACCGCATGGATGGAGGGCGCGTTCCCGAACCGGCAGAAGAAAAATTAGCGGAACAAATGCGAGGAGGCCGGGACATATTGTCCCGGCCTCCTCGCTGTGTGCGTCATCCCATGCTGCCGATCTTGTTTCCGTTCTCGTACAGATCCTCGGCGTAGGTGCAGACGTTTCCGCCGCCGTCCTCCACCCAGCCGAAGCCGGGCACCCAGGCCTGTGCTTTGCCGCCGGCGGCACTCCGCTCACCGGGAGCCGGATTGGCAGAGGATTGCGGCTGTTTCGGCTGCGGATTCTGCGCGGGTTGGGGAGCGGCCGTTGTGGGTTCGGGCACCTGCGTGGGCTTTACTTCCGGCGCTGCCGTTTCTTTCAGGGGAGCTGCGGACGGCTGAGGTTCCGTCAGGGTCGGCTCTGGTACGGGCGCATCAGTTGGAAGCGGAGGATTTGTTTCTTCTGCTGGAGCGTGTTCATTCGCGACGGCAGAGAGCGGAATCGCTCCGGTGTGTTCCTCCTGGGCGGCGGCCGCGGTACTTGTTGCCTGATCGGAGGAGGGTACTTTCCCGTCCGAGGTGTTCTGAGGGCACACAGCGCCCCACAGGGCCGCACACACGGCGATTGCGAGGGCGGCGGTCAGCAGCTTTTTTGTCATGATTCTTCCTCCTTCTGAAATACAGAACGGGCGTCCAACCCGGCATCGTCTGCCGGTGTTGAACGCCCGTTTCCATAGTGATTCAGTTCATTTGTCAGCTGCCAGGCCAGCTTGAATCCGCAGAGAAAGCTGTCCAGCGAGCCTTCGTTTGTCATCATCGTCAGATCGTCCACGATCCGCAGCACGGTCTTCCGCTGTTCGGCGGGGAGCTTGTCCCGCAGCAGAGCCCGGCTCGCCTCCACGGAGCGCCTGAGCTCCGCCATCTCCTTCGGCGTGTAGAAGCGGTCATACAGCGCTTCCAGCAGTCCATCCATTCGCGTCGCCTCCTTCCGGCAACACGAACATATACCACAAGTCGAAGCAGAAAGCTACTGAAAGATATGATGCCGAGCAGATTGTTGATTTTCCCATCTCAGTTGTCGTTTCCAATCAAGATGGGCTGAGGCCCTGATCATTTTTGGCACGGCTGTTCAGCTCATCGAGAAGATGTTCCAATGTAACGTCCCGGCATGACTTCTTTAACTCGCATTCCCAGATGATAATTATTTTCCAGCCCATATCACGCAGACACTGATAATAATTCCATTTCCGCTGTCCTGCCAGGTCTGTAATGGAAGATTATAATGCAACTGCTGCATAAGCATAGCTCGGTTCATGTATTGAAATGCCTTGCGAATGGTTGGATTTGTTCTCAGAAGACCAACACCATTTTCCATTCGCTTCAGGCATTTCCTGCATGCATCGATATGGCGTGCTGCAGTACTACGAAAATTTTGCCTGTCCGGTATATGCTCTGATTTTTCCTGCAGACTTTCAATCCATTCGTTATATCTCTGGCAGAGGGCATCCAGACCCGCCAGTGCTTTCTGAAAGTCTCCATGGTCACTGAGATCATACATTTCCAGAGATACGCCTTTCATCTGGTTTGGGACGATTGGCTTCACCTCATAAGTCGGAAAAACAGACGTGCGTATTTCTTTGACGATTTCTCCGTCATCCCAGTCTGCCGAGCATCCATGGCCTACGGCATAACTTCTGATGTCTCGATACAGAAGCTGATTGGATTGATAATCATCATCGTCGATACATATGCGTTTGCTTTCAGGCAGTGGAGAGAATCTTTCGCAGGATAAAGAAAAGCCCACCTGAAAAAAGCAGTCTTCATCATGTATTGCTCCGCTGGCCTGCAGGGAATTGATATTTCGTAGTGTAAAGGTGAAAATTGTACTGCTATTTTCACGATCAGGATATCCTGTATTGTATCTTCAGCAGACAAATCGTCGTTTACGCCAGAATCCACATCATCTTCCTCAGCTGTCGAAGATTCAATCGGAGCTGCCTGGGGGAACAGCACCCCGGCTATATACCTGACGCGCGGGGGATCCGACACAAGGATTTCTTCTCCATTGGATTGAATAAAACCGGGTTCATTTATAGGATCTGGTCCAATGAATTCGCGCTGTATAATATCAATTATCTGTTCTCTTCTTGTATCCATGATTATTTTATCACCGCTTTCATCAACAATTGGACATGCTCAGCCTCGGCAGCTTCTGTTTCAAGAATATACAAACCACTGCGGGCTCGGCTTAACCCAACGTACATTAGTTTCTCATGAGAAAACGTGTCTACATCAGCCAAAATAATAACCGCATTTTCAAGGCCCTTATAAGACTGAACAGTGCTGAATGTGATCATATCATGAATTTCCGGCTTATAATCACGGATCTCAAAACGAGTAACAGCAGAGACCACAGAACTTTCGCGTTTAAAAGGTGAAAGGATCGTGATTTTTCCGGGTTCAACGCCGTCCTTTATAAGCTTGTCCAAAACAGCCTGCAAAATTTGCAGTTCATCTTCTGGAGTGTTATACGTCTTGTACTCTACAGGAACACCTGTGACCTTTGTCCATAAGTACGCTGAACTATCAAAGCCTGTGATATACCGGATTTCGTCACCGATTTGCTTTGTATTCCGGCAGTTGATTTTCAGCCTGAATTTAATAAACGAAGTGGTATCCTCGAGCTCTGCCAGACGTTTCTCCGGCTCTATGCTTTGGTCGAAAATGGCCTGATTCGTGAAATCTCCAAACATAAACCATTTTCCACGGGCAAGACCATTCTTTAGTACAACATCGAGAACATCAAAAGCGTAGCTTCCGATAATGTCCTGTGCCTCGTCAATGACTATTCTGTCATATTGCAATGGTGTTCTGTCAAGCGCCTCAAGAGTAATCAGAGGCAACTCATCCTGATAGCGTAAGTCCTCTTTGTCCTGAGGAATAATGCGATCTTCGCTTTTCACCCATTGGCGTATAGTAAAAATGTTTTTTTGACATCCGGCTTGTTGTATCTTACGGCATATTTCATCCGTTGAACTGAACAGGCTCTCCATCTCAAGCGATTCTTTCCATTTCGATGCCAACAAACGCTTCCCGGACATATCTGAATTATCAAGTATCTGGTCTGCAAGTTCACGGATTATATCGCGCGAAGCTTCTCTTACGACCACAAAATTTCCGGTATCCAGGGACTCTGGATCTATCATATGGATTGCCGCCTTCTTCCCGAGCACAATATCGGTCACATCAATAATTTTGTGGCTCGGCTTGAAAAAGGCAAAACAGTTTCCAACAAAACTAATTGGGACAGCTTCGGTTGCATCATCAGCGCTATGTGTTTCATCTCCGGTAATATAGTGGCCGTATTGCGCCTTTTGTATTGTAAGGCTGATGCTTTCCAGCTCATCCGCCGGCGGGCTTTGCACTGCGGATTCCGCGTTTTCAATCTCTTCAGAATGAATATGTATTTCAGGAAACATCTTTGAAGAGATTTTTTCGTTACAATTCTTATGCAGCTGGTGGGACCACCAGTTAACCTGTGGATTTTTCCAGTGCATTTCATATCCATACAAAAGGACTGTACACTGACGTGTTGCATTGCCGTACAGTATCTGACACATCTTATCCCGACGTATCCAGCCACAGACGATGGTTGCGTCATAATTGGCATTGTTGTCGTGCACGTATTCATCCTGACGGGCAATATGTATCTGCACTCCGAGGTGTTTGTTAAGAATATACCGCTGCCAATAAAGAAAATTTGCCTCACGATCAGCATCATCAGCTATTATCAGACAAACATTTTTCCAGTGATTCGCATTCTTATCAATTACGTTTTTCAACTCAGATACTTTGGGAATGTCGCCCTTGGCATTGAAAAAAGCCAGCAACGCCTTATCTGCTTCCTCCATCGATGAAGCAAGTTCAGCTGGATTAAATTTACGTTCGGTGGTTATGATTTCCTGCGCATCACGCAGAACATCCAAACACTTCTGCCTGTTGCTGTTATCGAAATTCTGGACAGCCCGGATGCATCTGAAGGCTAAAGAAAGTAATTTCGTGTACGAACTTACATAATTAGTAGTGGCATCGTCCGTCATTTGCCTGCAACGGAGCAGCAGATCAAAGGCGCGGTCGATATTTTGAGAGTTACATCTGATATACTGCAGTGTTTTGTTAGCACAATTGCATATACGCCTTCCAACAGACGAAGTTTTATCTGCCTGAAGGGGTTGCGTCAGGTTACTTTCGTCCCACCGCCAGATGTAAAATCCACGATCCTCCAGGTTGGCCAACTCCAGTGAATTGGCAGTATCCGTTGTATATACAATTGGAAAATCCAACTGAATCAGCTCGTCCAATGCGCTCAGTTGCTTTGTCGCAGTGGATTGATTCGTACCATCTACCAGCAGCATTTTAGGAGAGGCACCTTTTTTTATGGCCTCAAGGATTGCATATAAATCAGGAGCATAGACTATAGCAGGCGTTCCGGCAAGTTGCCCTGCACCCTTGATCTGGATGTTTCCTTCGGCATCTCCACTGCCAATCAACAATAATTTTCTGACAAGAACATGGTTGATTGCTGTAGTGTCACATAGTTCGTTGATGCGGCTGGATGATACTGCGCAAAAGATTGTTCCTGTAAAATGTGTGATGTTATTTGTAAGCGTCTCAACAATCTGCGCCGATCCGACACGTTTTTCGCCTTGGTTGCTGAGCCTGAAATCATTCATTGCATGGGATACTTCGCGATCCTTGGACAGGTGACGGTTAGTATCCGTTTGCTGGAAATATGGAGCCCATGTCATTGGGATTTTTTTAATAACTCCATCGCCGGTTTTAACACAAATTCTTGAAATGCCATCAGCGCCGCATTCTGTCCCGGAAAATTCAAGAATGAATTTCTGAAATTTGAGTTTCTGGCCAAGCACGAACTTATCCGGATCATATTCGATTTCTGCGCCACCGTCAAAAACATCAGAAAGAAGCTGTGCCAAAAGGAACAGAAATGGTATTTTTTTGCCTTCAGGAAATACGATTACAAGACGTTTTTCACCGTGCTTCAGAAACCGTTCCAACAATGAAATACTGATACGGATGACAGGAGGTACACCGCCGGACAGATTTGCACCCGCCATTGTAAAATCGGTATTATCAAAGACAGAAGAACGGTGAAGTTCTTTGTCAACAAAATCCGCCCATTCCATACGCGGGCCTCCTTCCTGTTCAGAACCCTTTCTTTACTGCGTCCTCATAAACGGCAATTGCTTGCTTTGCTTGTTTGAGCGATGGTTGCTTTCCGTTGGAAATCCGAGTCCCCACAGAAAAAACGATTCCTCGTTGCCAACCTGCATAATTGTTGGTTTCTTTCGCCCATCGGGACAACCCGAACCAGCGTTCTGCAGGAATAGCGGAAGCCTTTTTAATAAGTGCAAGTTCTTCGTCAGTCAATGTCGTTATTCCGGATGCTGCGGAATTAATTACAGAATCAGTATCAACAAGTTCTCCTTCCAGAATTTCACTGATATGATATTCATTTTCAATAAGCGAGTTCCAGCAACGGACATTTTTGCACCATTCGCTGATGTTGGCTCCACCAGGAGGGTTTGTTATATGTGCATGTACAACTTTTGATACATTTACAATTTCTTGTTCCAATGCCGCCGACAGACTCTGCTCTTTCCATATACGCTCAAGATCAATCCGTTGGCCGGTCTTGTTGGAAAGATATGCAATGGAGTATGTGACAATATTCGCACGATAACCACCAAAAGACTGAGCCTGAACAAGCTTCTCTGTCTGCCTGAATAAAATTGCCTTTGCAATCAATAATTCGTAATATTTCGAATCAGGTTTATAGAATGGGTGCTCATTAAGCCTCATCGTAAATCTTCTGAAATTTTTCTGCGCGCCCTCGCTGACCTGATATGGTAGCTGGTCCCACGAGTTTTCGTATTTGGCTAAGTCGGTTTTTGTAAACATTGGATGGATATCTTTATACTGCTTTCGCTTCAAGGTAGTACTTTCCCGTGCAAGCATGTCTGAATATTGCCCTCTTGCACGTTCATAAAACCAGTTGACTGGCTTTTGCCCCCCCTGTGCTGGAGCCCAGGTTATTCTGGACAGCTCTTCAATGCAGCGATGGAAAGGATCATTTGCGGAAAAATCGGCAACTTGAATTTTATTTTGGGTATTTGCACAGGCAGATATTCTGGGGACAATTTCATCCATTCTGCCAGAATCCCCAATTACGGATATCTTCATCTGCACAAAAACCCGGCTCAAATCAGCCTGAAGCTTTTTATCTGCATATGCATTATAAATTGATGCTGTTGTTTGCCCTCCATTTACAATTTGCATATCGCGGATACCGATTATGGAAGGTTTCCCGTTTTCATCGCGACAGATTGATACGCTCTCCGCTGTGACAGATATTCCGTTGTTATATGCAAGAAACATATCCGGTTCATCACGCAACGTATCCCGAATTCCCTTGTTGACCTGCCCTTTTACCTGTAAAAACGACCTGACATTTCGCTCAAGTAAACGGGAGCCGTGCTTTTGATATAATGCAGCCAGCAGGGTGCCCGGGATAATTGCCAGATAGGTTTTATAATTATCACTGCAATCATTTTCAATACATTCAATTGCTGTATTGAATTCCCCTTTAAGATCGATCTCGATTGTTTCACGCATTTTTCCGGAGTTCGTAAAACGATAAAGCCGATCCATATCCCAGATTGCAAAAGAAATATCCACACCTTCGAGATGCACTGGATTCAGATCTATTGCTTTCACGGTTCCATTAGTTATAGCCATAACGCGCAGAGATCTGATTGATTTTTTGTGGTCATGAAGATTTTTCGCGAATTCATAAGTATCGCTATCCTGCTGGAATGAAGTATATAAATCATTTACAGCTTTTCTGAAAAGCTGTACTGCACGTTTTATACAAGCGTCAACATCTGCCTTTGATACGGTGAAAGGAGCAGGAGCGTCGGCGTATTGGCATACCACCAAGGTGGCATTTTCGAAGTCTTCGTCGATTGCATATGCATTCAGCTGAAGTCCTCTGTCACGAAACGGGCAGATAATGTAATCTTCTATTTCTCCAGCTTCTTCAAGATACTGAAGAACAACCGATGTGAAACAGTCATCTATGCTAAGGTTAAACGCATCATTCTCTTTCATTTGGAGCGTTTCTTCTGAGATGTTGTCAAAGAATTTGCCAAATGAAACTTCACTCATGCTTGTATTCCTCCAGAGTTTTTCGTATTTCTGTTGCGATTGCCTTGGCCATAAGAGGAGGGACTGCATTGCCGACCTGTACGAACTGCGATGTCCTCCCGCCCTCGAAAAAGTAGTTATCGGGGAAAGACTGGATTCTGGCAGCTTCACGAACCGTAATAGAACGGTGCTGTTTTATGTCCGGATGAATGAAATAATGACCATCCTTTGACAGGTGTGCCAATATGGTATGGCATTTGGTTTCATTTCCTTCCACAACTTTAAAGCGATCAGTAAACGAAGTTCGGTTTTTATGAGTTTTCAGTTCGTCCGGAAGATCATTGTAGTTAAGCCGTTGATGCTTGTCATCCCAAAGCTGAATTGCTTTTTTGTAAATGGTAATATCCTGCAATGTATGTGGCCTGCTCTGATGGAGGGTAAGCACATCACTGCCTGTACGAATGCCATTTTCCTGCACATAGTTGCTCATCGGCGTGTGGCCATATCTCTTCTTTTCTTCGCCTGGCAGCATATGCGGCAGGTCTCGTAGTAACTCGTTTACAGTCGCGTCAGATTTACGAATGTCAAACTCGGGGTAGTGGAGTCCGCTGCCTTTGCGCCAGCCAATAATTATCATTCTTCTCCTGTTCTGGAGAACTCCGAAATTACTTGCGTTCTGCTCATGGCACTCAATCTCATAGCCTACACGACGCAGCTGAGCCTTAACATTTTTCCATGTCTTTCCGCCATTGGCACTTTCGATTCCCATCACATTTTCAAATACAAACATGGTCGGATGATAATGAGAAAGAAATCTTGCATATTGTAAATACAGATTATTACGAGGATCTTCAGCCATAGGGCGGTCCATGTGACTGCTCTGTGCCCTTCCTACAAGGGAATATGCCTGGCACGGTGGCCCTCCGATGATTACATCAACATGATTCACATTGTCAGCGGTGAGGATATCGTCAATTTGGGCAAAAATTCTCTGTATTGATTCCGAAGACATTTCCTCGCAGATTACAGTATTGAGTACATCCGGCGGAATACAATGTAAAAAATCCGCACGCCTGATCCTTCCCCGCAGATAATCATAATATATCGAGAGTTCTCCTTGCTTCTTCAGATAGTAATAGGCGCTTCTTGTTTCGAGCGTCTGACAAGCAACTGAATTCATCTCCACATGTGCGATTGGGTTAAACCCAGCCTGGAAGAAGCCTTCCGAAAGTCCTCCTGCGCCGGCAAACAGGTCGATAAAATTCAGCTTGGTATCTTTTGAAAACATAAAAATTCCTCTGACTTCCTGAGATATATTATGCAACCGTTCAACAGCTTCCAGAATATAGACGCAAAAAAGGCTTTTATGGGTTTTGATAATTTCACTGTTCTGCTGTTAAAACGATAGCAAAAGTTGTGTACTATAAACCGGACTGGTGAGATAGCGGTCTGTTTGGCATTTTGTCATGCCGGAGGCGGTGCGGCATGCGGGAAAGCATTTGCTGCTCTCTTAACGTACGGACTCCAAATAACTCTGAGCCTTGTAGGGCTCCAGTAGAGGTTGGTTCTTTCGGGAAAGATTGATCCCCCACTCCTGCTCGCTCTTTTGCCCCTCTTTGTCATATTTTCTGTCGACGAGTACCGCGTTCGGCGCAAGCCAGGCAGTGGAGGGAATGATATAGACTTCGGGGAGCTTCCCGTCAATGAAGTGCATATAACAGACAGCGCGGTTTGCGGTGGGCTGCATCTTGTCCTTCGGAATATAGACATACCCGAAATCCCGCGAGGATTTGACCTGTATCTCATAATACGCATGACTTTGGAGCGGCTTTGCCACAAAGTCCACGCCATGGTCGTCCACCTCGGAGGTATAAACATCAAATCCATAGGAGGCAAATTCCATCTTTGCGTAGTATTCTGCGTAGCGTCCGAGCTGCATCCGATTGAGCCTTGACCATATTAAATTTGGCACAATTTACTCCTCCGTAACTTCTTTCAGCAGGATTCTCTTTGCAAATCCGCCGCGCTCCTGCAATTTTTCGTTGCGGACGCGCTGGAATTCCTCCAGCGGAATGCCTTTATAGTCCAAAATCGCGTGCATGACCTCGCCGATGTCGGCGAGCTCCTCCACCGTGCCGCTTTCCAGATATTCGGTGACTTCTTCCTGTAACTTCTTGTTGAGAAGCTCTATGTACCGCTCGTCCGACAGTGTTACCCAGATGCAGGTTTTACCGCTGGCCTCAATGATTTCGGGAATACGGTCACGGACAAGCTTGTTATAGACTTTTGTTTTCATAGAGTGTCCCTCTCAATCAGACAGCAGGCTGCAAATATCCTGCTCCTTCACGATCCGTATCGGTGAACCCTTTTCCTGGAGTTCCATAGCCTTCTTGACCTTGTTCCCGTAATTTCCGCTGCTCCAGGCTTCGCTCCCTTTATTGCCGACGACCAGGCAGTCAGTTTTCTTTGTCACGCTTGAAACGGGAATGCCGCCGCGCTGACTGAGAGCGGACTCCACGCTGGAACGGTCACCGTATTCGAACTCACCCGTCAGGCAAAATGTTTTGCCGCTGATATCGAAGCAATCACAGCTGCAGGCGTTTGCAACGGGGTCAGTAATCTGCTCGAACAGCCGGAGCATGGAGTCCAGCTCCGACTTTTCAAGGATACCGTCCTCCAGCGCGGCTCCCACCGTTTCAAAGATTTTGTCAAACGGGAAATTGCCGCGCAGTGCAGTGTTGCGATCCATCCATTTTTGAAGGAACAAGACTTCTTCCTTCTTGAGCTCATTGTCCGCTGTGACCGCGCCGAGCAGATCCTTCAGTTCGAGCAGCTGCGTCGTTGTCTCGCTGGGCTGAGCTTTTGGCGGCGTCCGCAGTGTTCTGCGCTGAGCCAGATCATACCGCCGCAGGAAGCGTGCCGGCTTTAAGCCGTGGCGCATATAATCCAGCAGCAGTTCCGCGCACGCGCGGCTGTCGCTTCCGGCATTGTGATGATCAAGGTCAAGCTGAAGATATTCACAGAGGGTATCCAGCTTGTGATTGTATAGGTCAGGATAGCAGGCTCGACCCATCACACAAGTGCAGGCGTAATATGTAAATGGCTGCCATTCTATTTGATAATCATTTAAACAGTGTGCCAGCACCCCCATATCAAAGGGCGCGTTGTGCGCGATCAAAAGGCCGCTGTCAAGAATTGGCTCGATGTTTTCCCACAGCTCTGGAAAGGTGGGTTTGTCGGCAACCATTTCTGGTGTGATGCCGGTAAGTTGAATGTTGAAAGGGTCAAAGTGAGCCTCGGGATTTACCAATGTGTAGAAATCACTGGTTACCTGCCCGGCCTCGATCACGGAAATGCCGATCGCGCTGATGCGGTCGTTGGCGTAATTTGGAGTCTCTACATCGAATGCAATATAACGATCATCCATTGCTGCGTGCCTCACTTTATCGTTTTTCCAAGGCTGGTAAGCCGATTCAAAATTGTCTCGTCCGCCGGGCAGAACTCGTACTGCGCAATCTCGTCCACGGTGATCCATCGGATGTCGTTGTGCTCCAACTTCTGGGGTATGCCGCTCGCGATGGCGGCATTGAAGAGCGTCAGGTGGATGGTGAGATCCGGGTAGATGTGGTCGACTTCCATAAATACATCGCCGACAGAGAGCGTTATAGCCAGCTCCTCCCGGCATTCGCGGATTAGAGCTTGCTCCTTTGTTTCGCCGGGCTTCACCTTGCCGCCGACGAACTCCCACAGCATGCCGCGCGCCTTGTTGGCCGGCCTTTGGCAGATCATGAATTTGTTCTGGTCCCATATCAGGGCAGCAACCACTTCAGTAATCTCTTGTGTCATCTCTCTACTCCCAAACCGTCGTTATAAGCGGTCATGCCTTACTTTTTGTTTTTCTCGCGTCTGCCGGTTTTACGGCGTCCCTGGGAATGGCCCAGGCTTTGCCGAAGCGGGTGAGGCCGGGGATGCGGCCCTCGTTGCAAAGGACCTGCACGCGGCGGCGGGTGATATTCCACTTTTCGGCAGCTTCGGCAATTGAAATGTAATCCATAATCCACCTCTCATGCGCATATAAAAAGAGCCCTGCCATGCGCAGGGCTTTGCCGTCTCGTGCAGCTGGCTGCCATCCAAAACGGTACAGGCCCTTTAGCTTTGCGTCGCCGCCTTTCGACGGCTTTGCCAATGCTTTTGCAATTTATCTTATTGTATACTTTTTGGCGAATGATTGCAACATAAGAAATAGCAAATTGTGGAATTCTCGCGCCCTTTCCGGCGGAAAAACAGTGCAGATTGCCACGGTGCCTCCGACGCGGTATAATTATCGCAGCCGATATCGGCATACAGGCAAGGAGGCCGGACCATGAAAACAGAGATTTTGGGCGCGGAGCGCAACATCGCGCACGTCGTACCGGACGAGCCGATCGCCGACGCAGGCGCCGCGCTGGATGCGGCCATGAGCGCGAAATACGAGACCGGCTGCGACCGGCTGATCTTCGACAAGGCTGCGTTCGCGGAGTCCTTCTTTATACTCAGCAGCGGACTGGCGGGCGAGATTTTGCAGAAGTTCGTAAATTACCGGCTGAAGGTCGCCATCGTCGGCGACTATTCCCGTTACACCAGCAAGCCGCTGCATGATTTTATCCGCGAGAGCAATCGCGGTCGGGACGTCTTTTTTGTTTCCACTATAGAGGACGCCGTGGAGCTGCTCGCGAAGGCGTAAAGAAAGCGGCGGGCCTTTCAAAAGGCCCGCCGCACTCATTCTGATTCACTTTTTCTTGTCCGTTCTGCCGAGGATATAATCCACGCTGACCTTGTAGTAGTCCGCCAAGACGCAGAGGACATGAGGCGGCACCATGCGCTGGCCGCTCTCATAATAGGCGTAGGTGCGCTGAGGAACATTGATGGCCTTGCCCACCTGTTGCTGTGTCAGATCCGCATCCTCGCGCAGGTCGCGGATGCGCTGATACTTTTCCATATTCATCACCACGCTCAGTATAGATAAGAACAAAATGTTCTATTTTTATGCGTTTTTCGTATAAGCTATACCCTGTGGGGTGAATGGATATGCCGGATTATAAAGAGATGTACCTGAAACTGTTTCGCGCCTCAGAGGAGGCGGTCAACCTGCTGATCGCCGCCCAGCGGGAGTGCGAGGAGATATACATGAACGCGCCCGACCCGGAGCTTAAGATTTTGACGCTGCCGAAAAACGACGGAGAGGTAAAAGAGTAAACATCTGGTGAACGGCCGGGTGCCGGTTCGAACCCTGTCGCTCGAACCAGAAAAGGGCGGCGATTTCAATCGGGATATCCGCTGATTTTGTTACACCATACCTTCTCCCTTTCGAACGATTTGAAAAGGATGTCTGGAATAAACTATATCGATTTTAGGCGGAGGTCGTGAAATTCAAATCCGAGGGTGCTTTCGCATCTTCAGATATCAGGGCTAATGTCTTCTGCTGAATGATATTCTGGAAAAGGACTATTCTTTGGAACGAAATTGCAGAATTGACGGAACCACGCTCTGGTGCTCTTTGCATCTGATGCTGGAATATTCAACCCGCCTTTGAAGAGCTTTCTGCATAATAATCTCTGTTTCATTTTGTAGCAATCGCCGAAAAAGCGAAATGGGGATTGACAAAAAATCTAGATGAATATAATATGACAACGTAAGACATATTAAATTTTCCTGTGCAATACGCGCAGACAACGAGGGACATTCTGATGAGTGAACTATTCAGATCCACAATCAACGATGTAGCCCGGCTGAGCGGTGTGTCCATCAAAACTGTTTCCCGCGTTCTAAACGGCGGGAGTCAGGTTTCCGAGAAAACGAAGAATCGGGTTCTGGAGGCTATGAATGCCTGCTCATACCAGGTCAATCTGTTCGCGCGCGGACTGAAGGGCGCGCGCACCAACATCATCATGGTGTTCGTCGATCGCCACGAGGAAGAACACATGAGCATGTGGCACAATATGATTTTGAAGTATCTCTTCCGGTATGGCAAGGAATACGGACTGAAGATCATGGTGGCGCCGTCGAACAGCGAGGAATACATCAGTGATGAAACCGATGGATTTTACATGCTCTCCAGCGGTGTTGCCGACGGAGCAATCCTGCTGGAGAATGTCCAGCACGATCCCCGCTCTCAGTATCTGCGGGAGCATGGGATTCCGTTTCTGATCTTCGGCGAGCCGGACGACGACAGTATGTATGCCGTCAGCCTAGACAATTATCAGGTCGGCTATCTGGGTGGTGAGTATCTTAAAAGCAAGCCTTTCCATAAGGTTGCTTTTCTGGTAGGCGAAGACAAGTTCCTTTCCACACAGAATCGTGTCCGCGGTTTTCAGGACGCCCTGCGCGGTTCCGGTGTGCAGTACGACATCACCACCCACATTGTCTCCACGCAGCAGGCATATGAAAAAGGACGGGAACTCCTGGGCAAGCAAAAATACGACGCATTCTTTGTCTCCGGCGACGAACGGGCGCTTGGTGTCTACCGGGCCGTGTATGAGCGGGGGTGCCGTATCCCCCAAGATGTGGCTGTGCTCGGCATCGATAATATCCCGAGCGGAGAGTTCTACTATCCGCCCATATCCACAATTGAGCAGGACTTTGACGGCATGGCAAAGACCATGGTCCAGATGCTCTGCCAGCTGATCCGTGAGCAGACGCCGCCGGAGCACAAGCAGGTTCAGTTCCAGCCCAGCATCATCGAGCGTGAATCGACCTGAATGCAGAGAAATGCCCATACGCGAAACATAGGGCATTTCTTTTTACCACAAAAATGACAACGTTAGACATT